>JAABUO010005785.1_pt1 | contig 14312 bp, 16 predicted proteins | sample 5559291 | NCBI WGS metagenome assembly JAABUO01 (sample SAMN10711878, study PRJNA513372) | rock metagenome | isolation source: Antarctica rocks | place: Antarctica: Victoria Land, Finger Mt sud | reverse complement strand
TCTGCCTGCTCTACTTGGTCACCAAACTCAAACCCTTGCTGGCCTGCACACTGCCCAATCAACACTCCTGCAGCAGCATATGACATGGCAAAACACAACACAGAGGGAATTTCAAAAAGCAGAATTGGGAAAAAGCCGCTGTTAGGAACTCATGGTCTGAGCAGGTTGAGGTGCACACAGTCATATGATTATGTAACAGGTGTGTCTGTACGACCAGGCTTGATATGCCCATGCCTCTTCTTGATTGCAGGGAGAAATATGCATCTCTTCTGTTGGGCATAATGCAGCAACACAAGTTGCATTCTGACTTGATCAACAATGTCCAGAACTCATGCGATGCCATGTAAAGGATGGCGTGCCAAAGCCATGAAGCCAGCTGCAGCAAACAAGGCTGACTCAGGTTATGATTAATCAACATTGTTTTGGCATGTCATATCCAAACACTAACAGAACTTGTTTAATGAAGCTGAACTGTTCTGCACAGGCGGGCACATGCAGCCTTGAGAACAAGAAGTTGTTGAATGTGCTTGCCTGCAATCATCAGGTGCATACTGATTACCAGCAATAGTGCCATGTCCTGCGGTCTGCTCTGTGTACGGCTAAAATCTCTTCTAACTAACCACTTCCAATATGGTACGATCCTGCAGCACATGTTCCACCCATTCATATACAGGGAATTTTTAGGCTCATGAGCTACAACATCATGACACAGATGCACTCAACATGTTATGTTTGCTCTAACGTACAATGTGTGCAACCTGCTGGGCAGTCTTCTCCGATTTTTCTAGGGGCAGAAGTGTCTTTCAATCTTGGCAACAGCAGGAGAAAAGGAGGGCAACACTGTAAAATCAAACACTTCAGTGCGAACTCACAAGGCACTGCGACCGAAGTGAACGAAAGAGAATGGACAAAGCCCCTTGTCGCAAACTTCAAGCCAACCTGCGGCCAGTACTGAAAGTCGACTTCGCCGCACTCGTAAATATATATACGCGACGCACTTGGCTGAAATGTTTGTGTAGCCGCAAAACGGAACTTGCACAGACCAACACACCAAAGAAATTGTGAAGTGCGATCGCGATGTTTAGTCTTACGCCGCTTTCTTCGCAGAGCCGGTTCAAAGGGCAGCTCTGCAAGGTTTCAGCAGCGCTGGCATGGCGACGTGCACGGACCGCCGTGTAGACCTTTTAACTTCAATGTTATTGCTGCACAACTTTCCTACATTCTCTTCCCAGAAGCAAGCACTTCAAAACAGCTTTAGGGTGGCGCGGAACTGCAGCGAAGATGCCCTATAGTTTGAGTCTCAGCTCAGTCGTGTTGCCGGCGCAGAGTGACAGTCATACTGTAGACAGATATTGTAAACACTACCGGCGTGCGACTCGCCGATTGCGTAACGTGGCGACGCTGCAATTTCGGCGTTGTCGGTGCAACTGAAAGCTAATGCAAGGCTTGTGATAAAAGGGAATCTAGCACACCAGTGCAGGGAATTTCAAACACGAGCTTTTTGGGGCACAAATTGGAGATGCAGATGACTAAACTTGCGCTGCTAAAGCGCACTTCACGAGTAGATAGCTTTATGCGTGATAAGAGTCCAAAGACACAGGCGCCTGCCGGCAGCAGGAAGCTGTGATGCGCATGTGCACTTCTTGTTGCATTGCATGCCATGATGCAATTTGTACGGCACTGCTGTTCACGATCCTCCAGAAGTGCCAGGTGGAAGCTACAAACTTAGCTGTGCTTCATGCTGCAAAGTTGAGGTAGTGGAGAGCCATATCACTCATTATAACAGTCAACAATGGCAACATCCTGTCAACATGTGGACGCTTATGTGGAAGGTCACCTGCCATACAGCTGAGCCAGCATTGAACGCTGATCTCAGCGTAAGCCAAGTATGTAGGCCGCGACCGGGCCGACTATAAGGCAGCAAGCAATTGTTGCCTTGAAGCAAGCTTGCAAATGGTGCGTACCTTGTGCAATGAACACAACTTGTTCAGTGGATGGCGTGTGTAGCTATAGCTGCAGCCAGATCTGCATCTGAGCACCTCCTCTGCTCCTGCTGTTCTTTTCAGATAGGCAGTCAGACCCAAGGACATGACACAAAAACTTTGTCTTGACCCCATCATGGTGCAGATGCATGTTTGCTCCTCTTGTCGCTGAAGAGCGTCCATCTGTAACAGTTGTACAGGCATGCCTGCACCAACAACTTAGAAACTATTCAACTATCAGACATCCTGTTGGATGTATCATGCTGAACTTGCTAACGCAGGTGATTTTTGTTTAACTTTGAAGATGATTTATGCATGCACAAACAGCAAAAGCAACAAATGCAACAGTCCAGCGCTGGCTGGCAGACTTGCGAAAAGGCTGACATGCCAAAATGCTAAAGTGTACAACAGAGGTGAATCATTAAGCAAGCCGCTGACTAGTCAGTACTGGCTGCCAAGTTGCGGTAAGGACACAGAACATACTTGTGAATCCCCAGTGACGTGCCAGATATATCTGTATACAAAGGGTGTCTGTTCTTCCAAATGCCTACTTTCAATATATTCTATATAGGAAAACCCTCTGTACAGGTTCCAAGCACCAGATGACATCAAGAAAAAGAAAAAGAAAAAGTTTACACTTCTCAACGACCATAATGGGAGCCTCCTAAGGTGGCAGCCCAGAGCTATGCCCATAGACCATAGCCCAAAGGGAAAGGGAAAATCCCACAACTAAGGTGGATCAGGCCTACCAAATGACATCAACTTGATTCTAAAGCATTTGCTGACATCTTGTGTGACTGTATTTACATGCGGTAAAGCAGCTATGTGCGCTGCTACATTATGGGCAAAGCAAACACGATCTTATCACTGTGTGGCAATGCAAGACTTTTTGTGTGCTCCCACAGCCGGTCTATCATTCTGCAACAAACTGCGACCATCACGGCAACAAATAACAGGCAATGGTTATTGACAACTGCTACCGATCAGTCATGTCAGATACATATGTCCGCGTGAATGAACCCGCCAGTTCTTGCACAGATCATCAGGGCAGACAGCGCCACAAGCTGCATGATGTACTCAGATACAATCTGGTCAGTTTTGTCAGCTTGCCTGCTTTGGCCAGGTCACTGATGGTGGTGTTCGCTGTCTCACATTCTGCACAGGTGCTGTTGACAGTCTGCAGCAGAAAATGTCTAACTGCTAATCAAGTTACCTGCGTAGCTGCTGCCTGAGTCGGGTGACTCAGCTTGCAGCCGCCCAGCTGCTGTCAATGTTGATCAGCTGTAGGTGAGACTCTCTGAGAATGGGTTGAAAGGTATGAACTGGGCTGTAATCAGGTACCAACAGGGAGGTGTTGATGTCCTGCAGGACAAACAAACTTAAGCAACTCATGCTCATGATCAATTGCTCTGCTCATCGTGAAGTCATGCTGGCAAACACTTACAGGCTGTGCGTCAAGGTCACGTCTTGCAACATCAGCAAATGCCCAAGCAAAGAATGTGATGCACATGTTCCATGAATGTGTCCTACTCCAGCGAGTGGATCGGCGTCATATGACATGCATGCAAGAGCTGGATATGTCCTTTTTTAAGGAGATGGACATCCAATTTTCAGGTTGCTGGACCTGCCGAGGTCTCCAACTGCCGAGGAGACAACATATGCAGCTACTGCCAACTACTGCATAACATCGATCAATTCACTGAAGAGGACATGCTGAACATGCTCAGGATGTTTCATGGACATGCCCTAATTTAACAACACACACAACCTATGCATGTCATTGACGCCAATATGACGTCTGAAACTGGACATCAACGTTTTTGTGTTTTTTTTCAAAATTTTGCAGCATCTGTAGCACAAAACTAAGCTTGTACAGCAGTATGTAAGCACAGGTTGTGGCAGAGCTATCAGCTGCATGCAAGCAATATGCCTTACCTCAGTGTGTGGCTTTAGTCACCAGATCGTGGACTCTTCTACTGCTGACAGTAGATCAGCATACAGTCATAGTACGCGACTGTGCTTTCATTATAGTATTTCTTTCAGTTCTAAAACAGGAAGCTTTGAGAAGCAACATGCATTAGAACATTAATTAGCAGTGTGCAACAAGTATGTCACATACTGCAGCAACAACAAAGTTCTGTTTGGGCTTTTTCCCGGATCCCCCTGCAATGTACATTACATATATATGTCTTGTTCCTAGACCAAGATTTTCCTCAGCAAGGCAATACAAAACACGCTTAATAGACAAAGACACTCCGGGCAGCCCGGTATAACACTTGGCTTCTCATTGAATTGACGCCGAAAGGTGTAGTCTTTTCTTTTCTTTTCTAGACAAAGACACTAAGCTGCAGTGGCACAATGCAGTCCAGTCTGGCAGAATGACATTCAATGAATCGACGCATTGAAATGGTGGTTCCACACATGACAGCAGCCATTCCTGGGCATTCCTAAAATAATGACAAGAAACACTGGTCACCGCAAGTGGACAAGCAGCCACAAAAATAAAAGAAGAAGTCGTGAGCAGTACAGAAAGCAAAAGGAGAAGACAGCCAACGGAAAGCAGAAGGGAAAAAGTGCAGCTTGAGCGTGCAACACACCCAAAAAAATGAACGAGTTTTTTTTCTTTCTCATCAGCGGGTCATGCTGAGCTGCCATGAAATAAAAGTCGCCGTATACTGAGCAGAATGACCAAAATTGGAATAAGATGCAGTGCCATGACCGCCATCACATTGTCAGACATATCAGGAAGAGCTCAAAGCTGCAACTCTGCGCTGATGACGGCTCAATATCAGCCTTGTGCACTTCAGTGCAACTGCATACGTCACAGCACCTGACACATTGACGGCGTAAGCCTTGTACCGGTACTCAAATGGCAGATCATAGAAGGATCCATGCCCTTGAAACATGTAGTAGGGCCCCAACAAACACCCAATTGAGACGATTATCACATACACAGCCTCCACAATCACATCAGGCCGGCTTTCTGATTTGCAGAAGAGAGCACAATCTACAGAGAAGCTGAACATTGGAGTGATGATCTGACAGCAGGTCACAAGCCAGAGGGCAGTGGTCACCGGGTTCTGCACATCCCAAATGAAGCAGTCAGACATCATCCTCACCTCAGACAGGAGTGCAACCAGAATGCTCTGTGACAGTAATGACAGTAATGACAAAAGACACTGGCGCAAGAAAGACAAAGCTAAAGCTACAACAGTGGCTATTCATCACAAGCAGTGACATGGAGTAGCGCTTAAATCCTGTGCAGGCTGTGTGAGACATGGAACAATACACGCAAAGCATGATAGTTTTGGCGCTGGTGGGCTGCAAGTACTGCATATTCAGATGCTATACCCCAGCCTATGTGACATACCGGTACTCACAAGTTGCTGGAGCAGTGAAAGCACAACAATATGCATGGTGTAATGCAGCAAGACAGCAGCAAAGCCACCCACATGATCAGACTGTCCATTGCCGCCTGTGTACCACAGCTGAGACAGGAGCAGCCTGGCACACCCAAAGACAATGATACATGCAATCAGCGCTGTCTCGCATATCAGCACATAGTTCCTCAGTGTGCAAAGGGTTTGTGGTGGCTTGACTGGCTGCAGCAGAGTGGCTCCTGGTCGCACACCGGCAACAATGCCCATGGAGATTGCCATGAAGTCCAGAATACGAGTCTGCACTATGCAATGTCGTTCATTAGTACAGTTGTCTGGGCTTCTTGGCATGCTGTTGTTTACTTGACAGCACATCATCATCGACCCGACTTGTGCACAAGCCTGCGCCTTGTGCCTGCAGCTGCCGAAGCAGTTGCCTGTTGTCACTTGCAGTAAATGCAAGGCTGTTGGTTGCAACATAAAGGGCATGCTTTGAACACAATTGCAAGCTTGCAATGCCAGCTTCACATTGGTTCCTTGAAGACCACAGAACAGTTGTGTTGGTGTTGATGTCAGTCATCACTTGCTGATTTTGGCAGAGGCATACGCAGGCAGGGCAGTGACACTGATGGCGGGCTGCATGTCACCTGCTCATAGGAGAAGCCAGAGCCATCTATAAAGTAGGCACTGGTGCTGCAGAGAGTAAGCAGGAGCTGATACACCACCATGTACTGCGGCACACATGACACCCAGGTCTCCCCCAATGCCCATGTTGGGACAGGATGGACAAAATATCAAAGGCATCAAGCACACCACAAGATCAAAAGCCCTTTGAGGCTCAGACTTGTACGAGCAGCAGACTCTGGCAGTACATGGGCTGCCGTCTGGAGACAGTGCCTGCAACTATGCTACTGCTGACGGGAGTCTGCTAACAGGAGATGCCAAAGATGGGCAAAGTGACATTTCCACTGGCAGGAGCAATGGAGAAAGTCATCATGTGTACCTTGACAGCGCTCAGTTTGATTGCTTGGCCAGCCCGAGCCTCCCTTATGACCAGGCACGTGCCTGCATGCTGCCTAAGCTTAAACAATGATACTATGAAGCACAGCACAGCACAGCACAGCACAGCACAGCACAGCACAGCACAGCACAGCACAGCACGAGCGCCCACAGCAATCAGTCACAGGTAGGGGGACTGGGAAAGAGGGGAAATGTCACCTGCAATGCCCTGCTGCTGAGTGATGACAGAGGCTGCCGCTGAAGCATCGCTTGAGCCAACAGCCATGCCCACATCAGCAGCTGCCAGAGCTGCTAAGTCATTGATGCCGTCCCCACAATACATGGCCACCTTGCCTAGTCCCTGCAGTCATCAGATGAGGGTTTTTGGTCTCAGGTCCCAACACCCTAGTCCTGCATTGAAACGTCAACAATGCTGCTGCTTGACAGATGCATCACATGCAGGCACCACAATCTAGCCCTGCATCGAGATGTCTGCACTGCTCGGCAGGCATGCTGCTGTCTGTCAGATGCAGATGACAAACACCAGTGACCTTTGTCAGGAGACGTCACTGGCATTGGGCTGATCATAGCTGTGACACAGTGCACACATTGCATTATCTTGTTCACTAGATGCAGCTTGATTGTTGCCAACACATGGAACATATGCATGATCATGCACACGGCTTGCCTTTGACTTGAAGCGTGGCAGGCAGAGATGCTGTGCTATAGCCCTGCAACAGCTGTTTGTGCATGGTGCATGGTGATTACCTCAATGTGCCGTGGTTGGACGTCCAACATCTGATGCAAGCCTCTGGCACCAAACAGCTCCATGACCTGCCCCTTCTGGTGAGATTGCATGCGAGCAAACACCACCACATTGTGCATCACAATGTCCAATATGCTGAGGTCTTCCTGCTTCAATAGGTGGGCAAAGGCTGGTCCTGTCACACAGCACTGGGCCTGCCCCTGAGCTACGCTTTTCAGTGCCTGCAGGGCACTTTCACCCCGAAAGCCCTCCTCCCTGCCCTCCAGGGTCACCCGCAGACCCTGGCAAAGCTGCGGGGGCAGCCCTGGGGACGTGTCAGGACCTGAGGCTTGCTGCTGGTGATCACTGTGATAATTAAGCTGAGCAGTATTGTTGAGACAGTGGCCATGGTTTTGTGCTGGGCGCAACAGCCCCGATGAGCCCTTGAACTGCCTTAGAGCCTGGGCCACACGCCCTGGTGCTTCCTGGCAAAGTCCGTGCTCACCTTGCCCAAGAGGTTGCTCCACCTCTTGGGCATGCCCTTGGGGACTGACACATCCTTCCTCTGGCTTTCCAGAATCCCCAAGACTACCTTGTTGAGCCACCAGCCAGCCATTGCGCCTACTCTGCTGTGAGTTTGTCTGCTTGCCAGAAGCTGGAGGCTGATATGTCAGCAAGTGTTGAGACTGCGCATTGCTACACAATCCCAACGCTGATTTCACCTTACTCAGCCGCACGCTGTGTGACGCGCGCTGCTGCACTGTCCTGCTCGTAGACTCGCAAACAGCAAACTCATGCACGCTCCCAGATTGGAAAGAATGGGATGGCTGAGCACCAGCACAAGCATTGATACTGCTCAGAGCAGGTAGTGGGGACACTGGCTGAACCCCCCGCCTGCTCTCAGACATGCTTGACTCTGTGAACTCAGACTCGGCCTGGATGAGCATGACTTTGCCATTGGCAGGAACCATGCCCACTTGCCTGGCAACAGAGGTGGCGGTGTAATGGTAGTCACCAGTGACCATCAATGTTCTCATGGCACCCCTGCACCTGCACTGCTGTTTTGCAACGAATAGGCAGCTGGTGCTCTGAGAGAAAATTTGCAAACAGGTGTGGTCAAGATGCACAAATGACAAGAGACGGAATTATGAATTTTTGGGTATACTTGAGGTTTAAATTTATTTGAGGTGTAGATTTAAAGTCCTGAAGCCTGAATTTAAAACCCTACATCAAGCATCTGTGTTGTTTTGCAGCCATTGCCGGGTTGCATGGTGTCCCGGCTGCCTTGATAGGGTTTAGGGTAAAACCTAAATCTAGTCATGGAGACGTACTCCATGACACACAGGACCGGATGCAACAGAAACCAGAAAATTTTGCAGAGCAGGCTTGAGGTTTCACCGTCTGTAATATTACAATTCTGGCTCTTTCGTATAGTCCTGCAACTGTGATCAAATCTGAAATGCTGAGATCTCAGTCTATAGACGCATTTAATGCCAACATACAGCAGTCGTGCCCTACAGCCATGAGCACCATTGCTTGAGCCAGGAACTCAGCCAGCTGTTGCAAACATACAAGAGACATGTTAAAAGGAGACAACGTCTAGTCTTGCGTGAGATGGCTTGGGGCATCAGGCATCACTGCAATGGGAAGCAGAAGTGGAAGGAGTGTGCCATGGCGGATCTAGTGGGGGTGCCAATCAGCATTAGGGACAGTTCACAGGAGTCAAACATGGCGAGGGGGTTTCCGGGGGTGCCAATCAGCAAAACGCGCACACGATGAGTGTCAAGCATGGTGCGGGGTCCAGTGGGGGTGCCAATCAGCATTGGGGTCAACTGGCAGGTGTCAAGCATGGTGAGGGGGCCAAGCATGTTGAGGGGGTCCGTTAGGGGTGCCAGTCAGTATTGGGGTCAACTGGCAGGGGGTCAACCACCCCAGAAGCAGACAGCGCAGACACACAGCAATGATTCTCGGCTGGCACACCTGTCCTGCAGATGCGAGATGGTGTCCTTGGTGTCAGCTCTCACGTGGTTGGTCATGACAACAAGGCCCAGCAGCTCCATGTGACCGGAACATCGCTCAAGGGCTTGCAGCGACATGGAAGCTAGATCCATATTGGCCACATTATGCAGAACACCACAAGCCACAGCTAGTAGCCTGTAACTCTGTGATGCATAGTGGTCCACCACCTGTGGGGACACGCAATTCTGCCTGAGAGCTTCTCCTGTACTGGGAGACAGTGAACTTGCGGTGCAGGAAGGTAATGGCCAACAGCAAGTGTGTATGCACCACTGCAGGAAATGGCTGCTGACCCACAGGAGTATCCCAGCACAGGCGCAGCATGGCCTCGAATGGCACAGCAGTGAAGAGGAGGAATGACACAGCAAGACAAAGAACGCAAGACCTCAGCAGAGCATGACACAGCATGGTACAGCATTACAAGGACGACACAGCATTGCGTAGACTGGCACAGCACGGCATAGACTGCCACACCATGGCATAGATTGCCAGAACATGTCAATGAGTGCCACCACATGGCGAAGAATAACACAGCATGGCATGAACTGCTAGAGCATGGCAAAGAATGACACAGCATTGCATGGAATAACACAGCATCAAAAGGATGACGCAGCATAGCATGGAGTGGCGCAGCATGGCATAGATGGCGCAGCACAGCATTGAATGATACAGCATAGCATAGAAAGCGACAGCAGTGAAAGAAGCACTTGAACATCGCATAAAATGACACGGAATGGCACAGCATGGCAAAGAGTGTGTAAACAGCTGTGTTACCAGCTGCTGAATGCAAGTCAGAGCCTCACCCTGGAGTAGTCTGAAGGCATTGTCTGCTTGTTCAGCAGACGCTGTATTGTTGAGGTTCCCCCCCTCACAAACAGCAAGCCACACCCCTTCTTGCTCCCCTGCTCCCTTGCAACCACTCCTGACCTACGTCACCCATGACCCCATCATGCTCAAGCATTCTTTAATAGCAAGAGACAGAAACCTGACATGGCCCAGGCAGTTGCACAAGCTTGCCCAGCAAGCATCATTTTTCCCCGTGCGAAATGAAAAGCATCTGGTGGCATGCTGACTGTTGCATGCACAATCAGGCAAGGTAGCAGAGGCATTGGTCTCTCAGACAAACTGTCTTTGAACGCGACAAGCGGATCTGGTCAAGCACAAGTACTGGAACGAAGCGATGGTGTACATTTATTAGGTTGCCTTTCTCTCCAAAGCATGCTGGCAGGGTTACCTGAGCAGGCTGGAATCAAATTCGAAACGCCGCAGAACATGCAGACTACAGGTCTGGACAGATCTCAGCTTGTTGTGCAGCGGCAAGGTGACTTCATTGCGGTCCTGCATGCAACAACTGTGCAAGCTGTCATACATTGCCACTGTGCAGGGGATTTAGACATGCCTGCTGCTTCACACCACAGCAAAGCACAGCACAGTCCAGCCACAACGCCTCAACAAAGTCTAGTCAACCACAGCACAGCACAGCTCAGCACCATGATACGCAGCGCAGCACAAAAGAAACACGTCATCACATCAGCACAGCATGCGCTCAGCCCATGGTGGCAAGACAAGCACAAGCATGTCAAGCTTCATTGCTGGCAGACAGGCCTGCAGGAAAGGCAGATCAAGCTACTTTGCTTGTCAAAGACCAGCCCCAAAGACAGTTTCCATTGCCTTCACACACCAAGCCAAAACCTGGACCTCGCTAGGGCCTTGAATGAACCTGGAGGTCCTTCTTGCACTCAACGGCATGCAGTTGCGCCGTTTTCTTTCCTTGCATCACTTCAAGTGTGCATCACTTTGACTGCAAACCAACAGTGGGCCTACCACAAAATGGGCCTCAACAGCCTGGCACATCTTCTTCTCAGCAGCGTCACCCACAACCTTGTTCTTGCGCACAAAGGTGAGACTGTTGCAGACGGCGGCTGCTTGGCGAAGGCGAACAGGCCACCAGACTGCGTCCTTTTGCAGGGAAGCAAAGTTGCCTTCAACCACTGGCATCACTCCATACAGGTCAGGCTGCAGATCACAGGCGCTGGGCAGTCAATGCAATGTAAGTTGGGCTGCAAAGCAGAAGATCAGGCAGTTGGCATATCTAGTTCCATTGCACTTTGGGCTGTTACTGACAGTCACAACTTGTTGCTGCCAGCACTGTTGTCAACAGGGTCCTGGATGAGATTGTGTTGGTGAGCCAGCAGGCATATGAGCAGAGCATCATTCTACGCCAACAGAGCAGTCTGAATGTGAACTTGGCGGAGCAACCATGCTGACAGATTTGCCAAAGCAGCACGGCAAAAAGGTGAGCAACGTTGGCCATCCAAAAGGTAAGAAGTGGGCAGGGTTGACCTTACTAACAGGCAAAACAATGGGCAGAGTTGACCAGCTACAAGGCAAGAACTGACCATGGTGCCAGTCAGAGTGCCGGTCTTGTCAAAGCAAACCACCTCCACGTCAGCTATTGTCTTGATCTTCTCCGGCAGCAGGATGACCACCTCTTGATTACGCAAGTGCACGATGCAATAAGCCAACCCTGCAACTACGACTGTTGGCGCGCCTGTCGGCGCGGCAGATATGAAGATGTTGATTACTCTGTCAATGATGCCCTTTGTGGATTCTGGGTGCTCTGAGACCTTGGCCGCATACAGCATGAAGAGGAGGAGCTGAAGGAGGAAGGCAAAGGCATAGAACCTGAGCAGGTCCTGCAACATGGCAGCACTGTGTTACTTTCCTTCTGTGCACTTTGGAAAAGGGATGCTCTGCTTGATTCCTGAATGCCTTCGTGACAATCCCTCAGAACTTTCACAACCTCATCATAAAATACAGCCTTGACATGATCACTCGCAGCTCTCAGCTTAGCTGATTCACAGATTGACGTGAGAGCAACCTTGTCCTGTCATGTGGCATGGACAACCCTGCACGGTATGACAATGACCACATGCCGCAGCAGTGCTTATGCAACATGTGCAATGCCCACAGTCTGGCCTTTGCAAAGTCCAGGTGCCACTGTTACAATGCCATGCTTCACATGGCCTTTCACCCTCACAAACATGCACAGCGCGACATGTGGTAAGCCGGCCTCAGCCTGTTCATACTGACCAGCACTGGCAGTAGTTCAGCCGCAATTTGCAAATGAAGCGGCATGCCCGCACGCTGACGCTATCACACATGTGTGTGGCTCCAGACAGCACACAGCAGCCATCAGGAATGCATCCATGCTTCAATGCACAGTCTGAGCAGTATCATGGCAATGCCCGCCTGGCCAGACAGAGCTTTGCACTTAACAATGCAGCTGGTGCACAAGACAGGCTGCTCTGGAGAGACAAGACTTGTCCTGCACGTACCTAGCTCATCATGAGCTGGAAAGCGTTTTGATTATGATGAGTATGATGCAGTTGGTTGTCATGCAGGATGCTGGATTGACTGACAAACCCCGAGCTGCACTGATTGACAATGAGCGTTGAAAGCGGCTTACAACGACAAACGTGTCCTTGTGGGGCTCTGCAGTATGCACTGGGCACATGACTTGACGCAGCAAGTTGCCCACAGTGGTCCTCAGACCTGTCCTTACCACCATTGCCAGCACCTCATCCTCTGCATCTTCTTCATTCCACACCTGTGCATCATTGCGTGTGATGCGTCATCACATTGTTTGTGTGGCAGTCACTTGGGTTTCTGGTGGGAAAGGTGTATGGGGAGGAAAAGGAAAGATATGCATTACACAAGTAATCGACAGCAATTCCAAAGGAATGATGGCAAAGTGGGACAGGCCCAAAGACAAGACATCAGCAACACCAGGAACAAGCTACATGCTGCCTGTAATGGTAAAGCAGCACAACAACAATCATGCTGATGACACAAGCGATGCATGTCTCACCTGCTGTACGTAGGTGCCGGCATGCACTGTACAATAATGGTGGGATTCTGGATGGTACTCCTGGCTGCTGGGCATATACTTAGACTTTCGCACGTGTGCCGCCTACATGAACATTGCTCTTCTTGTGATGTCAGCTACAAGTCCTATTGGATGAAGCTTGCAAGCCTGCCGATGTTGCTGCATCTCCTGTGACCATTTTCTTGATACACATAGCTGCAGCATATGTGGTTGATGTATGGGAATTTGATCTAACCATGATGCTTGATGCTTCTATGTGAATAGGCGTAGTCTGCGATGGTCAAGCAAGACGGAGGACGGCGACAGGAAAGCTCAAAGCATGTGGTGTACGCAGCATTTGCCTGTAACTCACAGCACTGGGCCATGCATTATGAGATGACAAGGTGAGCTTTGGCAATCAGGTCAGCTGCAGACTTGCCCCAGTGCTGAGTGCTTGAACTGTTGGCAAGCAGATGCAAATGCAGAATCAGCTCACGGCACAGGGGTCACCCCACAACATCCCAAAGTGAACCCAGATGATGACTGCAAGGCTGTAATGCGCGGCTTCACAGCTGTGAATTGGTGTTCATAACCGGCATCCGTAATTTGATAAACATAGCTAGCCTTGAAGTGCGTGAATGGGACAGGAAAGCGCCTATAGGCTTGCTCCTACAGAGTTGTGAGAAGAGGCTTTATCTCGTGGCCCCTTTAGTCCCCAGGAGACTGAATGCACTCGATGCAATATGCGATTGAGCCATTGGCCCGTGCATTACCCTTTGTGAATAGCATTTGTATGCATACCTCGCCAGACAGCATAGATTCTTCCACCAAGCAACTGCCTCGCAACAGGACCATGTCACAGGTGGCCCTGCCTTGAAGCACTACAATGACATCCCCTGGGACCAGCCTCCGGGATGACACAGCCCTGCACAACAGACACCAGGGTCATTCATCACATGTTCAAAGCTGACAACAGACATGTGACCTACATGTCCTACATGACCACTCAGAGCTGACATCAGAGTCCTCAGTGACGAGTACAGGCTGAAGAGTTGAGTCTGGGTCAAACTTGAGAACATGGACCTCCTGGGTATCACTTGCTGCCTTCATGTAGAGAATGCCACAGTGTGCGCTGCACAAGCTGTTTGCACAGCGTCCACCTCTGCTTTGATGTCCCGCATATCATGCAGTGAGTTGATCAGTCAGTGTTGCTGTAGGTCCTGGAGAGCATGTCGCATGAAAGAGACAGGGTTGAGTCATGAATTCTTGACAGATCAAGCATCAGAGGTTGGTGATGACAACAATGGCAAGCATGAAGTAGATGT
>JAABUO010005783.1_pt1 | contig 14314 bp, 15 predicted proteins | sample 5559291 | NCBI WGS metagenome assembly JAABUO01 (sample SAMN10711878, study PRJNA513372) | rock metagenome | isolation source: Antarctica rocks | place: Antarctica: Victoria Land, Finger Mt sud | reverse complement strand
CACAGCCTGTCTGTCCTATCTAGGTGAACACCGTCTGCCCAGCGGCCTGTGTCTACCCGCAGACCATGGCATCCAGTCCTAAACCTACTAATTAGCCTTCTATTTGACGCACACTTGACAACAGACAAATACTCTGCAGATTTGTACTCAGGCTGCATTGTCCTATATAACATCAAGCTGCTGTGCTGAACATCTGCAAAGTACTGCAAGACATTGCAATTGCAGAAGGTGCATGTGTGTCTCTCTAAGGCACCAGCAGATTATTGGAGGTTTTGGTCAGCTGTTCCAAAGACGCACGTCTCAAGTGAGTGGCGCATTTGTCGACTCTGAGTTCGTCGCCTGCAAGTGTGAGCCTTCAAAGGTGTTGAGTGGGTTTCAGTGGTGCTGCTGTGTCGCAGAGACATGGATCAGAAATCATCCCAGACGACGCCAGCACAGCTTTCTCCTGAAGTGTGGTTGCAGATCTTTTCCAAGTTGGAGTCTCCAATATGGGGAGCACCAGGGGAACACCTCAAAGCACAGGCGAGCATGTTGCAGCTGCGGTTGGTCTGCAAGGCGTTTCACGATACATTCGACAGTTGTTCTGCTCTGTCAGCCCAGTTATATCTGTTCTCTACCTTCTCAAGCCACTCCTTGCCAAGCCCGCTGACCTGGTTTGAGAATCACGCAAAGTCAGTGACGAGCTTCAAGGCAAAGTGCAGCAGCGCCTCACTGGATGTAGCTTTGGGTACAATGCTATGCTGCAGGTCCAAGTTGTTGTGGGTGGACTGCAGCAATTGTGTGGCCTCCTTGCTTATTCTTTTATCCAGTTTTTCAAGCATGACAACACGTCTTCTGACAGACCCCCAGGTCCGTCTAGTCCTCTACAAGGGCTTACCAAATTGCAAACGCTGCATCTGAGCAATGGAAAATACACAGCAGCACAACTGCCACTGCACCTGACTGAAGCATGTTTCACAGACTGCAGCATATTTGCTAGAGTTGACTCAGCTTGTGTTACATCATTGCGTAAGCTGCAGACTGTTTGCAGCACGATACAAGGACATGGTCAATGAATGTTCCGGCCTTCACTGCTCTTGAGTCGCTGAATTGCCAACATTCATGTATCCCGGCTGATGATATAGTGGCTGAGCTGAGCAATTGGTTAGGTACAGAACTTTTCGAGATGCCAGCTGATTTATCAACTTTGGCTCGCCTCACAACATTGGTTATTGTTTTTTCGGGCAGGTGTGTCAATTTTGACGTAGACATAAGCTGCTTGTGTTCCTTGACAGCTTTAGAAACCTTGAATGTCACCTGTCAAAACGCTGCTCTCAAAGTGACTAGTAGCTTGACTACATTGCAAGCTCTCAGATGCCTGGAGATTGCAGTGGATCCCAAAGAGGCAAACTTTGACAACAATGGTATACAGCTGGGGCTCATGTGTTTAGACGTGAATTGGTCAGCGTTGCATGTGCTACAATCGGTGAATATGTCTTCTAACTCTTTTGCCTGTGACAATCAACTTTTGACGCTTAGTCAGGTGCCATCACTTAGCCTTATTCAGCTGGGCGATGTCAGGCCTGCCAACAGTGAAAGCTATCAAGTGTTTGCAGAGCTGGTATACTGCCTAGCTCTGCAGCGTCCAAGTTTGGCTCTTATACTTGACTCCAAAAGGATGTCCAGGAGTCCGTACAAGATGGTTTCGGCTGATCCTGATGATTGCTGACAACCTGATATCTGACTGATCTAATCAAGGGAAGCTGATATGTGAATGATACGCATCTGCGTGAGTGTAATGCACAGGCTGACTCTGGATGGTAAGGCACAGTTCTGCTCAGACGTTCAGCTTCCTTGTGGACCCAACACTTTACTTCGTGACAAAGTCGGGTTGTTGGACGTGCACATGGCCTGATGTTCAATATATGGTCAGCATAGCATGACAATCTCACTGTGTTTTGCATCTGTTCCAAGCCATGACAAGTGATCAACTACATTGCAAGCAAAAAAGCTTTTGTGGCTGTGTTGCTATGAATGTTCTGTCTTGTTAGGCTTGTGGTAGGTGAGGCCATCCGGTAAAAGTAAGGTTCAGGCATCCAACATGCAAATCATCTGTGTCATCAGCTGATGAGGAGAAAGGTCAGGACTTAGCCGCAACACAAGTCTCCTCACACAGCCATCCTGAAGTTAGTTATAAAATCTGGCATGCGGCTCACGATACTCAAAAAATCATCAAAGCTCAGTCCGGTACCCTCAGGGTCAATCTCTTCTGCAATGCGTTCCAGCACCTGCAGGAGACATAGAGGCCATCTTGATACAATTGACCTTAGCTCGCTACAACTGATTTAATATGGCCACAAGCTGTGCTCAACCACACTCATCCAATTTACCTGCAAAAGCATCTGCAAAAGACTGCAGCAGTACAACCATGATAACATGCATACATTCTAGACCAGCATTGTCTCACATCATTGCAGTTGCATGGGGTTGCAGTCCATCTGATGAAGCGCGTCTTTGCTGTGGCTTCGCACTGGGGCAATACCGCATGGTGTCTACCTGGCTTTTGGTACACTCAAAGCAGTTGAGTCTGAAATAAAAAGGGATGGTATCCTTCTTGATCAGCCAAAGAGCATGAGGCTTGCATGTCGCACAGGCTTCACCTGGTTCATCTGTTCTGAAGTCAGGGTGTCAGTTTTGTCATGTTTCTTGACCCTCTTCTTCCTGTTGGCTTCAAGGTCAATATCGGTCTGCTCATCCTTCTCCTCATCCTCTTCATCTTCCAAAATCTTCACATCTGCATTGGCTAGCATGTGCAGACCCTTCTTGATGTCGCGAGGACCAACCAGATCATCTCCTGTGCAAGAATGTTGAGCATTACACTAGCATCTCAAAACACTGTGTCACATGCATCTACAATTCATTTGTACTTTGTAAATCTGCCATGGGGTTGCATGGACAATCACGGGAACTGTCACCAATTGGCATCAGGACGTCTGTTGCTGCTGTATGGCTAATATTGGGTGGATCTGGCATTTACCATCAAAGTCCCACAGGGCAAATGCCCACACAGCCTTGGTCTGCCTGGAGGTGCGCCCACTGAAAACACTCATCATGTTGATGAACTTCTGGAAGGTCAGCTCCCCGCTACCATCTTCGCTGAACAGGTAAACTATCCGTGCGCTGAAGGGGTTGCACCTGAGCTCATCAACTCTTGCTGTCTCCTGCACAAAGACACACATGATGTGTCGATGTGCTTTGTCACTAGTTGAAGGCCTGTGACACTGCTGTTTGCAAATTTCTAGACTCACCAGGCGTGTATGCTTACAAGCACAGAAGATAGCCTGATAGGTCACCTGGTAGTTGAGCTGCCCTCGGCCATCGATGTCCATCTGATTGAATCTGTTCCACAGTCTCTGTACTTCATCCCTTGTGAAAGGGGTGTCCCTAATGTACCTCCTCAGCTCCGCTTTCAAAATCTTACGCTTGACCATGCTTTCTCAGTGAGTCACCACCTCAACAATCCCGCCAAGCTGTCCCGAGGTGACCACGCACACTGTGAATCGCGCGCGGATTTGCAGCACATCACAAGTGTGGCAATAGCCCACGTCGTAGAATACAGATCTGTGTCAGGTGATTAAAAAGTGCCAAGTTTAGATTGCTGACTTGGTTTGACCAATTTGGGATCAAATGCGTCACACTTCCCAGGTCCTCGTGTATGCTTCAACGTGGCCTTCTAAGCAAAATCCACGCATTCGTGGATGGTGTACATAGCTCCTATAGCAGGACCAAAGTCCGGGCCACAAAAGCCTGGCAAGTTGACTGATCTTGGTCATTTTCAGCATATCAAGACAGGAGGCAATGGTATCTGCTGCACACCATTGACTTGCTGACAATTCGCTTTTGCATTGCAGGTGCACGAGCAGCGAAAGTCTCGTCAAGCAAAACACAGAATAGCAGATCTGCTCAACCTAATGTTAGTAAGCAGCTAAGCAGTTCCCAACTAGCAGGTAAGACTGCAGCGCTACACCGTTCTCTTTATGCAGAATAGCCAATGAGCAAGCTGCGATTATACAGAATCACAAGCAGCAGAGGCCAAGCGTCTTCTAGCCCGGGAGCGCAAAGCTCTGCAAGAGGCTAAGCATGCCCTCTCTAACAACGAAGCAGTACCACCAGACCATGCCAAGTATTCATCACAGCAACCAGTGCGTCCATCACAGGTGAGGGGACTGAGTGGTGCGCAGTCTTTGTAGAGCAATAGCAAAAATCACAAGCAGGATCCCGCGACCGGCCAAAAGTCAAGGGCACAATCTCACTGGCCAAATCTGAGTTGTTTATCACTGTTTGGGTGCAGGGACTTCATCTGCAAGCTGAGCAGAAAGATATTGGGCAGGGACGCAGCAACAGCCCAGAGCAGCGCCAAGCGTCACCCAAGCAGAGTCCACCTCCAGTCAAGCAATCAAAGTCAGCACAATGTCAGCCTGACCAGCTTGGTAGCTATGGCCTGCCTTTGCAAGCATCTGCATCCAGCGTAGCGCACAGGTTTGAAGATGCCACAGATCTGGCATCACCTCCTCCTAGCAGTGCTGTGTCTGCTCAGGACCAGACAGGTGCTGCACAGCCACAGTTCATGTCTGGCTTGATGGGCCTTCACGGTGTCACAACACCTGAGGAGAAGCAGAGGAGAGAGGACAAGCAGAAGCAGTATGCGCGTGAACTGGATGAGCAAGTGAGCCTGGCTTGAACACATGTCTTGTGCCTTCAGATGAAATGCCACGTGCGAGCTGTTGCAAATGCATAAAGGCATGGTCTTGCAATTAAATGGAACATTGCTAAATTTCCCTAGTATCAACATGACCAGGAGGCAGTACACCTCAGCTGTTGCAGGAAAGCAAGTTGGATGTTAGGGCACGGTCTGGTCTGTTTTAAACAAAGCTTTACAATACACTGTCATACAACCCCAAGAGCATTGCCTCGCTTGATGCAGGTTAGTCAGAAACAAGCAGCCAGGACTGCTGAGCAAGGAAGGAGTCATGTTCACAGATCATCTCAGCCATTCCAGTCTAGGGCCTCTCCTTTGCAGCCTGTCCAGCAGCAGCAGCAACAGCCACAATGGGCCGGGTCAGGAGATGCAAAGCAACATAGTGGTGCTAATGATTACAGGCAACAGACACAGCACATGCAGCAGCCACCCACTGCTCAGCATACACAGCGTGCATGGCCACAGCAAGATGGCAACAGTATGCTGGCTTCTTCACAGGATGTTGCAGACGGGCAAGCTCCTCCAGCTGATGGCAGGGGGCTCAAGGCAGCTGGTGGAGAGGGAGTGGCAGCCACGCTGGCATCTGATATGCCTGCTGCTTATCAAGGTAGGCAGGCTCAGCAGGTAAAGCTTTTCCTCCTGCATCCTGGACAACATGTTGTGCGGTCTCTCAGGAAACCTCATGTTCAGTGGTCGCCTTGATAAGACATTCTGAAACAGGAAACAAGAGCCTGACACTGCATTGCTGCACCTCAGCTTGGTTACTGCTGGCAAGGTGATCATTGACTCTGCTGCTAATGAGCTCTGTTGGGATGGCTGCCCATTGCGCATGCATGGCATCACGGTGACAAGTACACTCCATTTAAGGTCCTTGTGACAAGGGGCTGTAGCGTATTCAGGGGGGACGCAGAGGCTTCATGTCAGGGGTGGCAGAGCTGAAGGCAGGACCTACTCAGGAGCAGCAGAACCACGCTCGCCTCCTGAGGGAGCGCCTGCTGGCAGATCTGCAAGAGCAGGTGCCTGTCTCCAATGGCCAATATGATGTAGCCCAATATGCTGCTCTGGATCTAAGTACAAGCTCTGCACAAGGGCCTCCTGGTTGGCATAATTCATTGCAGTAAACTGCTGTAACACAGAGTGCAGCAATTGCCAGTAATGCGATGTTGCATTGTGATAATGTGATGAGATGTTCACACTGTCGTTTGTCAAGACTCACGAGGCTGCACAGATCCCTCAATTGAAGCTGTCAGCTGAAAAACACATCAGCAACAGCATACAGTGGGTGTTTTCTTGCAGACCGAGCAGAGGCGCAGAGCAGAGGCATCGCGCAAGGCAGCTGAGGCAGCGGCAGAAGCCAAGCAGGAAGCTGACATTGCTGCCTATCATGCACAGCTGCGCGACAAGGAGGCTCAAAAGCAGCACCAGCACAGCCTAGGGCGGGAAGACCAGCCTGCAGGTATGCCCACATCCCCCCCCTCCCTTGCACCATCAACATACCAGATGCAGCGTATGCTACTGCCATGATATCCCATACCATACTGTTGCTGCCACTGGATGTGCAGGCAATTGCTGGCAACCCTAGAAGCCATCGTGTCAGCCAGCTGAGCATCTGCAATGTCAGCATCTTTGTTTGACTAGTCCTGTTGGTACATGAGCTTTGCAACACTATGTGGATCTGTCTCTGCATGTCAACACTGTCTTTTGCTTGTGCAACAGCAACAGGAGCAGTGAGGGTGTCCCCACCAGAGTCTCTGACCAGCTCCTGGAATGGCCCTGAGGCCCCAGGGGCCTTCGGCCATCATGGGCCCTCTGTTGTGCCCAGGGAGCCCCCCCACCAAGACGGTGTGCCTGATCAGGCTTCCCAGCGTGTAATGCAGCACGGCAGGCGGCAGGGCAAGAGTCTTGGCTCTAAAAGCCCCTCACCTGCTCAGCCTCAGGAAATGCCCCAGCCAAGAACTGCAGATACGGGCAACGGCAATAACAATCGGCCTGACTCAGCTGCGTACAAAGCCAAGGTGAAGCTTGATAACGGCAGCTGTGTCATCTTCGATCATGTCTTCTTCAGCTTTGCGGTACCACCTTTGCTGCTTACACTCTTCCCAATCACACAGATGCAGCTCAGAAACAAAGCTGGCAAGGATTCGCATGGGCCGTTCGCTGCCACCAGCTTGCGCTGCATCCCAGCAGCAATCTGTCAGGCAAAAAACATGATGCAGCCATGATCTGTGTCATTGTCCACAGTGCCCATGACACAGGCTGCATCAATGCTGACCAGATGCAAAACGGTATGATGCAGAACTGTATGATGCAAGAGTTTGTATGGCTTCAGGTGGGAGGGGTGTTGGCTGAGCTACAGGCTGAGCAGGCAAGGCTGAGGCAGCTGTGCAGTGAGCAGGCTGCTGCCATGCAGAACCTGCAGCGCCAAGCCCAGCATGCTGCCAAGTAGGCTGCCCTGCTATTCACCTGCACAGTGCCTCAGATGGGTTGTCTTTTCCTCACCCCGAGCAACCCATCTTACTCATTGTAAATTGCTGTGCTTCACATCAAGTGTGCATCACATGCGGGACCGAATGTTTGCATGGGCTGTATAAGCAGCATCATGCCTTGCAGTGCATGTATGCCTTGTCAAGCATGAGGACCCGGCCAAACCAGCTGCAGTTCCTCAATCGTACTGCAGTAGTGTGTGTGGTTGATGAATTGGTCATGTGTCCACAAGAGATGCAAGTCAGCTGTGCCTCTACTTGTGTACAGGACGCATGGCATGCCAGCAGACCACATGCAAGCGGACCATCATCACAAGGCAGGCTCTCACAAAAGCACAGACAGACCGGGACAGACCCCTTCCAGGCACTGGGGACCCTCTGCAGCTGAAGTCGGGGATCACAGGACCAGGTCAGCCCCAGGGAAAGAAGGAGAGCAGGAAGAAGACAGCCTGGATGCTTTTGTGGTGGAGACTCATCTCGTGCCTGTGTCCCTCAGCCAAATTCCTGATCAGCTGCCAGATCATGTAAGCTAGCTTGACAAGGTTAACTTTACAGGCCTACAGCCAAGCCCACAGCATGTTTCATGCTGCAGATCAGATGCTGACAGAAAATGATCGTCACTGCAGTTTTATTCTCAAAGAGTCTCCATGACATTGGTGGCTCAATGGGCACTGCCAGAAACAGCCTTGGCTTGACTAGGGGCCGATTCCAGTAGGGCACCTGTTGGTGTTGCTGTACTGGCTGGCATGCTGTCTACCATGCATGCTCACGTTGTAATACTATCAGGTGATTTTGCTTTGCACCAAGGGCAGTCACGTCGCCATCACTGGTGGTCGTATGGTTAAGCTGTTTTTTCAATGGACTCTTGACAGGAGAAAGCAATCGTCACCAAGCCATCAGGTCCTTGGAAGATTTCATGTACTTGCATGTTTTTGAGATGTCAGATGCTTACTGGTGCAGGATCTAGTGGACAGCCATGCGGATGATGCACTGACACAGCATCAGACACACTACTTTGGGCCCCAGACAAGACCCAAGCAGCAGGTCAGCGCCATCAAGCAACAGCAGTCACAAAAGGAAGCAATGCAGCAGCAGCAGCAACAACAGCAGCAGCAGCAAATCCAGAGAGGCAAGCATTGGCAACAAGAACTCGAGCAGTCACGTACAACAGTTCATGAGAAGAAGCTTAGCAGACTGAATGCAGGGCGGCAGGATGCCTCGCCCAAGAGGATTCCTGCCAGCAGACCCAAAATCTGGATGCGTTGATGTGTTACATTGTGTATTTGCCTTCTGATGCCAGGTTGCAGAAACACAAAACGCCATAATTCTTTGGGTCTGACACCTATCCTTGGCACCAGGCATCACGTTTGACAAAAGCAGCCACAGATCTGTTGCGCCTGGAAAACAAGCTAGGGCTGTCCATGCAACAGGATTTGTGGCATGGACAGCGCTAGCCTGTCTGTTGACACGCTGTGCATGTCAAGTGCTCACAAGCAGAGCAGCCAGGCACAAGGTGGTGCCTGCAATTGCAGGTCATGCTGCACTGTTAACGCCAGTGATCCCCATGCCAGAGCCTATTAGGGGTCATAGTATGCCATACAGCACTAAATTGACTCAGCTTGATGTGGTTCGAGGTCTTCAGATACATGCGCAGGCTTGCACTTCACATGTCAAGTGTAGCAGTATACACATGTGCGCTAGCTAGCTAGCCAGCTATAACGACCTAAAAGAATGGAGTTCCTGCTGAATTAGTCGTTGGCCGCTCGGTGTCAGCCTAGTTGTTGGAGGAACCGAAAAAGAAACCTCATCCAGCATGTCTCTACACCTTCGCCCACCTTCACAGGAGAGCAGGAGGCTTTGGATTTGCCTGAGGAAGTTTATCAGCAGATTACATAAAACCTTCAAGGCTCAGCCCTGAAGCGGGGAGCGCTGCCACGTGCCTTCCCGCAGAACTTTTTGTTGGAGGGGGCGTACGTAGTATACTACGGTAAAGGAAGCTTCAGTCAGCATGTCTCTATGCCTTCGCCCACCTTCACAGGAGAACCAGGAGGCTCTGAAGTTGCCTCATCGAAGCCGGCATCAGCCAATCTGGAAGCCATGATTGGCTTCATAAGGCACAGCTTGGTTGCAACAGCCACCACTGTGACAGTTTGCACAGCCACCACAGATCTGGAGCCGCAGCCTTCAACGCACACTATACAGGCCTATCCTGCCGCTGCCTCTTGCTCCTGTGCCTGCTTATAAGCTAGTTAGCGAGTCTGTGACACGCCCCTTGTGCGAAGCGATCTAGACCGCCGTTCGCTCACCAAGCTCAAAGCTACAATGAGGGCCACCACCGCGATATCCTGCATGCTTGTTCTGCTGTCCTTGAGCCTGGCCCAAGCGGCCAGAGTCATGCTGTCAGGCAAGCGCCCATCTGGCCCCAGCACCGTCTATTGTGCATGGCGCCGCTCGCTGTGTACAGCGGTACTACAGTCAGCGTGTGCACCGCCACGGTGTTGCATACCTTAAGCCTTGCAAGCTGCCTTGCCTAGGAGCTTGTGCGCGGTTGTCTGTGCGCCATTTGTTGAATGCCTGTGGACGCGTCTTGGCAACGTCCCAAACTGGCAAATCACTGCATGCAAGAGTGCTGTCTAAATGCTTTGTGCTTGTGTAGATGGGGCAGCAAACCAAGCTGCAAGCACCGGGCACAAGAGGCATCTGCTTGGCTATGACTACTACGGCTATCACAACTACCATGACTCCAGCTCAGCATCAGCTGCAGCATCTGCAAGTGGTGGAGACGCTTCTGCTGCTGCCTCAGCTGCCTCCTCAGGTATACTCAACATTCAGCTGCGAGTGCGCCAGTTTCTCTGAGCCTGTTGACAATGCTGCAAACATGACAGTGCACAGTGATGTCCACTGCTTCATGCTTGGCGCATGCTGATATGCATGACAGCATGCTGTGTAGCCAATGCTAGCTGATGTCGATTTCAACACCGCTGTACTGTGAAGAGCACCTGGATGCATGCAGCTGTCAAATGCTTACATGAACTTTGATGCGCTTCAATGTGGATGTGCCGGTGCTGCAGGCGGCTACGATGGCTACTTTAAACACTCAGCTGCTGCTGCTGCTGCTTCTGCTTCCAGCTCAGGCAAGGCCTGCCACACTGTTTGGCACCAGTTACAAGTGCACTGTTTGGCAGCCACGCATGTGCAAAGTTATATTCATTGCAGTTTGCACCATGCTGTACAATGTTCAATTGCAACTTGCCCTGAGTTTGCTTGTATCGGAGCTACATTGCATGTATTCCGCTGAGGGCCAACCGACTCATTCACCACAGGGCCACTCAGTCGTGGCCATTGATGCTGCAGATGACTATGACCATGGGTATGGTGGCAACTACAACAATGAGTATGGGCGTGGCTACTACGGTGACAGGGATGGCAACTTCCACCACAGCGGCTCCTCTGCAGCTGCTGCAGCATCTTCCTCTGGCTGACCAGCAGCATGTTGGCGCACCACCAATGACATGAATGCTGATGTCAGAAGTATCCTCTCAGCAGCTCAATGATTTACCTATGATACACAGCTTGCAAACCGTTCTGAGCTGCAATGACTTTCCTGGACAGATGTTGCGCCCTTTTGATGTTGTTCTTTAGCAAAGCTTGGCCTAGCTCAGCATGCCTATGACCCGCCCTTTTCTGTCGGTGAGGCACAGTGTCAGCAGGTTGGCAACATGTCATGCGTGTACATGCTAAGCTCATAGGATGCTACTCCAATGAAGTGCGCTGGCATCATCTGCAGCTTCCTAGAGGTGTAGTTGAGTTGATTGCACACCAACTTTGATGTGTACCAGCATGTACCAGCATGCGATATGATATGCTTGTCAAGACCCTGGAAGCTCAAACTTTTACAGTGTAATGCAATTTGGTGATACACAACCCTAGCCACTTTGTCTTGAATGCTGACTCACCAGCATCAGACACTTGCTGGACATTCCCAGAGCCAGCACGAGTGCACCTTCATGTTGCGTATCGCATGTGCTGATACTATTGATTGAGGAAGCCATGCAACAGGTTATTGCTCTCACACAGGAAATATTATACACATGGCCATGCAAGTCAGACCTGGCAGGCATCAAGCACATGCATCGAATGAATGCTGTTGTTCCAATGCGCGCAGCATTGCCAACCACTCGTGCCATGCAGCATGGGCGTGGTCTGGATTGTAGCCTAACAACCACTCTGTGTTCTACTTGGTCAAACAGCATGCAAGTGACTTGGACCGTGGCTATGGCAGCAACCACAACCATGAGTACAGGCATGGCTGCTATGGTGACAGGTATGGCAACTTGTGCCACAGTGGCTCCGCTGAAGCTGCTGCTGGAGCTTCAGGCTCAGAAGAACTGTGAGGAGGTGCTGTGTGCCATCTGCTGACTGGAGCTCAGCACAGCAGATCAATTTGATCTGCTGTGCTGATTGTGATTGCAATAGTGTCCAAACAGCCAGACAACAAGTACACAAAGTTCATATAGTCAGTAGGCTTGGCTATCACAGCCATGAATGTAGTGATATGTAAAGTGCCTTTGTGTCACACCCATGTTTGCATCTGTGGTCTGTGAGACATCAAATGCATTACAGACCTGCTTGCACAGCAGCGCATGATGATCCCCACACTGGTGTTGCCACACTTGCATGATTTCACCACACATGCATGATTTTACAACTCAACAGACATGCCATGTGCTGAGAAGACCAGATAAGATGGGTGAGCGGCTGCTGTGTTGACATCACAAGTCCCACCTGGTACCTGGCAGCTGTCCAGACTGTATCACACGATGTAAGTGAGCATATTCACCCTGGTCTGCTGTCCTGTTTTGTGATGTAGACAGATGTGATGCTGCTTTTAGGCAACTGGTACAAGTCTGCTGGGCATGCTGACCATGAATGCACTTGTTGAATTGTCTGTAGCTAGTTGCACACCCTTTGCAATTGTGCCACAGCCAATGCTGCACACTGTCTCTGCACTCTGTGTATCAACAACGACTAATTCAGGTTAGCATGCTCAAGTCCTGGTCAGAGCTGTAGACTCAGCCTGTGTAAACAGACAAGCTTGTCTACAAGCAGTCTCAAGCACTGCACATGCAGCACATGCAGCACAGCACCTCACTGAGGTACAGTACAAATGTGTGCACATGCAGTGCACATAATGTCAGAGAATCAGCAGGCCAAGGGCAGCATTGAAGCTGCTTTGGGCCTCAGCAATGCAGCACATTGCTTTGCACCATATCCAGGCAAATGCTGGTACTTTGTTGGTTGCACATCTGCCTGATATCATGGCTTCATGATGCATGTGACCGTATGGTGTAATCATTATGCATTGGATGGGACTGCATCCAGAACCCACTTCCAGGCAGTTCAACAGCTTCTGCTTTTGCTCGGCTACTCATAGGCAAAATTACTGCCATGTGCAGCTGCAGGCCAACACCAATGCAAGACTTGACAGCTGCAACTACATGCATGCTGCAAGTCATGCAACAGATGATGAGATCAGCAGACATCTGTGAGCATTTGTCTGCACAATCACCTTGTGCTGTTCAGTTGGCTCACCTGACACTACTGAACACTACATGTCTTTGCAAGCACCCTGCGCAGGTGATACTCCTTACGGTGTGCTAACAGCTTTTTTGCTCAGGTGGCGTGCTGGGCGTGCACATGTAGATATGAGTTCACACTTTGAGATGGTGCATTCATGGAGGTCCATTCATGCTGACTCTGCAAAAGTCTGGCAATTGCCTGATACTGGTGAGTCACCAATCAAGACAAACCAGCTAGGAACCAGCCAGAAACTTTGCAACTTTGCTTTCAGTTACATCGTGAAGATTTCTGAGCTTCCAGGATGATGACAAGCTCATCAGACTGTGCTGGTGCACATCAAAATTGGTCTGCAACCAGCTCACCTCTCTAGAAGCTGCAGACATTGCCAGTGCACTTCATTGAACTAGCATCCTATGAGCTTAGCACATACACGCATGACCTCAAGTCAACCAGCTGACACTGTGCCTCACCGACAGAAAAGGGCGGGTCATTGGCATGCTGAGCTAGGCCAAGCTTTGCTAAAGAGCAACATCAAAAGGGCGCAAAATCTGTCCAGGAAAGTTATTGCAGCTCAGAAATGCTTGCAAGCTGTGCATCATAGGTAAAACATCAACCTGTTAAGAAGATACTTTTGACATCAGCATTCATGTCATTGGTCGTGTGCCAACATGCTGCTGGTCAGCCAGAGGAAGATGCTGCAGCAGCTGCAGAGGCGCCGCTGTGGTGGAAGTTGCCATAGCTGTCACCGTAGTAGCCACGCCCATACTCATTGTTGTAATTGCCGCCATACCCATGGTCATAGTCATCTGCAATGCCAGCAGCGTTCCTTCAGCTGTGTGTGCGTATTGATGAGGCAGTGCATTGCAAGCATGTGCAACATACAGTCAGGTGGAAGAACTCCATACATGTTGCTCACTAGCATGGTCCAGGCTTGCTGTTGTGGCAACATGCGTCATACGGTGACAGTATGTCTGACAAAATATGGGAAAAGTACCTGAGCTGGACGCAGCAGAGGCAGCTGCAGCGCTTGAGTGTTTGAAGTAGCCATCATACCCACCTGCATACAGCAGTAGTGAGTATGGGTATAGTATGTGTATGGTAAGCCGGATTCAGCATGTGGCCCAAGATGTATGGACTGGATCAGGGGTTTGTGCCCCTCAGGCAATGTGCTTCTTTAAAGGCAAGACTGTCAAAGCTATAATGCTTGCCACCACCAAGCTTGTGCACTCACTATGAAGCCAGCTCTGTGAGTAGGAGCTGCAGATAGCACTTCCTTCCAAACAACATCGGCATTTGCAGATGCAGTAAGTGAAGCAATGGCTAGAGGTTACCTGAGGAGGCAGCTGAGGCGGCAGCAGAAGCATCACCACCACTGGCAGAGGCTGCAGCTGATGCAGAGCTGGAGTCATGGTAGTTGTGGTAGCCGTAGTAAGTGTAGCCATCGCCAAGAAGGTGCCTCTTGCCAGAAGAAGCTGAAGCTGCAGCTGCAGAGTCACCATCTGAAGAAGAGGCA
>JAABUO010005782.1_pt1 | contig 14315 bp, 14 predicted proteins | sample 5559291 | NCBI WGS metagenome assembly JAABUO01 (sample SAMN10711878, study PRJNA513372) | rock metagenome | isolation source: Antarctica rocks | place: Antarctica: Victoria Land, Finger Mt sud | reverse complement strand
CCATACCGCCCCTACAGCATGCTAAGGCCACTAGCAGGGATGGGATCAAGACTATGCCCTGTGGAGGAGCTGCCCTCCAGTCTGAGAAAAGACATTTCATGACACCCAGGGACGCAGACATTCATCATACCATCTACTGCAGCCCCGGCTTGCCACATCAGCTTCTGGATCAGTCAAGGCTCGGCCGCCGAAACAAGAGTAACGACAAATACGCATACTGCAGACTCTTGAGAAAGTCGGGCACGAGAGCACGTCTGGGACTTGGAGGCCTTGATTGTCTGCCATACTGCGTAAACGTAATTCTGAACGACGAGGGGAGCCTCGGAAGGTTTTGAATATCCACGCTTAGACTTCTGATGCTGTCTTACCACAAGTTTACATTGGGGAGCCAATCTAAATGCGGCCTCTGATCCCCAAGAGTACTAACAAGATCGTGAGCCGTGAGGGAGCAGAACCAATTATACCAGCTTATGAGGTTACACGCAAACATATACAAGAGCAAGACACAGGACAACATAACACAACGGAGGCTGGTTGTGACAATTGACATCTACCATATCTTCAGAACTATGGTTCTACACGGCCCGATCCCGGAACCGGTGCCGGCGTCAAAGAGCCCTTTTATCGTCCAAATCTAGAAGCGGCGCTCCGTGGAGGACCTCGGTGGACATACCACCATGTCCAAGCGTTCAGTATAAAAGGAATCTGGTCTGGCAGAAATGGTCTTTGAACGCTGTTGCTACCTCTACATGAAGCGATTGTCAGCAAAAGAACAGCGAGAATTAGGCCCGGCCGAATTTTCTAGACAGCCTAGAAACAATCTGCGCTGAACAGCATCTAACAAATCGAAATCGAAGAGCTTTATCAAATCACCGGGATATTTGGCATACGGTGGGGATGTGAAGGTGGAATGGCAGACGTACGAAAACTAGGTAGACAGAAGCCTTTCCATGGCTTGCTTCACTTGTGATGTTCTATAGCATTCACTGTAGACTAATCAGACGTTTATATATCCTGGACAGTCTTCTAGCCGATCAAGGATGATCTTTCCGCATTCTCATAGCACAAAAGACATGAAATGCTCCATCTTATTAGAGACGGACCAGGACGACAACGATACTCAAACCTGGAAGATTGGAACAACTACATTGAAGGCTGCGCTATCGGCGTACGCAAATTATGAAAGCTCCGTCGTCGTAACTCCAAGCTCAAACCAATGGCTCCGTGATAAATGCCTAAACCCCCAATCCTGCAAATCACACTGACATCTAACGACAGCTGCGGGTGTCTAAGACAGTACCCAGAATCCAAGTCCGATTATGCTATTATCCACCAAACACCCCCAATTAAACTTACGATAACAAAGGTAGTGAGGAAACCTGCTCCTACTCTATCTTTACCGGTGATAGGATTCTTTGGTAATGTCGGATCCGTCGTTCCTCCAGACCCAGCTGATGGATTGCCTTGACTCGTCCCACCCGTGTTGTTGGTCAAGGGTCCTGTAGCATTGCTGACCAGGTTCACCTGGATAACTTCCAAGGCACTCATCTGTTGGCCGACACCGGAAGACTTATCCCAGGTAGCACCCATTGTCCATTTCTGTCCACAAGTAGTGCCGTCGGTTCCACCAGAACATTGCTTAGCAGCGGCAATAGCCGAGGCACTGAGCTTTTGCATTACAGGTTGGAAAGTGAAAGGCGCAAATTTTGTGCTTGCCGCCATCCAACGTGACAGGTAGGCTTTGAAAGAATAATTGTCTGTGTCACAAGTACCGAATCCTTCGCAAGCAACTTCATACATGACGTCTGGGGCTTGAGGGGAGAAGAAAATACTGGTTGAATTGAGAATCCCATCAATTCTCGCGCGCCATTTGTCGTCACCTTTGGTCTGAGAGAGAGGGAAATGTCAGTCTGCAGCACAGGCTCAGAAGGTGACCAAGACTTACATGATTGTACATCGCAGCAGCCCCGAGCAGGAAGATACCAGCATTATAGGTCCATTCGATTTTGTTAACATCAGTACAGTTGAGCGTAGTATGAGCGCCGTCGTAAAAGTGATATTGAGGACTCATCAATCCAACAGATGCCACCCAATCGAAGGTTTTCTCTGCCCAATCCGCATAAGTCTGGTTGCCAGTGTAAACGGCAAGTCTAGCCGCCAAATTGAAGAATGCCCCATTAGAGATCGTATTTTTGTAGTCGTAACCTGTGTTGAAGGTGAAGATCTGCCATCGCAATCCTCCACCACAGAACTGATTGTCCCACCGGATAGCTTGAGAGTTGAAGACCGCTTGGGCAAGAGCGAGCCATTGGGGCTTTCCAGCCGGAGGATCTGGAAACTTGTTCTCTGCTGCTGACATTGCGGCCAAACCCCAAAAGCCTTGGTCGTCGTTACCTTCTGTCTTCGTTTGATTGGGAGTCATGTAGTCTGCGTTCGGTCCAACTTGAAAGAGCATTCCCTGAGTTACGACGTCGTTGTATGTACTGTCCCCAGTGTAATGCCAGTAGTCAATCAATGAGCCAAACATTGCTCCAGCCTCCCACCAGTAGTAAGGTTGTGGGAGGTTTCCTGGAATATCTCCCGTGTGATTCCCGGTGTAGTATTTCATCATGCCATAGGCGACTGTACTCGCAGCGGACTTTATCGATGCTGTTGAACCCCAAGTTAATCATGGGGGTACTCTTAAGTCTCAAGGTATAAAGCTAGCATACCTGGATCCTCCAATTTCAAGTCTATTGCAGAACAGAGTCTGCTTCCAACCAACAGTGAGGTTGCAACGGCAAGCCAGGAGGATGCCATTCCCCGTCCGGTAGGGTGTCCAACAAGCCTCATCATGTGCAGGCTAGACTGAGGTCCTCGATCAACTTAGCGCGGAAAGGAAGAGAGCGAAGATTGTGGGGCAAGACGATTTCGAGGTGAGCTCGTCGTTGGAACTGTTTGCGCAAAAGATATCTGCTGATATGGAAAGTTTATCCCCCAGAAGTCTATATTCCCTCTTCTTTGATCTATCACATGGAGGCTGTGCACACTTGCTTAACGGTGTGGCGACAAGGCAAGTCCGACGAGAAAATGCCGCTCAAGTACTCCGTCACGACCCAGGAATCAAGTGAGCGACCAAGGCTACTGATGAACGAGTGAATGCCTGGACAAATGTACGAAGTTGTTGTGGTGGATGATTGTTGCTACGTGCACAAGTAGGAGAATACGGGAGTTGGCGAGGATCCAGGTGAATTGGATACCCCTGTGATTGACCCGATGACGCGGCTGAGGCACTCGCGTTGCTAGGACAAAATGCTCGATCTTCTAGGTAGATACTCAACTATTTTACGAGCAGAAGAAGCGTGTTGGAGGATTCAATGCGATTACAGCCATGGGAGGTCGGAAGCAGAAGCAATGCAGTTCAAAAATCAAAACCGCATCAGTCTACGTTCACATCAAGATTACTCTGACAGACTCACAACTGACACACAAGACGTCTCGGTACGAGCATCCCGAGCATTGCTGACTTTGCTTCTAAAATTGGGCTCCACTTGGTGAGCTATGCTTACAACGAACTGACATAATTGGCGACACGAGTATCTATACGCAAACAGTACCTATTCTATCTAACTGTCAGTTGCTTCACAAACTTCTGCTCAGCGTTGTCATCTAAGGTTACCCATGAGAGCAGTACCTCCGTAGTAGTCTGTCCACATTGATCAAAATTCCTTCACCCCTTTATCCTTAAGATACAATTTGAATTACATAAGTATGCGACTACACTACCATGGAGGCTGTGAATAGCCGCCACATCACGTGAAGACCGCAATTGGCCGTGATTTCCTCTGAGTTCCGTCTGAACTTCTTTCATCAACAATTCACTTCTAGACCTCTATCACATACTCTATCAACACATTCTCCCATCATACCATACTTACTGCGGAACCCAGTACATTTTCATTTGGCCTTTTGCGACCGTAGGATATCCGTCCGACTCATAAAAATCCGGCTCCCCTGACTGCGACCTTCAACATTCATCTTCACTCTGAGCCATCCGTCTTCGATCACCACTGAATCAGTCTTGCAAATACACTAGCTCACTGCACAGCATACGACCCAAGCAGCAGAGCAGAAATGGCAGATCGCGAGCAACCCTACGACCCGTACATTCCTTCCGGCCACACCGCACCACCTGGTGGTGCTCATCAAGGCGGAGATGGTAGAACAGCGGCGCTTCAAGCGGTACGTGTTTCTATGACCCAGATAGCCTTGCCAGAATTGTCCCTTGCATTGGCTCAGTCGTCAGGGTTTGAGAGAATCCAGACATTCGCGCGACCGGCAAATTCAAGTTTTATTGTCGAAGATCTGTTCAATGAGCAATCATGCTTCATTATATGAGTTTGGCCTCCTCACGTGCACCTTGAACAAAATGAGCGCTTTGAGAGACAAGTCTCGAGTCGTTCACAGAGCGTGTTTTTGGCCCATACAACGCGGTTTGCGAGAAATACAGGACAATGATTGCTGACTATTTTGTCACTCGTAGAAAATTAACGAGACCGTCGGGATCATGAAACAGAACGTCCTTAATACCTCAGAGCGGGGAGAGAGAATAGAAACCATTCGAGATCAAGCAACTGAGCTTGAGCGAGGTTCATCAGCTTTTAGGACTAGCGCAAGGAAAGTCAAGCGAAAGATGTGCGTTAGCAACATGAAGTGGGGGATTGCCGTGGCTGTAGTTGTGATCCTCATCATCATTATCGTTGCTGTTTGTAAGTTTGCACCCCGAACTCTGCGGCACGGACAGTTGTTAACAGATCTTTCCACAGCCGTAAAGAAGACACACCCCTAGACAAGGGAAGATGGCTTCAATCTTGTGATCGCTCGATGTATTCTACCGCAAGGGGTCGGACGACTTTGAGACTCACCAAGTCCAGTCCAAAATGCGTAACTGGGTCGTAAATTCTCTAGCTTCAGGGTATGCGAGTGGAGTTTGTGGTGGTTGTGTCATAATGGGCCCAGTACTGCTGTAATGCTAGGCTCCTAGTAACGCAGCTTGGGTTTATTGGCTGTAGATGAAGATGTGGATGTACTTGGTTGAGCTTTTTACGTGCATGCTATGTCTCTTAGTGCACTTCACCTATGTCCTGTGTTTCGTGATAATGTTTTCTCTCGTGCGCCTGTGCCTGTTCGTAATCTCCTGGCTGACCCCCCCAGGTTGGAGATGCATAAACTTACCATGGACAGCACCAGCAACGAAATGGCGGCCATTGGGCAAACCGAACTCGACCACAATGGCCGTTCCGTTTGCAAGCTATGTTGACCGTCCCGCATAACGTTATGGATTAATTTGCCGTCCAGATATCAACGTTCCACTGCCCCCATATGCTTTTGGATAGTTCAAGAAGTAGGCATAGACAACAATCCCAGTCTCCCAACCCAAATTCAGCAGGTTGAAGTCCACAGCCCCAGATCACCGAGATCGTTGTTCACTATCCAACAGCACGTCTATTCACACAGTGAACGCAAATCCCCCAATCCAGTCACGTCAACCAAGTCTCAGGAGGTTCGTTTAGATGCTAGAGCTTAGCTACGAATACTGTGTTGCTAGACTCCGTGCCCATCTATCCACAAGAGAGATTGTAGAACTATCTGATACTACCTCGCAACCAGCACGGTCAGCAGGTTTGAGTTGTAGAGGCATGCATCAAGTCTTCCTTTCCTACGAGCGCGCTATTGTGCAGCAAGCATATTTACTACTTCACCGCAGCACAGCCCCTCTCGTCAAATCGTGTTAAACCCTTCGTAGTCCCCCTTCACCGTCGAAAGAGCAGCACTACGCGTACCCGACTTTCGCACTTAGATCACTGAAATGAAGCTGGGAATGCATAGTCATATGCTTTGATACTTCTGCAGACTAAGTAAAGCTTCCTATATACATCTCATGTAACTCGTACAACTCCCCATCCAAGCACAGTCGCCTCCCCTACGCCTTACTCTCACGCCTCAGCCAACTTCAACAACCCCTCCAAATTCACACTCTTCGGCCTCTCAATCGGCAACCCCAACGCCCGATCCCACACCAACTGCGCCAGCGGCCCCAGCCCCCGACTCACCCCGAACGTCGCCGTATAATACAAGCTCTCCTTGAATCCGAAATACCGGAACAGCACCCCGCTCGCACTATCCACGTTCGGGAACGGGTTCTTCGTTTTTCCGTGCTCCTTGAGCACTTCCGGCGCGATATCGGAGTTTTGCTTCACCAGCTGGAAGACGGGGTCGGCGGCGATTTCGGGGCGGGAGCTGGCAAAGGTCATGAGGGCTGCGAAGCGCGGGTCGGGGCGGCGGAGGACGGCGTGGCCGTAGCCGGGGATGACTTGGCCGGATTTCAGGGTGGTCCAGAGGTAGTCGCGGATGGAGTCGGGGGTGAAGGAGGTGCCGATGTGGGATTGCATTTTGAGGATCCAGCGAAGGACTTCTTGTGCGGCCAGGCTGGGGGTTGTTAGTGGAAGGCAGGGGGCAGGAGATAGGTTTGGACTCACCCATGGAGAGGGCCAGCGAGACCTTGGAGGCCGGCGCTGTAGCTTAGGAAAGGGTCGCTGAGGGCGCTGCCGACGAGGTGGGTAGCGTGGGCGGAGACGTTGCCGCCTTCGTGGTCACCGTGCAGGGCCAGGTATAGACGGAGGAGGTCCTGGAAGTTTTCGTTCTCTTTGCCGCCTTTACCGAGCATGGCTGCGAAGTTGTAGGACCAGTCTTGGTCGAGGTCTACCTGTGCGGGCAAAGAACCGCCGCCTCTGTATGAGTTTTGATAAATTTTGGCGGCGATGGTGGGGAGTTTGGCGAGCAGGGAGATGCTGTCGTCGAATGTGGATTCCCAGTAGTCGGACTTGTTGATGCCCTTCTCGTATGCTTTGGCAAAGACTGATGTGTGGTTCAGGGCTGAGACAGCACAGGAAAACTGTGTCATTGGGTGCAGGTCGGTGGGGAAATTGTTAAGCATTGACTCCACGAATTTCGGAAGACCCGATTTCTCCGCCAATTCTCGTGAAAAGGTCCGAACTTGTGATGTCAATGGGACTTGGCCTGTCAAGAGCAACCAGAACATGGCTTCGGGCAGCATTTCTGTGCCAGATGTTCCTTTAGGGAGAACCTTTTGGCAATCCTCTATGGTCTTGCCGTGGAATCGGATGCCTTCATTTGCGTCGAGGACTGAGCCTTCCCAGACCATTGCCTTCAGGCCTCTACTAGCTATGTCAAACGTATCTCCGTGGTTCAAGTGGTCGTTAAGCGTACCTCATACCCCCAATGGTGTTTTCGATTTTGACCTCTCCAATAGTTTTATTTCCATGGCTCTTCAATTTCTTAAGAAGCTCTCTTTTTGCAGGTATTACTTCTCTTAGGGTAGTCTTGAGATCCGGTTCTGAAGCGGAAGAATATGTTCTTGTGGGAATAGAGATACATGATTTTGCGGTTGGCTGGATTCTTCGACATTAGCAGTGTGTCCTCAGCACTGAGTATGAGTAACACCTTGAGTGTGTGTAAAGCCGTCGAGGCTGCTCTAGTCCTAAGAAACATGGTTGGTGTATCTATTTGCGGGGTGGGGTACGAGAGTCAGTGGATTAGGGAAGCTCTCAGATATCGAATCCAAACGCTGCTAGACGCGATGTCGGGTCTGACAATTGGATAGTAGAGGGATAGGAATCAAAGGAGCTCTTCCAGCACACTCCTGTCTTGATGTGTTCTCGCCTGTGAAATTCTTTCTCCCGGCAAAGGCCTGTACCACAGAACGTAGGCCGAGGTTTGGCCGGAATACGGTCCCGCGATAACGTTTTTCCGTCGCCAACGGGAACACTCAATGGAAGTTCTCAACTTCCATTGGTGATATTCAATATTTTCAGTCACTCACTGTACGACTTGGAAACCTACTTGAGAACACTACTTCTTCTCCAAGGTTTTTTGGGAATGAACTAAAATTTATTGAGTAGAAGAGGTAACCTCGGCATGAGATAAAGTTTCTGACTGCATTCATGGGAAACAGTTTACTCCTAGATCCCTAATCGCCTAGATCAGCATGCTCCGGAATGCCCCCAGGACGTTGGAAAGGCAAGCTGTACGGAAATGCTTACAAGGAGCTGTCTGTCGTAGGCCTACCTTTACACCAAGAAACATGGTGGACTACTTTCCTAGCGTCAGAGCTCTGGCGTCGCACTTCTTACCGGCCGATTCATATCAGGTGCTGCCCACAAATGAAAAAGCTGGCTCAGCAGAAGACGCTCTGTTTGACCAAGAAATCAAGGATGTGAATGAGTGGTGGGCAACCGAGCGATACCTTGGGATCAAACGGCCATACTCTGCAGAAGATGTGGTTAGTAAAAGAGGGACACTTCAACAGTCGTATCCAAGCTCCTTGATGGCAAGGAAACTATTCACCCTATTCCAAGAGAAATCTGCCGTAGGAGAGCCCGTACACACGAGTGCGTCATATTTATCCACATCCAAGAGTTGTGGACCTGGAGGCTGAACGTTGATTAGTGGGAGCTATTGATCCTGTACAGATGACACAACAAGCGGCAAATCAGGAAGTTCTATACATTTCTGGATGGGCTTGCTCTTCGGTTCTAACTAGCACGAACGAGGTCTCACCTGACTTTGGGGACTATCCCTATAATACCGTCCCAAATCAAGTACAGCGCCTGTTCAAAGCTCAACAACTACATGATCGAAAACATTGGGATGCTCGAAGAAAGATGACAGTGGATCAAAGAAGAAAGACAGCATATATAGACTACATGAGACCGATAATTGCAGATGGTGACACCGGGTGAGCTATACGAAAGCTTCTTGTGTATTCGAAGCTCATGGAAAACCAGCCATGGAGGGTTAACAGCTGTAATGAAGCTCGCAAAACTATTCGCCGAGAACGGTGCTGCCGCGGTACATTTCGAAGATCAATTGCATGGTGGGAAGAAGTGCGGTCATTTGGCAGGCAAAGTTCTTGTGCCGGTGGGAGAACATATCAACCGCCTGGTAGCTACCAGATTTCAGTGGGACCTGATGGGCTGTGAGAATCTCATAATCGCTAGGACCGACTCTGAATCTGGCAATCTCCTTAGTAGTGCAATTGATGCACGAGACCATGAGTACATTCTTGGCGTAATCGAAGATGCAGAACCCTTGGCCGAGACACTGCAAGCGATGGAGCTCGAAGGTGCAACAGGAGAAGAAATCGATAGATACGAAGCAGATTGGGTAAAGAACCATAAGCTCATGACATTCGATGAAGGTTAGTTCCGAGTCCTTTACTATTGTAGACAAGGTAGGGAAACTGACCAGTAACTCCAATATTCTCAGCCGTCGTTCAGCAGCTCCAATCCGAGAATGCAGATGTAAGCAATATCGAGGATTACATTTCTCGGATCAAGAAAGATCGTAACTTGCCTCTCTCAAGACGGCGTACTCTTGCAGCTCAATACACAAGATCTCCGGTCCTCTTTTCTTGGGATATTCCAAGGACTAGGGAAGGATTCTACCATTACAAAGCAGGACTGCCAGCTGCAACCAAGAGAGCCACCGAATTTGCGCCATATGCTGATCTCTTGTGGCTCGAGACCGCCGATCCGAGTGTGGAGAAAGCAGTTGGCTTTGCTGGCCAAATTAGAGCAGCTTTCCCTGGTAAGCAATTGGTGTATAACCTCAGTCCGTCATTCAACTGGATGGGCCAAGGATTCAACGAAGCATCCTTGAAATCCTTCATTTGGGACCTTGCCAAGCATGGGTGAGTGCTTTTCGATGCAGTATCTTCGACCGTTACTGATGCGTGTGTAGATTCGTACTCCAACTTATCTCCCTTGCTGGCCTCCATTCGACGGCGGTAACAACAGCGGAGTTATCGAAAGCATTTAAAACGGATGGGATGCTAGCCTATGTGGACCTGATTCAGAGGCGTGAGAAGGAGCTTGGTGTAGATGTATTGACACATCAAAAGTGGAGTGGCGCTGCATATGTTGACGGGATCCTTGGTGCAATTCAGAGTGGTAGTAGCTCAAGCAGGAGCATGGGCGAAGGTAATACGGAGACTGGTAAGCGGCTTCCCATGTGTCAATCTTCCGTTGTTTAGCATAACTCGCTGACCACCTTGGATGCACAAGGATTTTAACAAACTCTGAAGACAAGCCGTCTCGCCCTAAAGGAAGGAACTTACTGGAGCTTCGACAGATGACAAGGTCTAAGTGATAGACGGTCGTCAATCGTCCCGGCCATCGGAAGGAGGCCTACGGAGAGAAGAAAGCGGCGAGGAAGGCCTCGGAGGGCAATCCGGATGAGAAGGAGGATGAGGGGTCTGATGGCACAAAGGATTGATCATCTTGTCAGCTTCGATGATCGATATGGTGAAGCATGGCACCTAAGCATCATTGATTACGACAATCTTTTTTTTCTTCCAGTGTACTACTAGTACCGAGTTTTCTTGTCTTCTAATTTTTACATTGGCATACTTTGTGTTACGCAAAGTGACTATACACTTAACCTTGATGAAAGGGCATTTCAACTACGCAATATACCGTAGGGTATCTCACCAAGCTAATTAAGTTATATGTAGATGTTCCGATGTGACAGCAAAAGGAAACTGGCGGTTGGATCAAAATCGACTGAACAATACAGGCTGTAGTATGCGCGAACTCCATTGCGTTAAGTGTGCCATGTATTATCGCAACTACAAAAGTGTTCCAATTTAGCTTATCTTAGCGTCGGATCAACTTGCTGACGGCACCGAAATTTCAGCTGAAAAAGTCGAAATTCGGATAATGAATTCCACACCCCTCCTCCACTCTCTCACTGTTTCATTTTTACACACAACACCCACGTGTGAGGGTCGCCGGTCTTCCCTTCTTCTCATTTCTCTCCACTCTCCACTCTCACAACCTTTTTTCTGCTTTTTTATTCTCTAGATATTCGAGTTTCGCCGCCTTCATCCGTTACGCACCAAGAACAACGGTTGGTGTCTACACTTCCAACGTAAATCTCTAGGCACTTCGCAACCGTCTGTTAACGACTGTAAAGGACGCTTGGCAAAGAATGCCACACCAAGTGTCCCCTCCAGTTGCACACGCCATGATCTCCAAGTCTTCGACAACCTCCGGGATACCCCCCACCCAGGAGGAAATCTCATCCTTTCTCGATTCCATCTTCAAGGCGCAAACTTCCCAAGCCTCACTCGATGCCTCATATGCTCTCACAAATCTCCTACTCAACTCTGTTGGTTTCCGCGGCTTTCGCGCCTACGGTATACTAGAGGAGATCAAAAAGGCAGCAGCAGACAAGAAAGATGGCTCAAAACGTGAAAGTGCCATGATTCTCCTAGGCGCACTCTTTGAAAAGTTTCCCGTGGCTCAACGAGTCAGTGAAGTTGTATTTATACTACAAGATGGAGGGATCGTTCCACCAGCATTGGATGCGCTCGCGGACAAGGGAGCTGTGGTCCGCGAGTCCGCACAGTATGCCTTGGATGCATTGTTCACGAATCTTACGCCCGAGAGCATGGTAGTTGGGTTACTACCGGCGCTCTCAAAATACCTCGGAAAGAAATCTGGCAAATGGCAAGGTGCAGTGGGTGCCTATCAACTCATCGGCCGAATGGCTGACAAGGCAAAAATGGGCACGGGCAGTAAGGAGGAAGAAAGTATGAAGGATGTCCTAAGAGAATCGATGGGCAAAAATTTGGCTGGCCTAATTCCGGTTGTCGAGGCAGGTATGCACGATTTGAAGGGTGAAGTAAGTATTGGCTAGATCAACTCGCACGTTGTATACTAATGGCATGCTGTAGGTGGAAAAGCAAGCGCTGAAGACTATGACCTCTTTGACGACTCTACTCTTCAATGATGACGTTGCCCCTCGAATACCACTTCTGATCAAGACTATGCAAAGCCCATCGACCGAGACCTTACAAAAAGCCATTCATGCACTGTCGCAAACCACCTTTGTTGCCATCGTCACATCTCCTGTTCTAGCTCTTCTCACGCCTCTTCTCGAAAGATCTTTGAATACGCCTACTACTTCTCAAGAAGTCCTGCGACAAACTGTGGTAGTGGTTGAGAATCTTACAAAGCTTGTGCATGACCCTGTCGAAGCGAGAACATTTCTACCGAAACTACTACCGGGTGTTCAAGGCGTCAAGGACAGGGCGTCACTTCCCGAGGTCAGAGAGCTTGCTGCTAGATCCCTGAGCATCATCAAGAAGGCCATGGGTGATGACGATGGTAGTGTAACAATTGGGCAGATTGCTCCAACGACCCCCGAGGACGTACTCGTCGTCCTGGACAAAGAAGTCAAGGCACACGGTGGCTTGGTTGGCTTCCCAGGTGACGCTGAATTATGGTCCATTACAAAAACATATATTGCAGAGATGGTGGTACAAGACGTGAATCTTCGTCAATTGTCACGTGTTAACCTTTCGAGTGGACCCTACATGAAGCATCTCCTGAACGATAACCAATTGGATGCAGTTGCACAAGCCTTGCAAAAGCATTTCATTGATGAGGATCACCGCAAATTTGGCCAGCCTGTCAAGCCCGCTACTGGTGAGATTGAGATTGTCAATACAGATTTCTCTCTTGCTTATGGCGGTATGCTCTTGCTATCACATACCAATATTACACTACACAAAGGTCATCGATACGGTCTTTGCGGGCGTAATGGTGCCGGTAAATCCACTTTGATGCGAAGCATCGCTAATGGCAAGCTCGAAGGCTTTCCAAGCAAAGATGAACTGAGAACCTGCTTTGTCGAACACAACCAGGGTGAAGATGCTGACCTGAGCATTCTTGAATTCATGGTCAAAGATCCGGAGCTGGCGGCAGAGGGAAGAGAAAGAATCTCAGAGGTCTTGGCAGAAGTCGGTCTTACGGCAGGTCCGGATGGTCGGCAACAGGATAAAGTTGGATCGCTGTCTGGAGGATGGAAGATGAAGCTTGCCCTTGCTCGGGCTATGTTGATGCGTGCTGATGTGTTGCTGTTGGACGAACCGACAAATCATTTAGATGTCGCCAATGTCAAGTGGTTGGAGGAGTACCTTCAAAGCCACACTGAAATCACGAGTTTGATTGTCAGTCACGACTCTGGATTCTTGGACAACATTTGTACAGACATCTACCATTACGAGGGCAAGAAATTAGTTTGCTACCCTGGAAACCTTGCGGCATTTGTGCGAGTCAAGCCAGAAGCCAAGAGCTACTATACCCTCTCAGCGTCGCAAGTTAAGTTCAAATTCCCTTCCCCAGGCCTGCTGACGGGGGTTAAATCCAACACGAAAGCGATCATTCGAATGTCTAACTGCACTTATGCATATCCTGGCTCATCGAAACCATCACTTTCCGACGTTACATGCGCTCTTACTCTGTCGTCTCGAACCGCTATCATTGGCGCCAATGGTGCTGGCAAGTCTACTCTGATCAAGTTGCTGACTGGAGAAACGATCCCTCAACAGGGCCGTGTTGAGAAGCATCCTAATCTACGTATTGGCTATATCAAGCAGCACGCTCTTGAGCACGTTGAGATGCATCTAGAAAAGACGCCCAATCAATACCTGCAATGGCGCTATGCGAACGGTGATGACCGAGAAGTCTTGATGAAGCAGACCAGAGTTCTTACCCCAGAAGATCAAGCACAGATGAACAAGATTGTCGAGCTGCCTGGTATGACTGGTCGACGCATAGAGAATTTGATGGGAAGGCAAAAGTACAAGAAAACCTTTCAATATGAGGTGAAGTGGATTGGCATGCTACCTAAACACAATTCGCAGATCTCTCGTGAGACTTTAATCGAACTAGGATTCGACAAACTTGTACAAGAATTTGACGACCATGAAGCGTCGAGAGAAGGCCTAGGGTTCCGCCAATTGGAGCCCAAGGTAATATCGAAGCACTTTGACGACCTCGGCCTGGACCCAGAAATTGCCGATCACAACGAAATCTCAGGTCTCTCTGGTGGTCAGAAGGTCAAGGTGGTGCTTGCGGGTGCCATGTGGAACAACCCTCATCTTCTGGTTCTGGACGAACCGACCAATTACTTGGATCGCGATTCGCTTGGCGGTCTTGCAGTTGCTATTCGCGACTACAAGGGCGGTGTGGTTATGATTTCTCACAACGAAGAATTCGTGGGTGCTCTCTGCCCAGAACAATGGCATGTGGCCGATGGCCGTGTGACGCACAAAGGCCACCTAGCCGTCTCGATGGATCGGTTCGAGGACAGCCGGCCAGGCAGTAGTGCGGCAAGTAGCAATGTCTCGAGCGCGACGGCATCGGCGGTCAATTCTGGCGCCGAGGACGGTGGTGATATGAAGTTCA
>JAABUO010005780.1_pt1 | contig 14316 bp, 16 predicted proteins | sample 5559291 | NCBI WGS metagenome assembly JAABUO01 (sample SAMN10711878, study PRJNA513372) | rock metagenome | isolation source: Antarctica rocks | place: Antarctica: Victoria Land, Finger Mt sud | reverse complement strand
TGCCACCAGCGCCGACTGGAGTAACTGCTGAAACCATGCTTGCCGGGCGCCGGTCGTGCCGAAGATACGGTGGAACTCCGGGTCCAGCCCTGCCAGGTCAAGCAGGGTGTCGTTGACGTCGAAGACGCAGACACGCGCCATGGTTATCTCCGTTCTACTCTACGCCATGCCCCCATCGTGCGCCTGCAGCCAGCATCATCTCCGGGCTGGGCCGATCAGCGGGCTTCTGGCCGACATACTGCCAGCGCACCTGACCAGCGGCGTCCACAAGGACGGTGGCAGGGACGGCGATACCGTTCTCAAAGAGGTGATAAGCCACTGCTGTATCATCGTCCGCGTCCGAGAGGACGGGAAAAGGCGCTGCCGTCTCGTCGGCGAGTTGCCGGGCACGCGTGAGGCTATCGGTGCTGAGCATGACCAGCGCCACGCCTGCCTCCTGAAACCGTGGGTACTGATGAGCCAACTGGCCCATCTGCCTCTTGCACTGTGGTCACCACCAGCCCCGGTAGAACACAAGCAGAACCGGGCCGCTCGCGCGTAGGGCAGTGAGGCTGACGGTGCGGCCATCACTGGCCGGGAGCGTGAACTCAGGAGCCGGCGTACCAACGGCCAGACCGTGCTCGGGTGTCTGCTGGGTCATCATGTCCTCCTCGTCATGTGCGAACTTTGGGCGTTGTCCAACCTGGCCAGAGGCGTAGCGGAGCAAGATGCACGCCAGGGAGGCCTGTGTCCCGCCCGGTCCCCTTGGGTGCAGGAGTGCCCGGTGTGCCTGTGTGTTGGCGGCGTTTATCCTCTTCGTGTGCCCACCACGAGGGCGTAGCCCAACGTGCCCGCGGCCACGGCAGCGGCAGCACTGCGTGCCAGTGCCTGGGCCCGGCTGAAGTCCACCGCAGGCAGCTCGATCTTCTTGAGCGAGACGAGCAGCTGCGCGCCCAGGAGCTTGGTGCGGATGCTCCCGACCAGCTCCCCCAGGGCCTCGTCATGGGGCTCGATGCGGTCCACGGCCAGCCCGGCCCCTTCCAGATAGGCCACGTACTCCGTGGGGGGGCGGGCATCGGCGATGCAGGCAACCCAGGCCAGCAGGCCGTCCAAGTCCGGTGGCAACGGTCCCGAGCGGGTCAGGTCGCTCAGGCCCACGTGCCCGCCGGGACGCACCACACGCCCGAACTCGGCTGCCGCGCCCGCCTTGTCCGGAAACGTGCAGAAGGCGCACTCGCAGACAACCGCGTCGAAGCGGCTATCTGCAAACGGCAGCCGTTCGGCATCGCCCTCGATCGCCTCCACGAGGTGTCCCACGCCCGCACGTTCGGCGGCCTCCCGCGCCGCCGCTACGGTAGCGCCGCTGTAGTCAACGGCTGTGACGTGGCAGCCAAATGTCCGGGCCAGGTGGATCGCCGAGGCGCCGGGGCCACCGGCCACATCCAGCACCCGGGTAGCCGGCCCCAGCGCCAGCAGCATGCCCAGGCGCTCGGTCAGGGCCAGACCGCCAGGATGGAAGGAGTCACCCAGCAAGAGGCGGGCCCAGTCGCTGGCATACACGGCGGCGCAACAGCTCTTGGTCTCCGCCGACGCCGGGTCGGGAGGCAGGGCCAGGTGGTTAGTCATGACCGTTCTCCCCTGGGCAGCACCCCCGTGCCGTTCCGGCTCGCGCCGTACACCGGCGTGTCGAACGTAAAGGTGATCGGCTCCGGCTCGAAGGGCAGGCCGGCGCGCCGTGCCCGCGCCCGCGCATGGCCGCGGGCGGTCAGCTGCGCGCGGGCCTGCTCACGGTAGCCCAGGGTGTTGTAGGCACAGAAGGGGATCTGCTTGCCGCCAGGCAGCAGGAACTCCTTGCAGCACTTCATCAGGTTCTTCTGGTTGAACGTCCAGGGGTCCATGAAGTCCTGCAGCATGATCATGAAGACACGCTCGGCCAGCGCGCCGACGTCGAGCCCCTCGGGCAGGCCGCAGGCCGCGCAGGAGAGGGCGAACTGGCCCGCCGCGGTGTCCGACCCGGCGACGGCCGAGGACGACCATAAACCTTCCAGCGCGGTCTTGATCTCGCCCCCCAGGTCAGGCACCACCCGGTTCGTGATGTAGTCGAGGTAGTCGTCTACGTTGAGCACACGGGGCAAGGGCAACACCGTGTCACCCTCGACGTAGGCGTAGGTCACCGAGTTGCAGGTGGGGAAGCAGCAGGGCACCGGCACAAAGTCGGAGACCCGGAACAGTTCCCCGGTCTGGGCCTCGATCCAGCCCAGTACGTCGGGAATCGTCACGCGCTGCATCGGGTCGTGGCCGCCGTGCCGGCCGGCATGGAAGGCCGGTTGGAAGTTGATGCCCTTGACGGCGGGATGCTGCAGGGCAAACCTGACGATCGCGCCCACCTCGTGGTCGTTGACGCCGCGCTCAATGGCAGGCACCAACACGACGGAGAGCCCCACCGCCGCCAGGCGGTCGAGGGCGCGCAGCTTCTCGGGCAGGATGTCCGGCTCGGCGCGAATGGTGGCGTAGGTCTCGCGGTCAAAGCCGTCGAACTGGAAGTAGATGGCCGGGCGGATCTCGGCCAACTCGGCCAGGAAGGCATCGTCGTGGGCAATGCGCTTGCCGTTCGTGTTCAGCATCACATAGGGGATGTCCCGCGCCCTGGCGGCGCGCAGCATGGGGATGATCTGGGGGTGAATCGAGGGCTCCCCACCGGAGAACTGCACCACCTCGGGCCGCCCCTCAGCCCGCACGAGGTCGTCAAGGATCTCCTCCACCTCCTCCAGCGTCAGGTTAAACCCGGCCCCGGCGTTGGCGAAACACAGCGGGCAGTCCATGTTGCAGGCGCTGTTTACCTCGATGATGCCCAGGCAGGTGTGCTGCTGGTGATCGGGGCACAGACCACAATCATGGGGGCACCCATGCTCAATCGCCGTGCTGAAGGCCAGCGGGAGGGTGCCCGGCTTGTTGTACCGCGCAGCGCTGACGTAGGCCTGGGCATCGCTGTAGATCAGGCCCTCGACGACGCCGTGGTCAGGGCAGCGCTTGCGCATGTACACTTTGTTGTCCCGCAAGAGCACCTGAGCGTCGATCACCCGGCGGCACTCAGGGCAGATGGAGCGGGTCAGCTCGAAGAACACGGCGTCCCGGTCCACCTTCTTCGGCGGGGTCACGCACTGTCCCGCCACGGATCTGTCGTCAAGCGTCGTCACTCGTCATCCTCCTGGCTTATCTCATCACGTCTCGGCATCCCTCTCACTGGGCCCAGCGCGCGGTCTATCGCGGACCCACCGCGCACCGATGGTGCCACTCCCCACCAGGAGAGCAATAGAATAGCCGCCGGGGCGGCTCGGGCTGCGCTCATCGCGCCGGTCGCCCGCGCCGCAGCAGGGCACGCAGCGGGCCACGGGCCAGACGGTAGGCCGGCCACTGCGCGTAGAAGCGTAGGGCAGCCTGCTGCACGGCCATCGCCAACGTCGGATACACGTGGATGGTCCCGGCCAGCGCACGCACGCCCAAGCCCCGGCGCATCGCCAGGGTGACCTCCTGGATCATCTCGCCGGCTCCGGGTCCGACGATGTGCCCGCCCAGAATGGCGCCTTTCCAGGGCGTCACGATCAGCTTGACGAAGCCCTCGGTCGCGCCCTCGGCCTGGGCGCGGTCCACGTGCGCAAACGCGTGGCGCAGGACGACCACTCTGCCGCCTGCGTGGCGGGCCTCCTGCTCGGTCTGGCCCACGTGCGCCACTTCGGGATCAGTGAAGGTGGCCCAGGGCATCGGCTCCAGGTGGGCCTTGCCCTTGAGCCGGGGGAACAGCGCATTGCGCACGGCGGTGGTCGCCTGGAAAGCCGCGGCGTGGGTGAACTGATACGGTCCGGTCACGTCTCCGCAGGCGAAGATGTGGGGCACGCTGGTGCGCAGGTAGGCATCGATGGCGATGCCCTTCTGAGCATCGTAGGCCACGCCCGCCTGCTCCAACCCGAGCCCCGCCACAGTGGGCCTGCGTCCCACGGCCAGCAGCAGGCGGTCGCCGCGCACCTCGCCGGCCCCGCCTGTGCCCTCATAGAGCGCGCGGAGCTGCTCGCCCTCCTGGGCCACCCGGGCCAGCCGGCCGCGCCGCACCGTGATGCCCTCGCGCTCGAAGGCGCCGGCGAGCACGGCGGAGGCCTCGGCGTCGTCCCGGGGCAAGAGGCCGCGGTCGCCCGCCAGCACGGTGACCGCCGCACCCAGGCGGCGGAACGCCTGGGCCATCTCCACGCCGACAGGCCCGGCCCCGGCCACGATCAGGTGCGCGGGCAGCTCACGCAGGGCAAAGAGGGTCTCATTGGTCAGGTACGCGATCGTCTGCAGGCCGGGAACCGGCGGGACGACGGGGTGTGAGCCGGTGCAGAGCAGGAAGGCGCGCCCGCGCAGGACCTGACCGTCCACCTCCAGTTCGTGAGGCGAGCGGAAGGCAACCTGGCCCAGGTACACGTCGATCCCGCGCGCGCGCATGGCCTCGGGATCCTCGGTCTGATAAATGGCGCCGATCACGCTCTGCACACGATCCATCACCGCGCCAAGGTCGACGGCGTCCAGCCGCCCATCCAGCCCTAGTCCCTGCAAGTGGCGTGTCTGGTGCGCCGCCGTGGCCGCGGCGATCAGGCTCTTACTTGGCACGCACCCGGTCCAGAGGCACTCCCCCCCCAGCCGTTCCCGATCGACCAGAGCCACCCGGGCGCCGAGCGCGGCGGCCGCGGGCGCGGCCACGAGTCCGGCCGAACCGCCGCCCACGATGACAAGATCATACAGGCCGCTCCCCACGTTTCGTTCCTCCCCCTGCCGCGCAGCGGCGCCGAGAGGGCGCCGCTGTCTCCTCGTCTGGGCTACCACACCTGAGTGGCACAAGAGCGCCGGCCGCAGTCCCTGTGGAATGGCGGCAGGCCGCGCCACACGGCCCCGGGCGGCCCGCCCCCTACCGCCGATCCGACACGATCACAGCCCCTGACGCAGTCCTCCGGGGCCGCGGGTGGTCAGTGTCAGGGCGGCGCGTCAGACCTCGCGCGCCGCCGCGGCCACGGCCGTCGCAGTGATGGCGCCATGCGAGGCCGACCAGACGGCCCGTCCCTGCTGGAGCACGATCACCTGCGGCGACTCATGCCGCACGCCTGTGCGCGTCTCGATTGTGCGTGAGATGGCGTGCGCCCGCTGCACATTCACGAGGGCCACCTCGCCGCCCAGGTGCGTCATCCTCCGATAGGCGCCCGCGCTGATCGGACAGGACGGGTCGTGCAGAAATAGAATGACTGGCGCCCCCGCGGATGTCGCGAATAGTGGATCCAGGGCAGCAACAGTCTCCACTGGCGCGAAGCGCGTCGCCTCGGCAGGGGTGCCCGGTGGCGCAGCGCCCATCGCGCCGGTGATCTGTCCCAGCAGAGTACGCGCAACGATCAGCAGCGCAACAAGGCCGATCAGGCCGACAACCACATGCATACCGTGTCTCCCTTTTCATCAGCGGGCGAGCATCCCGCTCCCGCCCTCGTCTTACGATGCCATAGACGCGTGGCCTCGGACTGTAAGCACGGTTACAGTCCGACGTGACCCCCCGAGGCTAGACTACGGCCAGGCGCTACAACGGAGTGTGCCCTGTGGCCCTGTCCAGCGTCCAGCACGAACCGATGACGCCAGGCAAGAAGCCCGGCAGACATGCACTAGAGAGGAGGTACGCACTCATGGTACATCAAGAGACCGGCGCCCGCGTTGCGGGACGAGACCGTCTCGTGCATGGGGCGCTCGGCGGTCTCGCCGGCGGCGTCATCATGGCCATGATCATGATGATGGTCACGGCAGCGATGGGGATGGGCCTGCTCAGGCCGCTCTACCTGATCGCCGCGACCGTCCACCAGCCCTGGGCCATGTACAGCGGCGTGGACCTGGCCCCCCTGCTCATCGGGGTGATGATCCACATGATGAACTCCGCCATCTTCGGCATCATCTTCGCCCTGCTCCAGGGGGCGGTGGCGCGGCACAGCGGCGGCGGGCCTGTCTCGGGCACCCTGGTGGGCATGGCCTGGGGAGCGCTCATCCTGGTGATCAACCAGACGGTGGTCCTGCCCCTGGTCGATCCGGCCATGGCCAGCGCGACGGGTGGGATGCCGTTCTGGTGGGCCGTGAGCCATCTGATGTATGGCCTGGTGCTGGGCGCCATCGTCGCCCGCGTCGCGTCACACGGGACGGTAGCGGGCGTGACCACGCGCTACGCCGTCTAGCACCGCAGTAGCATAGGACCAGCAGCGGGGTCATGGAGTCGGCCCGTCGGGCACGTGAACGAGCGGACGAGCAATGGCGTCACAGCGTCGGAAACGGGGCGCCCCACGTGGCCGGTCGACAGCGCGAACCGGGACCGGCAGGCGCCGGCGCCTCGCGCCCTCAGGCCGTGGACCCGCGCACGCACCGCGTCTACGTGGACAACGAACGCGGCGTTACCGTCACCGTGGTGGATGACCTGCGCCTGCGTGTGCAGGCTACCGTCCCGGTGGGGCGCACCCCCGGGGGTGTCGCCGCAGCTCCGCTCAGCGGCCTTGTCTAGGTGGTGCTCGTGGGAGAGAACCGCGTCGCCGTCCTGAACGGTCGGCTGGGGCGGGTGGTACGCGCGGTCGGCGTGGGCACGGTACCCGACCCACCTGGCCCTCGATCCAGGCACGGAGCGCGCCGCCGTAGTCAACACAGACTCAGGCACCCTCTCGCTGGTCGACGGCCCGCGCGGCACGGCGTCGGCGCCCCTCCGGGTGGGCAACGCGCCCTATAGCGTGGCCGTGGACGGTCCACGCGGTCTCATCTTCGTGGCCAGTGCGCGCCAGCCGACCCTGACCATCGTCGACAGCCGGAAGGGGAGGGTGCGCGGGACGGTGCGGCTGGATATGGTGGGCGGCGTCCTGGCCGTCGACTCCGGGCGCCGCCTGCTGATCGTCGCCGGTGCCAGCCGCCCCAGTGTGGAGGTGTTCTCCTACCAGGCGCTCTAAGGGGAGCAGCAGCCACGCGACCGCCGCGGCGTCGCTCGCGGGACGACAGGACAGAAGGAAGCAGCCGTAGCGGCACGGGCTCACATACCGACGGAACCGGCGCCTGGACGCGTCTCCTCCACGCCGCGAACTGGCGCCCTCAGCGTCCTGGGTCCCACTGGCCAGCACGCTGGGAGGCTGGACCTCGTTCTTCAGGACGGGCCGTCACTTATTTTCCATCCTTGGGACGCGATAGGGATCCGGCAGCTCAACGATACTGTCGCCCTCCTGCGCCTCCTGGAGCAGCCGCAGCGCCGCCAGGAGCACCTCGCGCTGCCGGGCCACGTCACCTGGCGCACCCAACGGCCGGCCCATCGGGTGCCGCGTCACGACGACACGCGGGAGTTTCATGGCGTCGGCCACGTGGCGAAAAGCGCGCACGAAGATGCTCACGGTCGGCATGCCCGCCTCTTCGAAGGCCCGCGCAACGTGTCCGACGGACACGTGACAGACCGGTCAGGCCGGCACCAACAGCACGGCGTCCACCCCCGCGTCGCGCAGCTGCGCCGCCCAGATCGGCGCGACCTCCCGTCGCAGCCGCGCCTGGGCTGTCGCCCCCACAAAGGAGTAGGCCTGGGGGGCGAGCTCACCGAGGGTCCCGTCTCTTGCCAGCTCGCGCAGACGATCGAGCGGGAAGACGACGTTCGGATCCTGCACGGCCGCCCGAATATCATAGCCTCCGTGGCGCACGCGCAGCTGGCCAGATGGCGTCGCGGCGGGAATGACGGAGAGCTGGGGCGACGCGCGCAAGAAGTCGTCGATGCGGGCGATCGCCTCGTCCTGCGTCATGTCGGCCACGCCGAAGGGGTGGGGGTCGTCGCCGGCCACGAAGTGACCGCTGGAGGTGAACAGCGCGAGACGAGACCGGGCGAGCGGCTTCTGGAGGGGCGTAAAAGGGCCATCGTCGTACACGACGCGGCGCTCTGCCGCCGCATAGGCCCGCACCTGCCACGCGTCGGCGTGGTCGATCAGGCGGCCGGCGTCGCCGTCGTCGATCGTCTCGCCCAGTTTCGCGAGCAGGACCATAAAGAACTCCGCCGCGTCCTCTGGGCTGAGGCCTTTGAGGAATTTGAAGGCCAGATCGGTGCGGGACCCATAAGAAAAAGAGTCCTTGAAGTCTGTGAATGTCTCACCAGGAGGCTGAGCCTGGTTCATCTCTTTCACTGTCACTTTCACTGCTTGCGCGCCCGGCACACTCACAGGCGAGCGCCGTGCATCTGCCTCCCCATCGGGGACTGCTACCGCCCGTCTCGTCGCGGGAAGAAGCCTGCTGCGCGCGTGTCTCCGTCATGACCCCGTGCGCCCCTGCCGGCTCGTCGCACCACCGCTCGCGCGATCTGTGCGCGCCGCGCGGTCGACGCGCCGCTCTCCTGGCTGCAGGGACAGACGCACCTCCATGGCGCTCCCTCCTCACCCCCGTGTCGCCGCCAGCGCCGCCCATAGAGCCTGCGGCGCCGGATTGCCGGTGAAGAGCACCCGGCCATCAAGCAGGTAGGTCGGGATTGCCACGATTCCGGGCGGCGCCTGGACGCCGGGCCGGTCCAGGTCGAGCACGCGCACCTCCAGAGCAGGAAAGCGTGCGCCGGCCTCGGCGGCCAGGGCATGAGCCCGCGCGCACCCGAAGCAATGCGGCGCCACGACGACCTCCAGCGTGTGGTGTGCCGGCGGCGCGGCATGCGGAGGGGGCGCCGTCCCCCGGGATCGGCCCGTCACCTCAGCCAGGGAGAGGCGCAGGGGCGCAGCCCGCGGGCCGAACCCCAGCAGCCCAAGAGCGAGGACGAGCCCGAAGGCCAGATACAGCAGCGCTTGCGGGCTGGCCACCATCAGCGGCATGGCCGGCGCCCGCCATGCCAGCAGGGCGGCATCGGCGAGGCCCATGCCGAGGCTACCGCCAACCAGGCCCACCGCCGCAACCACGGGTCGCCGTGCGTGGGTCAGGCTGAGGCTGGCGAGGACCCCCACCACCCCTGCCAGGACTTCATGGAGGCTGACGCCTGGCGTCAGCGGCCCCAGAGGCCGGACGCCGCTGACGGACGCCGGAGAGAGGGCCGGCGTGGCAAGGGCGAGAAAGGGCGCCAGACACGCCGATCGGCCCAGCCCGGCCAGCCCAAGGGCGCAGACCAGCATGGCCACGCCGGCCCTCTCTCCGGCCAGTGCTCCCCACGCTACACGCTGTCTCACCCGCGCCCCCTGCTCGCCGCTGTCCTCTTGATACTGTCTATCATACCGGTCCGTTCCGTAGCCGGACTGTGAGCGGGGTTACATCACGCGCCAACCGCGCCACGGGCAAGCGGTCCCTGTCAGCGTGCTCACCGTGCGCCGACGTCCTGATCCGCTAGTGTCGGAGAGCAAGACCCTGTCGCCGACGCCCAGACGGCTTGGGCCGCGCAGCCCTCCTGCGCCCCACGGGGGTTCGACTCCCCCCGGCGATGCCCGCCGCTCTCGGACCCTCTCCACCAGCGCACTGCACCCTCACGAGCATCGGCGCTGGTGGGGGACGCGGCCTACCAGGGTGGCGAGACATGACCGTGCTCCTCACGCACGGCCACCGCGGGCTGAGACCGGGTATACTGACGAGGAGATCGGCAGAGTCGCGGCCCACGCTGACGCAGACGGGAAGGGAGAGACGGGCGATGACGCGTGTCGTCTCACGGCTGCCATGGCGGCGCCGTCCCGCCGCGCTGGCCGAGGTGCGTGGTGGCGCGGAGTTGACCGCCAAGATCGGCTATCTCTCGGCCAGCGAGATCTTTGCCGCCCTCTCGGCCGAGCGCCTGCAGTGGATCAAGGAGACCACCACCATGTTCACCTGCCCGCGGGGTGGCGTGATCTACGAGCCGGGAGAGACCGGCGAGGTGCTCTTCCTGCTCAAGCGCGGCTTGGTGCGGCTCTACCAACTCTCCCCTGAGGGCAAGAAGCTGGTCGTGGGCATGCTGGGTCCCGGCGCGTTCTTTGGGGAGATGCCGCTGCTGGGCCAGGCTATGTGCGACACGTTCGCCGAGGCGGAGCGGGAGTGCCTGATCTGCGCGATGGGGCAGGGCGACGTGGAGGCGCTGCTCCTGGCCGAGCCGCGCGTGGCCCTGCGCCTGCTGGAGGTGGTAGGACGGCGCCTGCACGAGCACCGCACGACGCTGGGCGACGTGGTCTTCAAGAGTGTGCCCGGCCGGGTGGCCTCCCTGCTGCTGCGCCTGGCCGAGGAGGGGCGCGGTGACGAGATCGCCGGCCTGTCTCACCAGGACCTGGCGGACATGGCCGGCGTGGCGCGGGAGACGATGACGCACACCCTGGGCGAGTTCGCCCACGCGGGTGCGGTGGAGGTGCACCGCATGGCCGTGCTGCTGCGCGATCGGGAGATGCTGGACGCTCTGGCCTCGCGCTAAAGGGCGCGGGGCGAGAGCGTGGGCCAGGAGCACGGCGCGGGAGGGATGACGGATCTCGTGCGGGCCATGGTCGGAGGGGACGGTGGCCCGGGCACGCGCACACAGGCCGTTGTGTTGGCTGGTTAGCCCCTCCGTCGGGAACACGGACACGTGCCCCAGCGCACATCATGCCTGACGCGAGCACAACCGGGCCCGGATGAACCATGCGGCCAGGACAGGGGCATCACGACTCCGCCGCTGCCCGACCGCCGTGGCGACAGAGCCACAGGCATGCCACCTGACTTATGGGCCGCTGGTGGTCGCCACGGCACGGGGGAAGGGTAGGTGCCGCACACGAGGATGGGGTGCCGGTCACGGGACGGGAGTGTAAGCACGGTTACAGTCAGCCGGGCGCGTCCTGCCCTAGGATAGACAACGACAGCAGCATCCTGCGCTGCTGCCAGGTGGACGCACGGTGGAGGGACAGATATGATGCGACAGAGACGAGCAGCGGTGGCAATGGCAGCAGTGCTAGTGGCCGGCTTGATGAGCGTCGTGGGCGGAGCGTCCGCCGCGTCGGCGGGGCGCACAATGCACCTGTATGGCGGCATGTATGCCATGAAGGCCAGTGGCGCGGCGACCGTGACCAAGGTTGGCGCGGGTGACTACAGCATCAGCATCGTGGCCACAGGCCTGCCGAGCCCCAGGACGTTGAAGGTCAAGCCCCAACGGCGTACCTACCTGGCGTGGGTGATCGATGGCAAGAACCCCAAGGGGATGATGGGCGTACTCCATCTCACCTATAGTCCGGCGACGGGACATTACGCGGCCAAGGGCATGGTGATGCTGGCACATGTCACACAGATCATTGTGACCGCCGATACCAAGGCGACACAGCAGATGCCCACCATGCCCATGGCCGGCGTGTTGAACAGCAACGCCTCTGGCAAGATGTAGGGGACGACGTCCCCACATCACCACACACCGAGTGGACGAGGCCAACCCACTCCCACCTGGTGGGGCCTGCCAGCCTGATTGCCCGGCGCCCTGAGCCATAGCCTGGGTAACCGTCGCGCCGGTCCGCGAGCGACGACAAGCACGGCCCGGGGGAGCGGAGCCAGACCGCACGGGCCAGGCCGGCAGACCGGCCTGCCATGTCGCTTCGCAGGTGGCCAGCCTCAGGGCACCGTCGGCAGGGGGCCGCCTGCAGGCGGCCCTCTGCATTTTTGACGGAAGGCAGCGTCACCACCGAGCCGACGAGTCCACGCGAACGTGATCCTGCGCTCAGTGAGACCAATGACCTTGGCGCCCAAGCGCTGCAAGGTGTCGCCTATGGTTGACGCTCCCTTCTCCCCCCTGATGCCGCCCCACGCTCCTGCCCGATCTGAGCCGAACCTGCTCGCTGGCGCGCCATCCTCCACCATGCCACGACGGAGGCACTCTCATCCGGTCCGCCCTATGATCCTCCTAAAGCACTACCAAGGTGGGATCTACATGCAGTCGCACAACGATCATGCGGGTTTCATCGTGGCTTCAGTTTAGGAGATCTGCTGGCTACACCGCCATCGTTCTGGTTGCGCATTCTCTCGTCACCATCCCGCTGGCATCCTGAGATGCAACCTGCGCTCGACGCTCGGTGCCTTGACGTGGGCGTCTGCCCTGTGCCTGTCCCTGCTTCCTTTGCCCTTCCAGCGTTATCTGCGGTCGCTGTAAGCGACCTCAATGCAGTGGCATAGGTCAATACCTCACGGTACGTTCCCCGCCTCAGAACCGTGCGTACCCATTCCTGAGTACACGGCTCCCAGGCCAAGCGGCTCGTGCAGTCTACTGGCAGGGTAGAGCGTGCGCTCCCGGCGGGTCTGTTTACAGCTCCGAAGAACCGTATCTAACTTGTGCCGCCGTTGCCCAGCGTTCACCGCCATCAGTCGCTTGGTCCCCTGTCCCACGTCAGCCCCCTTTCGAGGTAGGTCTCTCCGCTCGCGCGGCCCGATCCAGCCGGTTATGAGTTCCCGTTGCCATTCGGCTGCTGGCTTTCGCTTCTTGGGACATCTTCTCCTCCGGGGGTGTTGTTCCTCCCTTGCGGTTGGCCTACTGCCCGCCAGGATCACTCCTGAGCCACGGGCAGACCCCAAGAGGGTTTCCACGTTCCGCATCCATCGAGTGCGGTCGGGGTGGATGCTCCCTCTGCGCCGGGGTCTGGTGTCCGCGCAGAGAGCTATCTCGTACCCTCTGCCGTGACCCAAAATCACCGTCTTTGTCAGCCATCCTCCGGTGAGTGAGCGTGACGGCGCCTCGTAGGAAGTTCCTGTCCGTCATCCGTCCGACCTGTCCCTCGCCTGGGTAAGGGGATGGCTCCCCGCTCCTTCGGCTTTCCTCTGTAGCTCTCAGACCCCGCCGTTGCCAGCGACGCCCGTGCGAGGTGGGACCAAGTAGTGGACACTCGCTTGAGTGCTTCCTTTCACAGGACCGCTCAATGGATGCGACTTCGTGTCGCACAAGGTATGCGGTCATGTCTAGTGACTCTGCTGCTGATCAAGATCACACTACCATGGCCGGTTGACGCCGGCTCGGATGACCGAAGCGGCCAGCACAGCTCACCTGGGCCTGGCCGTGACGCGCAGCGTGTGCTCATCGATGACAGCGACCTGGTTATTGTCGGTGGTCGAGGCATAGACTCGCCCCAGAGAGGGGAGGGCCAGCACCCCATGGACACCGGCCACATCAGGGATCGTGGCCATCCACCAGGATTGTTAAGATAATGATGCCGCCCACGGTCCCACCGGCCTCGTACCAGGGGTTGATCGCCCAGCGGATATAGTGGCGGGAGCCGTCCGGGTGGAGCCAGGGTTCCTCGGCATTGAACAGCGCTTCGCCGGCCAGGGCGCGGCGATGATTGGCCTTCCAGTGCTCCGGGATATGGGGGTTCACCGCATAGTGGGAACGGCCCACGGCGATCTCGCCTGCGGCGATGGCATAGTCGGTCACCCAGCGCTCGCTGTAGGCCAGGTAGCGCATCTCTGTATCAAGCATGGCCATGGCCACCGGCGCGTTGGTCACGACCTGCTGTAGGCGGCGGTTCTCGCTTTCCAGGCCCTGCTGGGCTTGCCTGCGGGCAGTGATGTCCTGGAACGAGACCACCACGCCAGTGACCCCCTGCTCGCCGATGATCGGCGACACGGTGTACGCGGCGGGGAAGACGGTACCACCCCGGCGGGTAAACAGGTAGAGTAGGCGGCCAGCGAGGTCCTGTTGCCAGGCCTTTTCTGTCCGCCCCTCTCCGAACAGGGCGTGCCCGTTTCCGGGCACCCTGCTCTCCAGTGCCTGGTCACCGCTTGCGCGGCTGGCGGAGCGACACGCTAGGCGCTGTGCATCTCGCACACCCGCGTGCCGCTCCGCCACAGACACCTCGGCCCCTTTGCCCTGTGCTGAGCTTTCCTCAGCGCCCTGGTGGGTCGTCACTCCCACGACTACTATGAGCCGTCCGTGACCCTGCACCTCGCGGTGCGGCGGGCCATCCCGCATTCCCTGGACAGTAGACGTTCTAGCGCGACGTAGGTGCCTCGTTTGCCCCCTTGTGGGGAGTCGTTCTCCCCCGTCCACCCTGCGGAGGGTTCGAGCGCCGACGACTTTGACGCCCTATCCGGGTGGCCTCGCGACAGACCTTGTGAGCGAGGAATGTATGCTTGCATCACTGGAGGCTAAGGTTCAGGCGGTGTAGCTTTCACCGTATCGCGCGGGTCTCGCGGGACGCAGTCATAAACGTCTTCCGACCCCTCCCGCTTTCCCAACATGCTAGTTTCCCCCTCAGCTTGCGCCTCAAGGTAGGTTGGGTGACCCAGAAGTCATGATCCTCCGAACTTCTCCCCTCTGCGAGGGGGATCTACTCTCCGGTGAAACGGCGCACGTCGTCCGCATACCTGACCAAATGTACCTTACGGGAGGTGGTCCCTTTCCGG
>JAABUO010005779.1_pt1 | contig 14319 bp, 18 predicted proteins | sample 5559291 | NCBI WGS metagenome assembly JAABUO01 (sample SAMN10711878, study PRJNA513372) | rock metagenome | isolation source: Antarctica rocks | place: Antarctica: Victoria Land, Finger Mt sud | reverse complement strand
TCTCGTTGCTGCAAATGTTGCCCAGTGCACAAAGCGCCAGTCCAACGATGTACTGGTTTCTGGTGTTCAGATCATTCTTGAGAGAGTTTGTCACCAGCATCAGCACTTCCTGGCGCTCATCTAGCAAAATCATGAGCCCAAGGTACCCAATCCTCTGCATACAAAGTAATCACAGGTTGTGGTCCACAAGTGTGGTTCCACCCCTTGTTTGGAGCAAACTTTTGCAGAGCTACATGCCTGGTTTCAGCCGAAACTCGGTTGCATACCTTTTCAGGAAATCCACTTGCAGCAATCAGCTTGAGTGTTTCCATCTGGCCAAAGTGTGTTGGGTAACCCAGCATGTGGATATACATGAGTTTGGACACATTTCTGTGCCGGTATGTGACGTCCTGGTCTTTGAAAGCATTTCTGAGAGCAGCACTTTCCTTGGCAATGACATTTCGCTCTTCAGCGGCTGTTTTTGCTTGCCGAACATTTCTGATCAGTTCCCTACAGACAGGAGCAAGTTTGCAACTGATTGATCAGCTGCAGAAGTGGAAGAGGCAGCTCCAAGTATGCGAGAGAATTGTATAACCAACCTCAAGCGTGATGACATGATCGTTCCGACAGATTGTCTTTACGAGGCCTGTCCGAGGGCAGAGGTGTCTTGTGCTGACTTACTCTGCCAGGTGCATGCTCAAGTCCGACACGCTACTGGGGAACGCCTGCGGGCACAACTCGCTGCATGTGCGCGACGTGCGTGAGTTGCTTGATGGATGTTCAGTAAGTGTCGATCGCAGTGGCGCCTGATAATAGCATATCGCGCACGCTCGATTGCCAAAGTGCTGGAGCTAGGAAGTGCTTCTAAACCCCTCACCTCGCCTATTATTAGTTACAATCTGTCCTTTAGAACGTCCAGGAGGAATTCAACCGCTTGACAAGCGGAATTGGAACACCACTTTCTGCCAGATTGTGTCGGAACAACACGCTCTGACTCAGTCGAGAGAGGTTGTGAAGTACAGCGCGACGCGCTCATCATTTGGTAGAAAAGAAGGTATGTCTTACGATCTGCACACGTGTCATCACTCTCGAACCGACTTCAGCCCTCCGTTATCATCTCCAGACATGTCTACTGGTGTATATATGGTACTGTGTTCAGACGCAGTTTTTTGCATCTTCTTTTGGCAGGGTCAGAATGCTTGTTAGCAAGCATGTGCTACAGTGACCTTGCTTTGTGAGCACTCATTGCGATCTGGTTTTGCGTGGAATCATAAATGCTGCCTGTAGGCAACTCAATCAACACGCTCTACATGTTTGCGCTACGTCTGCACCTCTTCCTGTCGACTTTGATCATAAGCCTAGAATGGTCAACTTTGCTTGCTTCAAAATATGTTCAAGCCAGGGTTCTGACTGGCTGCAACACAAATCATGTTGGCTCATGTGAGCTCGATATGCAGGCATGCACGAAGTGATCAGCTGATGAGGACATGGTCCAGAAGTAGTCTCTGTCGGTGTACATTCCAGCCAACAGCGACAGTGTAACCTAGCTTGCAAGCCTTGATTGTGTCACAGGTTGATGAACAATCGGCCTGGCAAGGTACAATTTCAGTCAATGCAGTAGCCAGTCACTGTGACTGAAAATATGCTTTGCACATGCGTGCTGAAGGCAAGTCTTACGGCTAGATGCTTTACACTGTGCCTATGTTTCTCAGGGCGTCAGCAAACGCTTTAGCAAAGGATTGGATGAGGCAAATACAGCTCGCTCAAGCTTGAGGCCAACTGAAAAGATCTTGGCCACACAGCGCAGCAATAGTGTTCAGATCAAGCTAGATGATGACCTGCAGTCATTGGTGAGTGCCTTGCAAACTAATACACTGCATGCATTACATGCATGAGTCACTGTTTTGTCAACATACAACTCAACGCAAGCTTTGCATTGCAACAAGTAAGTTCTCACCATTTCAGCATCTGGCATGTGCAACATAATGGCAGAATGCAGGTGTGTAGTGAGCCGTTTCAGCGGTCCTGATTTGTTTAAATGTACAGCATGTGGTGATCAGGCCACAGCCAAATTGTATTTGTTCATGGCAGGCTACAAGTTTGAGCAAGCTGGATGGACCAGGAGCAGATAAAGAAGCTGTGAGTCAGCAACTTGCAACAGTTCAGCAGCAGGTTGAGCAAGTGAGAGGAGAGAATGAGGAGCTGCGCACCTTCTTTCAGGAAGCATTGCAGGCAAGTGTCTGAATGTCACATTGCATCAGGCATGCTGTCTTGACAATCTGCATGCTGCATGAACATATCCTGCCACTCTATGGTTGTGATGCACAGCCATTAAGTTGCTGGCAAAAGCTCGTGATCTGCATACTGCTTTCAACATGCAGAACTCCATGTCAAATGGTATTGCTGTCTTGACCAGGCTGTTTGCCTGTCTGCAGCTGCTTGCTTGTCTGTCCGTGCTTGTCTGTCTCATACCCAAACCTTCTCACAGGAGGCTGAGAGGTTGAAGCATGAGAATGAGGAGCTGCGTAAGCTTGGAGAGGACGCTGTTCTGGATCAGCAGCTCAGCAAGGCGCTGCAGGAGACTGACAAGCTCAAGCTGGCTGCTGACGCCTACAAGAAGGAGCTGCTGCAGCAGAAGGTTGGTGAGCTGCAGGCAGAGCTGGCGCAGACCACCAAGCGCCTCAAGGTGGCAGAAGAAGAAAAATCAGGTATTTGGAAAAGCCTGCATATGGCATGATGCTGATGTGTGTGAGAAGGTGGCAGAGGTCGCCTGCTGTCCATTTGTGCTGTGTGTGTGTGTGTGTGTGTGTGTGTGTGTGTGCAAAGGATGCATATATGAGTGAGCAATGCAAAAGTTGGCATGCAGCCAATGTGACGCTGACACAGACAACAGGCCCCTATGTCATGCTTTGATATAGTGAATGCGCATTACTGTGTGCTTTAATAGCATGCTAAATCAGGATCACCACAGACTAGCCTTCTGTTTGCCTCAAGCCCTTCAAGGCGCTAAGGGAGGCCGCAGGGACAGCTTCAAGCGTCTGGACAAGCAAGCCAGTCACTTGTCTCTCAATGGTTCAGCAGAGGAGAATGCTGCAAGTTCTGCCAGCCTGCAGACCAGCACTGGGGAGCGCAAAGACCTACTTGCTCGCCTTCAAGGTCCCCAACAGATCAGGGGGGATTTGGACCAACTGCTGGCTGCTGCTGCTAAAGTCCTTCAAGATGCAGGTATACTTTGCGCAACTACTGTTTTGCCATTTGCCACTTTTGGTCTAGAATGGCGGTACACACTTCAGCTTGCTGCCATGCAACTACAGCTGAAAAATAATCTGTTGCATGGGCAACATGGATGACATGCTTGCTGCTTGTGGGTGGCGTTGCTACTCACACAATCATACACATACTTACGGGTCATCAATGACACAAATCCCTTCAATCAGCTTACACAGTCGTACAAATCAAAAGTAGTATTCTGTAGTATTGCTACTAAAGTGGAAATTGTGTTGCAGAGACTCTGGAGACCCAGCTGGCAGAGGCAAGGAGCAGAAACGCGCAGCTGCAGGGTGAGGTTGAGAAGCTGAATGACACAGTCTTCAGCAAGACCTTCCGTGCTCCCAGTGCCTGGGCTGAGCGTGAGGTCAAGTATAAGATGGAGAAGAAAGACTGGGACGGCCAGGTGACCTGCTGCATGCCTCACATTTCTCCTAGTGCCTACAGCTCAGGCGGCAGAACTGCAGGCGGCAAAACATGCTTGTGCTCCTTCCCTCACCAATACAAAAATTGTATGGAAGAAGAGCTGCATGTCAGGCAGCTGCCAGTGCAGATCATATCAGCATATTTCAAGTACCAAGCTTGCTGTTCAGGATACAATCGATGGCAGTGTGTGACTATCTGTCCCATCAGTACAGCGTTGTGGCATTGAATGGAAACAGCCATGCTGCGTGTGTCTTTCACTTACCCAGGCAACAACCTTATCTGCATCGGCGTGCAGGTGGAGCGCCTGCAAGGCATCATCAACAAGTTGACTGCTGAGAATGTGGAGTACCGTGACAACAATAAGACCCAGCAGTTTGAGGTCCGCATTCAAGAGCTACAGCAGATGCTGAAGCAAACAGGTGAGTTCTTGAACCTGCTGCTCAAAGGGGCAATGCATATACTGTGTATGCATTTTGTAGCGGGTGCTACTCAATCATATGCTTCTGGCATGACAGGCGCAGACTTACAGCTGCGTCAGGTGCTTGGTCACATTAGCAAGACAAGTTAGCGTTGAAGGAAGTTGTTATTGACAGCACTGTGAGAATGCAGAGAGCAGCAAGGTGACAGCAGAGCGTGCACTGCATGAGTTGCAGCTGGACATGCGTAGCCAGATTGAGAAGTATGACCAACTTCAGGAAGCACGCAGGTCAGTTCCAGACCAGATCTGTTGTGTAGCTTTGCCATCAGCATACAAAACTTCAGACTTTAGCAACTGGCCCAGCAAACATGTACAATAGCAGCAGCAATACCACGCAGATGACATTGTGGGTACACGCAACAAAAGCAGGTTGCAGTTAATATGTGTTGATGCTCTGATGCGCTTGGCTGACCTATCATCTGATGTGCAGACACCAGGAGGCTTTGTCAGAGGAAGGTGTCACCTCAATGATAGATGGCTTTGACCGGCAGCAGATTGGGGGAGTGCAGCCCCGAAGGACACAGACCAAGGGCACTGCAAAGCAAGCCACCAGTGCTTTGGTGCCAGATGCCACATCTGCTGAGCCATCAGCCTTGCAACACATTCAGGAAGCCAGTCCTCACACCCATGTACAGGTATGCAGTTTGGCTTGTTTTTCAGTGGACTGTTTACGCATACAGCATTCAAAGAACTACTCAAATTTACTGTGTAAGTTTATGTTGCAAGCAGCGTTGGACAAAATCTCGTCTTTGTGGCCAGTCAAGCATGAAGAAGGGATGCGGGAGACATTGCTTGTACATCAATATGCAGGGCTTGACTTCATGCTGTACAAAGGCTGACTTTACCCAAACTGCTGCTGCACATGCGCCCTTTTGCCAAGCATGTATTGTCTGCCAAGCAAAGGCCCAACTGGCAGTGTTGACCTCCCTGTTGCTCCCGCGTAGAGGGAACACCTTTCACTCAGCGAACTTGCCTGCAGGAAGTAGTCAGTGACTTTGACACACACCACATTGGTGTCCAACAGCCACACGCATCCCCTCAAGATGAGGCTGACACTCATCTGCACAACCAACCAGCGCCTGACGTCACCAGCCAGCAACCTGCCCACACCTTAGCAGCCACTCAGGATTTTGCTCCACACACAAGCTCTAGTCAGCAGCTTCCCATGCAGCCTCATGCCAGCAATCCTGGCGCTGCCCACGATCAGTCTGCTGCACAATCTGCACAGCCTCAAGCTCATGTTTCCGGCTTGTTGCCCACTCACAGTCAGCAACAACATGATCAGTCAGGTGTTGCTGTCTTTCCCCAGTCACAGGCAGGCCAGCTGTCAAGCAGCTCAGAGGCTAGCATACCACCAGCAGAGCATCAGTTACCAGAAGAGGCCAGCGTCAGTGCTCAAGAAGCAGCAGGCGCTTTTCAGCAGAAGGGTCCTGCTAGTCACAATGACTCAGATCAGGCTTCGTCTTCAGGACAGTCACAACAGCAACAGCAACTCAGGGTCGACGCATCTGCTGAGATACCGTCATACACGCAGCTGCATCCTGACGGAGCTCCACACACTGTACATAGCAGCACAAATGCTCAGCAACAGCAAGCTGGGCCTTCAGCAGATCCTGAGTTACCATCGACTGCCCAGATGCAGGCTCCACCAAGTGATGCTGCTGGCATGCCAGTTACTCAGCAGGAACAGCATGCTGGACAGAGTGAGGCTGCTGATATGCCATCTGATCACCAGCAGCACCAGGCTGGAGTCAGTGAAACTGCTCAGACAGCATCCAGTCAGCAGGTCCAGATGTCAGAAGAGTCAGCCTCTCAGACTTCAGCTTTGCAGGCAGCACAGCATGAGCCTGGACACCTCGACAGCCAGCAGGGTGATGCCACAGCAGCTGCTCAACAGCGTCAGGATCCTGCTGAGACTGCTTCAGCCTTCCAAGGCGTTGGTCAGCAACAGCCAGAAGCAAACAGCGTTGCGTCTGATGCACAGAGAGGTGGGTCTCTGACATTGGAGGCAGCCACAAGCTCTGGCGTGCAGCAAGAAGGATCTGAAAGAGAAGCTGAGGACAGAGGTGCAGGCTTTCCAGTTGGACCTGTAGGTGATCAATTTTCATCAAATGCTGTCGAGTTCTTGCAAGCATATGCTTTCATAAACTAAAAGACAAAGCAGAACTTCTCCTTGCCTGAAGTCCAACTGGATTGGCCGCTCAATATAGTCATCTAAATGCTGGCTTTAAGTCATTGTCTCAGAGTATATTGGCTGCAGATGAGGATGACTCTGACACAAGCTCGTCTGAGGATGACTTGCTGACCGTCAAGGATGCAGTCACGCACATTGTCCGCTCCACCAGGCACTCCAGAGCCAACAGTAATGAACATCTTGACCAGTTGGATCACAAGGAGGCATCTCCAAGTGATCGCTCAGATCCTCAGACAGCTGCTGATCCACTGGCGACAGTCAGAGGAGTCACGTTCTCAGATGCTGGTCACATCTCCCTCTCTGGTGCATCTTCCTTACCACCCCTGGCCACTCGCCGTGCCCCTGGCAGCAGCAAAGAGGCGAGTGAGATGAATGGGGGAGCAACCACTGAGAGGAGTGAGAGCAGCGAGGCATGGTCAGAGGAGAGGATACGCCAGCTTGAGGAGGACAAGGCAGCCATTGAGCGGCTGTGGGGAGAGCATGCTCAGGAGAATGACATTGGAGTGCTGAAGTTCAAGCTGGTATGTTTGCCGCCAATTGCACTGGCCAATCAGCTTCGCAAATGAATTAAATCCTGTTCTGCACAATGACCTTTGCCATCCCCAGGACCTCCTGCAGGCTGTTGTGCATGTGCTCTTGGTCCTTTGCTGCATGCTGACATGCTTACATACCTCCTGGGAGAAAATCTAGCCTTTTGCTTTCAAAATTTGCATTGATCGCAAGTGCACGTATCAGGCTGACATGCTTGGAGCATCAAAGCATACTGTGTGGTGTACTGTGCAGGCTGAATTTGAATCCCGGTGTGAGATGTATGAGGCCCAAGTGACTAAGATGCAGCGCTCCCTGGAGAGAGGTGATGATGAGAAGGCCAAGGTGGAAGAGCAGCTTGCCAAAGCCATGGCTCTCACAGCCCAAGGAGACAAGCAGGTGACAGATTCTGCACGCCAGCTCTCTAGCACTACGTTGCAAGCAACAGCTCAACAGCACAAATGATAGAGACAGTTGCTCTTGACACGACACAACCTGGCATTTGTTGCAACAGACACTCTCATAGGATCTTGCCTGCAGCATGTTTCCCCAACATCAGTTGAGATCTGTTTGCTGCATATCTGGAGGAAATGTGCACAGGAGCAGTGTGGGTCTCATTTTGAGTCAGCTCAGAAGGCTGAGGCATTTTGTGAACATGTGCAGGGGCTGGCAGCCTTGAGAGACCGCCTGTCAATGGTTGTCACCGGCAGAGCCAGCAAAACCTCTCAGCTTGAAGAGCGTCTCAAGGTATAGCTCACCTGCTTCCCTGTTTGAGCTGTTGATGCTATTGCAATCATAGTGGACTATGCACAGCCTGTCATATGAGAACATTGTAGCAACAGAGCATGGCAGTTCCAATAGGTTGAAGGGGGAGAAGTTAGAGTATGTGCCAGGCAAATACTATGTGTGCTCACAACAGCTCATAGTGGCATTTGAGTATACACAGCAGCATGTGGATGTGAGCACACACTTCATCAAAGCACAGCACATTGAGAAATGCTCTTCTCGGTTTGCTAAGGCCTTCATAGTCTGACAAATTACAGCCCATCTTTGTCTGCAAGCTTGCTGCAAAACATAACAGCACAGACTTGCACCCTCACTGCATATTGTCACAAACGGTGCATCAATATGGTATGAATTCCATAGGAAGCTGAGGAACAGCTGCAGCAGAGCTACAGGGAGAGGGCAAGATTGGAGAAGCAGCGAGCCAAGCTGGAACAGGAATTGGCCAGCTGGAGCTCCAAACTGGGCGTCAACATGGACCTCTCCCGTGCTGAGTCCCTTGAACCCTCAGAGCCCTCTGGCAGTGATAAGGTACGACCCCGGTTGCTTTCAGGTTGTCATGGATGCCTGGTGGAAATAGCTGAAAGTCATGTGTATTGTGAAACATCCAGGCTAGGGCATTTCTAGTTTGCACAGCATCTGTTGGGAGCCTAGTGATAGCAAGTCTTACTTCCACATCTGGAGCTGTACATGCGCATGACGTATCACCGTTGCTCCATTTGTCGCCGCTGGCCGGGAGACCAGCCGATGCAAGCATTGCAAGCCTGTTCCAGCAGTCACAACTGTGCAGGGAGAACGCAAGCTGCAGCATTGGAAGAGCAGTGGCAGCAACATAGCTGGGTTGAATGATGGTGACATGGAGGTGATGCGGTTGAGGGAGGAGAATGAGGCCCTCATGGACAGCTTAGTTCGCACCAAGGTTGAATTGGCTGAGACTGAAGGTACCCTGCTTGCCTGCTAGCATCAGCTTGCTGAACACAAACCTTAATCTGCTTGCTGAACACAAACCCTGATCTGCTTGCTGAACACAAACCCTGATCTGCCTTTAACTCTGTGGGTGCATGTGGTCCACTGTTGTCAGATCTGCATTCAAAGTAACTCTGCGGCATGAGGGTCTTCAATAACTCATGGCTTTCTTGACTCACACCTTGACTGGCTCTTGCTACTGGCCTAAGGGATGAATCCGATGAGTCATGCCCTCTGTTTTCATTGATTTTGCAACACTTTCTTCTGTACACACCATCTTACTGTGTCTACAAACAAGCAGGCTGGGTCATATTGTCAATTACTGCTCAAGCAGGATTGGGCAAGCGCATGCTTTGCTGTTTGCAGGAGAATACTTGAAAACAAAACGTAGTTTGATCCGTGCAAATGAGAAGCTGGCTGGCTTGTCAGAAAAGGTTGATGGCCTAAAGCTGGCGTTGAGCAGGGCTGGAGTACATAACAACTCCGACTCTCCCAGTGCTAGATCAGACACCTCGACTCAGCCTTTTGGAACCCCCAAATCAGTTCAAGCAGGCACACCTAGAACAGAGGCCATGGCATCTGTCAAATTCTGATCCTGACCTTATACCAACATGATTGCTGCAAGGTCGAACAGACTGCATGTCTGCAGGCTGTTGTGTTGAGACACAAGTTGTTTGTTTGTCAAACATGTTGGAGCTCCAGTTTGTTGTTGCGTGAACCTTTAGCTGTTGGCAATGCTGTCAGAGGTTTACTGTTGTTTCAGCTTGTGTAGCTTGTGAGTAACCAACACATGTATTGAGATTCTGTGACACCTTTGCCCATGCTGAATTGATAGACTGAGGTACTATTTGTATTAATTTAGAGCATCATGAGAAGCGATGAAGCTGCAAGGTAGCACTTAGACTAGTCCTGGCTATTTGGTGTAGATGCTGAGATAGTGATCGCGATGATGTGCAATAGACTAAGCAGTGGAAAGCATCTGCTCATGCAGCTATCCCCATCTGCAGATGCTGTCATGGCATGAGCACGTTACATGATGCATCAGTAGTCTAGATGCCAGTCTAATGCATGACGTCTGATAAAGGAAGCATGGTAGTCAAGATCCCACGCCTTGTAATCGCCCAATGTCACCCAGCATCTAGCCTAGACATGTCAGTATGTTTAGTCAATGTTGCTGTGGTTCAAAGTTTAGCATGCACAAGAGCATCATAACTTGTCAAGTCTACAGGAATAGTAGCCAGCAGCATCGCGTCCGTCAAAGCATTTTCTCTCATCTTGAAGGCTTCCAGATAGCTAGGATGAATGACACCATTGATAAGGTCTAGCTTGTCTGGATATGCACCTATCAGCAGGGAATCCCATTGCTTTCCACCTTGGACACTGTCCTGTGGCAAAACTTTGCCATAGTACGCTACTTTTGCTCCAAAGGCCCCGAGGGCAGGTGCACAAGCCTCTAGGTACTGTTCATAATGCTGTTTCCCAGTCTTTGGTGCAAAGAGCAACAGATTGATCATATGCACCGGCGTCCCTGGCTTGGGGCTCTGCTGATACATTTTTTTGATACGATCGTAGCCAGGAAGACTGTGAGTTCTGGGAACATCTGTGCTACCCATGTTGCCACTTGCTGCCTTTGTGTGAAAGTCTGCAGGGGTATCCTCAATTTCTGTGTGAAACTCATCCACAAATTGTCCTAAGTTTTCTACACGTGCATTGCCTGGCTCTCTCGGGTCTTGTGGATACTGAACAATGAGGGCAAGGTCCCACAGCTGTGAGTTTCTCGGCTCGAGTCGGGCTGGTGCAGCAATCAGGGCTTCCCCTTGACCGGCCCATGCGAGTCTGGGCTGCTGAGCTTTGGGCAACCTTTGCCATATTGCAATCAGGGATGGGATGCAGCTGGCAACACTGCTCCAAGGCGAGGGTGAGCAACCAGACGGTGGGCCCAATTTGAGCAAATAAAACTCTTGAGTCATCACAGCTTCGGCAGCACGTTCAGTGATCACTCTAGGACAGACTTGGCGAGACTGTCTGGCAAATAGGCATGCAGACAACTGCATGCACCACTACCCCGTGTATGCAACGGCAACGATGCAGCGCTCTGGCAAACCTTCGCGTGAGTAAATCGTTTGCAACATGCCTCGTGAGGCAGCTATTGAGGTTTAACCGTCCAAGATCGAGATCCAAGGCGAGCACGAAACCATGCACAGTCAAACCACAGGTAAAACCATATGGTCAATGCATGGCAACCTTATTGTTTGTTTTGGTACGCGCATGCCGTAGTGCTTTATTGCTCCCGCAGATCGTCCTGTGCCATTCAACAAACACATCCCAATCGGACTAACCCTGCGAAGGCCATAGACCTGAGCTTGCATGTATATGTGGCTTGTAGTTGATGAAGCTAGCGGCAGGCTGCTTTCAACTGCCTAGGATCTTGAACCTGCGCAAAGTCACAGAATTAAAACGGCGCACCGGCTTGCGTTGCAACACAATGAGCCAGGGGTGAGATGCATCATATCAAGCAGGCATACACCAGGCACAATGATTACTTCACCAGTCACACTGCTGCACCTGCAGACGCCCTCACAACCTTGCTGGCAAAAAGTACCTGATCACAGGAAGCACTGACGGTATTGGCCAGCACACTGCGTCAAAGCTTCTGGCTGCTGGAGCAGATGTAATCATTCACGGCAGGTGAACTAAATGCAAGGGGTGGAATTGATAATCTGCTAAAACCACCTACAAAATCGCCACACTGACTGTCATTCTGTGCAGCTCAGGAACCCACAGAAGTTGGCAGAGATCAGCAAGGTTTTGGCTTCAGCTGCAAAGGGCGGCAAGATTGCCTCATACCTATGCGATCTAGGCTCCTTTGCTGACATCAGGCAATTTGCACAGGCTGTCAAGGCTGAGCACACCACTATCAATGTCTTGATCAACAATGCTGGAGTGTTTGAGAACAGCAAATCCCTATCCAAGGATGGGTATGAGATGACGTGGGCCATCAACGTTCTTGCTCCCTTTCTATTGACATCTCTGCTGAAAGACATCATCACAGAGCGTATTGTTAATGTCTCCTCAATATCAGCTGGCAGATCCATTGATTTTGACAATCTGCAGCAGGTGATCTTACGCCTAGATCTGTGTTTGTGAGGGGATCAGGATGCATTTGACAACATATGCCTTGCATATACCTTGCAAATCATGCTGTCATGAGTTCATTTGCAAAACAATTTTTCATTTTGGATGCGCAACATTTAGCAATACCAGTGTCGAGCAGAGCATGTGACTCGTCTGTGAAGTCGAGTAGCTCTTATCACAGCAATGTGCGCAAATTTTGCATTGCAAAACCAGTCTTGACAGTCCCATCTGCACTGCAAGGTGTCATTTCAGCATAGTGCTTGCTCAATGCAGGAAAAAGGGTACAGTGGAGATGATAGCTATGCACTGTCTAAGCTAGCCAGCATGATGTACACATACGACCTGGCAGAGTTGATGAAGCCCAAGGGTGTTACTGTCAACTGCCTGGATCCTGGCACTGTCAACACCAAGTTGTTAATAGCAGGCTGGGGCGCTTGTGGCATTGACATCAAGGTAGTCACCACGTACACTCTTTCTGCAGATCGGTCATCAGTACATCAGCTACATGCCTTGCCAGCCTCCCTGCAGCCTGTACGCCAACAAGCTGCGCATATGGTGCATGCAATGGGGCATCGTGAGTATGTTTTGGGTGATACTGGATGTTACGTTTGGAAGTCCATGAGGCAGGTGTATGGTGTGACAAGTTCATGTTACTGCTGCAGGATGCCAATTGTGAGTATGAGCTGGCCAGTGACCCAAGGTTAGCCAAGGAGACAGGCAAGTACTATGTGGAGGGCAGTCAGTCACGGTCACCATCTGCATCGCACGATCCCAGTATCAGAAAACGATTATGGCGCATCATGGCCGAGCAGACAGGGGCATCCTATTGACTGGCAAGGACCCTTATGACGTTTGCTCACAAAGACAGCTAGCAATTCTATTCGCAATGCCTTGCAAGACAACACCACACATTGCGTCAAGTTTGCCCTGAGGTACTTTAGTGATGTGTGCTTCCAACACATATCCTCTGCATGTGATTGGTACATGACAGTATACCCTCATATATATGTGTACATATGTGACTAGACTGCAGCCCAGCCTTGGCTGAGACGGATCTGCATACAGGTAATTAGCACATCTTGTTGCCACTGATGTAGGCTCAAAGTCAGCATAGGACATGTGACTGCACGAACAGGCAATGTTGGTGTGACCAGCGCAGAACAGATCATGAGTGTTACTTGCATGAGCTAGGCTGATCTTACACATACATGATACATCGTCTGAACTGCTACCAGTACTGTCGGTTCAGCATGAACTGATAACAAGTGTGACCAGTGCAGAGTTTCCATAGTTTCAAGCAGACAACTTAGTCGCCAGGAGAAAAGCTGCACAGGCATAGGTGCTTTGTAAACATACACTCTTAATGTCTGTCAGTGATTCAGATTTCCCTTGATCAAATAGACATCACTCATCAGGCTCATCAGCATCTTCATTTTCAAAGTCTCGGATCTTGACATCAGCATCTTCTCCATACTGTATAGAGTTATCTATGTAATGTAAAACCTCCTCAATGCTGCAGCCAAATTGAATGTGGTCAGCCAGCGTCAATACAAAATATGTCCTGATTAGATCACAGAACAGTCATGCTTGTGCAGCACTTACATTGCTGCATGGGTGTGCAGTTGTGCAAGCAAAGGTGCAAGGCCACCTGTAGACCAGCTGTGACTTTGCTCACCTTTCTTCATTTCAGACGTCCAAAGGAACAAAGCTGACCATGCTGTAGTCATCCAAGAGAGCAGCAACCTGCAGCATCACAACCTAGCTTAGTCATCTGATCATGACAGCGGCTACTCTTCACACCTTTCTGTGCTGCAACAACTAGGCACTCTCTCTTGCTGTAAGCTGTTGTTGTTCGAGCTGACATTGGCACTTCATTTTGTACATGTTTCTTCTGACAAACGTCGCAGGAAAACAAGCTTGCCACGTTGCTCATGTTTTTGTGTCGCTTGCCAGCAGATAAGCTAAAGTGCAGTGACGTGACTGATGCAACTTTTGATTGGCCGTAAGCAAGCTTCCCATGCTGTTTCACATGCGTACAAAACAAATGCAGAGCAAAATGCCTACAGCGTCGTTGAGTTTAAGGAAGCCGGGACCCGTTGCTTCTGTCAACTCATGCACCATTTGGCGCGCATCTGGTATAAGGAACCTATCTAGTGATTTCTGCACAGCAGGTCAAGTCCAGGTGAGTGTCATCAAATAACAACCCACTGCTGCTGCCATGCTCCACAGGATGCACACTGTGGCAAGTTTGTACTCAGTGTGCACATGACTGGCAGGTGGGCACACATGTGCAAGTGTCTATACAACAGCAGACATGTATTGTATGCTTCTCTGCTGTCATGAGGGCACACTACATCTGGAGCATACAGTGAGCGCAGTGAGCGCACTAATCAATGCCACATGCATCCAATGTATCCCTGTACCTTGTCAGCTATCAAATCCACTTTAGTCAATACATTCACATGTGGCAGCTCTAGCTGCACCATAGCTGCCAGCGCTTGGAGGGAGCCAGCAATGAACTTGGGTGTTTCTGATACGAATTGAGAGTCCAGACAGTACACAG
>JAABUO010005778.1_pt1 | contig 14320 bp, 20 predicted proteins | sample 5559291 | NCBI WGS metagenome assembly JAABUO01 (sample SAMN10711878, study PRJNA513372) | rock metagenome | isolation source: Antarctica rocks | place: Antarctica: Victoria Land, Finger Mt sud | reverse complement strand
CAGAGTCAGAGTCAGAGTCAGAGTCAGAGTCAGAGTCAGAGTCAGAGTCAGAGTCAGAGTCAGAGTCAGAGTCAGAGTCAGAGTCAGAGTCAGAGTCAGAGTCAGAGTCAGAGTCAGAGTCAGAGCCAGAGCCAGAGCCAAAGCCAAAGCCAAAGCCAAAGCCAAAGCCAAAGCCAAAGCCAAAGTCAAAGTCAAAGCCAAAGTCAAAGTCAAAGCCAAAGCCAAAGCCAAAGTCAAAGCCAAAGTCACAGTCAAAGTCAAGGTGTCAAAGTCAAAGGGCACTTGCAAGGGAGAGGGCCAATCCCTAGCAGAGGTTTTTGGACTGGTGACTAGCAGTTCTAGAACATGATGCACGTGGTAGAGACAGCAATGCAGCTGACTCTCAACGACTCAACGTTCAATTGCGCACTGGTTGTATGGCGAGCTGCACGATCACAATCAGAAAGTGCATGTGCACGCAGCTTGGCAACGTTTTTCAAAAGATCCCACTCACCCACACCAAACGTCTGGCATTGCAAAGGGTTGAGGCACTCATACAGCCTTGTCTTTGAGTTGCCTCCTGTCAGCTTTGAGAGGACTAAACAGCAATGCTGAGCCTGGTGCATTGTCAGGCATTCTGTGCTTCAGGTAGGCAGGCAAGCGTCCCAATAAAAAAGTGGGTAGTCATCACCAACTGTCAGGACAAAAGGCCCTGACCTGCGCTCTTTGCCTGTTGTAGTCTCATTGGGCCTGAGGGTTAGCATGCTGCCTAAAGAAAAGGAAAGAAAGAAAGAGTTTACGTTTTCAGCGATTGTAATGGGAGCCTCCTAAGGCGGCAGCCCGGAGCCATCATGCTGCCTATTGGCAAGGGGCTAGGCAAGGGCAAGTGTAGGCTCTGCCCATTTGACTGGAAGAACCTAACAGGGTCACTCATCCATAGTTCTTCCTCTCATATAGGTCTCCCACATCAACAAGGCTGCTGGGCACCAAGCTGTCCAAGTACTCCACAAGATGATGGACTGTGTCCTCACTATCAGGCACAACTGATCCCTCAAGGTAGCCTGACTGCCTGGCCCCTAGTCTGTATCCCTTGCGATACCTGTTCACCAGGCTAGATTGGATAGGCTTGCCACTGGGGTCTCAAAATGTCCAGGAAGTGACCCTCCTATCAGGTTGAATTCAGTGGTCATGCTGGACAGGCACCGTTTGACACAAACCCCACTGGGCGAGTTGATGAGGCTGCCATTGGGCAAGGTGGTGCCGACAAGCGCCTTTAGCCAGTGATCTTGCAGGAATGCTATCGGGTTAGCTAGAGTGCAAGTCATCCTCACTGCAGTCCCTCAGCTGAGTGGGAGCTGGCTGAGCTATTGGCTGAGCTATTGGCTGAGCTATTGGCTGAGCTATTGGCTGAGCTATTGGCTGAGTCCCTGCATGGTCTTATTATGGCGCTGGATAGTGTTAGGCTCCCACGCTTGGGAGATGGTACCTTGGGCAGTATGCAGAGCATTTTGGTACATCTGTTGAGCTGCCCAAGGACCCAGCCGCTTTGCTTGGGCTGTTTGAGCAAGTAGGCTGTACTGTCAGAAATTGATTACTGGCAGAAGCTAGTTATATTGACAGAAGCTGGCAAGGGGGCATGCAGGCGTTATTATGTTGGAGCCATGTGACAGCTGGGGAGCAGACTCAGCTGAAGGCAAGCTGAAGGGCATGGGTGTTAGTCAATTACATGTTGCCAAACTAGTTGAATACCACCAAGAAAAACCTAGTTGAATCTGAGCCCATTTGGATATGGTCTTTGCAAAATAAGTTAGGCCATTACACATCATCATGAATGACTAAAACTGCTGAGTCCAACTCAGGCCAAACTCATATGATATACCTTGTACAGTGCTGTGGTCTGCACCGATTAGCCACGAGCGCTACAATTCTTTTCCGCGGCGGTGAGGCCGCACACAGAAAGCGAGTAATGGTTGGCTTGCTGTGCCTGTTCGCACTGGCATCGATGCAGCGTTCCGATGTTTTTGCCGCAACTCTGGACACCACGAGCCTCGGATCACAACTTATGACCCAAGCTGTACTCCTTCTCGCGTGGCAAGTCTAGCTATTACACAGTACAGATTGAGAAGAAGTGATTTTGGACAGCATATGCTTGTTGTGGGAGGAAAAGGATGTCACCCTTTGGTGTAGCTTTGACTCAGGATATGGTTTTCTTTTTAGTGATCTGCAGTACGGCTTGAGCTGATGTGTGTTTGCCTGCGGCTCAGGCCATCTTTCAACACAGTGATGGATTGGGTGCTGCTCTGAAGTGGTATGTGATTGTCTGGGCTGGTTGCCCACAGGCTGAGAGGTGTACGTCACTTTTGCGAGTGATCTGCAGTGCCTAATGTGCTTTGTGCTTGCCTGCAGCTCAGGCCATCGCTCACCATTGTGACGACTGGTGTTGCTGTGCACACTCTGCACAGGTCATGAACGACTGATGAAGTCTGTGCTGCTGCTGCTGCTCATATTGTGCTTGCTGCCCTCTTTGGCATATGCAGCTCAGCGCTCTTGTTCGGCACTTGTATCTGCTTCGGTCTCATTGCACACGCTGCGCTGGTTGCTCACAGGATGGGTGGTCAGGATGATGCTGCAGTTGGTTTATGCATCAGTATTCTGGGTGATCTGCAGTGAGGCCTGAAGCATTCATGAATGAGATGCAATATGTGCTGCTGCAGCTGCTCATATGACGACACTTGCTGCGCTCGTTGGTATTGGTACCCATATATCTGCCTGGTCCCTTTTGCACACGCTGCGCTGGTTGCCTACAGGCTGGTGTGCAGTGGATACTGCTGCAGTGAATCGAGCATCACTCAGTACTTGATTCTGAGTGATGAAGCATGTGCTGCTGCAGCTGCTGCTGCTTATTTGGCACTTGCGGCGCCAATCGAAGGCATGTGCAGCTCAGTGCTACTCTGCAGCCCATATATCTCTCACCACACATGCTGCGCTGGTTGCTCACAGGCTGGGTGGTTTGGATGACGCTGCAGAGGGTTTGTGCATCACTGTGGTGAGTGATCTGCAGTGAGGCATAGAGCGCTCATAAGGTGAGGTGAAATAGATGCTGCTGCTGCTGCTGCTGCTTAATTTGGCACTGGCTGCGCTCGTTGGCATTGGTACCCATATATCTGCTTGGTCCCTTTTCTGACGCTGCGCTGGTCGCCTACAGGCTGGGGTGTGAAGTGGGTTTCTGCATCCCTCAGAACTTCAAGTGAGTGATGAAGAATGTGCTGCTGCAGCTGCTGCTGCTGCTGCGTATTTGGCACTTGCTGCGCTCGTCAGCAAGTGCAACCCAGTGCTGCTCTGCAGCCCACATGCTGCGCTGGTGGTTGTAGGATTATTTCTGCAGTGGATGCGTGCACACTGCAGGCAAACATGAGCGAGCTGACAGCGCTTTTGCGCCTGGTTGACTGGTGTCTCTGGGCTCAGTGATGCAGTGTGAGTGATGCAGTGTGAGTGATGGGAATGACATTTGCCCTACAGGAATGGGGCAAGTTGCATATGGTCTTTTCCCCCCAGCAAGGCAATGAGTGAGGACCAGCCTGGTTCTTGTAGTCCCCATCTGGATGATGCAGCCTGATCATATGGCAGTCGCTGCCCCAAAAAGCTTTCAATTGTGTTGTGTTGCTCGTGCTGTTTGTTCGCTGTTGCTCATGCTTGTGCTGCTGCTGCTGATGGTGCTGCTGGTGAGTGATCTGCAGCATGGCTGTAGCAGCCCAGTGATCTGACAGTGGATTCATTGCTAGGCAGGGGGCCCATAGGACCCTTTGCAAACCAATGGTTTTGCAGCACAACAAAATTGACAGCAGTTTTTAGTTCCTTCTGTTGCCTGGCACGCATAAGTACGGATGGCCTTTCGCACCTTTGCAGGTGCGACAGCAGTACGTTTTGATTTAGTGTTCGGATGCCTACAACGTGCACATAAGGATGCCAGTGGCTGCATAACGGTCTAGTGACTGTGCAGCTAGCTTGTGAAGGTTGTCAGTGCATGCTGCAACCCTCTGCACAGTTGACCGCCTCCTGGTTAGACCAAAGGCTAGACACAATGAAACGTTTCCCATCCAGATGCGTTGCACAGATTGACACCTGTACTTTGCTGGCAAGCAAACAACTCGGCAGTGTATCATGGCATCTCACGTAAGCTATCAAAAGGATCCAACAAGACTGTCATTTTGGCACAAGCAACCCTTGAAGGAGTAGAGCTCTGGAAATACTTGGCAAAATTTCAGGGATTACTATCTGACAATCTCCCAAAAATCACCCAAGCCAGCCTTTTTTGAAACAGCCTCCGCCATTCCTTCTCGCAACCAACAATGATGCTTTCTTGGCTTGCCACACTGCAACGCAATCTATACGACTGCATCAGCTGCGCAGCAAATTAACTGAGTGGGTGAGTGGTTCACACCAATTGAAAGCAACACAATGTGAGCAATACTGACATGGCAAATGATTGCTCACCCAACTTTCAACATAACCTCTCAAACGCATTCACTGAATTGCACTTGCCTGCGAAACAAGATGGCATATCTTCAGCTGCTTGAGTGCTGCCATGGCTGCTGCATCTCCCCTGTGGGAGAGAAAGAGCTGGCCATCTGAGCCACTTGATGTAAAGTGACTGGTGGCAAAGGAGTCATCTTGGCTAGCACTTCCGTCAATGTTGATTGGCTTCTGTGAAACAATGTGAAGGAAGTGCGCATAGTACTGAAGTAGCCTTTTGAGCCCCACAGGTTGAGGTCCATCACGCTTGACCTGTTCCTCCGCATGAGCCTGCAGACATGCTATTGAATTACCTCACTAGTTGTGAGACATACACACTCAAACATTCAATGCAATCTTTTCAATTCACCTTGAACAGATACCAAATGTACTTCTTGGACTTACGGTCCTTCTTCTGTATGTTGTCCAAAATCCTACCATCTGCCTGAGGCTTAGTCCAGCTGGCTGCAACCTAGGCTGTGATCATGACTTGCTGGGGCAAACTCATGGCCAACACCTCATCCACAGTGGGAAGATCTTTAGGCCTGCAAGCCATGGATTGTCTAATGTGCGCGAAAGCAACTTGAGTACAGCTTGCTTTTACCACAAGACACTTCTAATTCACCTTCATGCTTGTTGTGCCCTAGAAAAGTTTCAGGCAAACCTTCTGCAATCAGGCAAGTCACTCCAAGGCTGTGGCTACCTGATGTGCATATGACTTGGCACAAGCATTTTGACAACAGCAGTCATGCTATAGTAGCTGGCTTATGGTCAAGAAACCAATCACAAGTGCAGTGTGCTCACTCAAGGGGCACGTCAGGTGCAGGCGTGAACTCTAGAACCATATGCTTGTAGTGCTGGAGGAAGTCTCTCTGTACTGTCTCTGCCTCTTCTCCACTGCTGGCAAACTTTGTATAGGCTGCATAGGCTTTTTGCATCACCAATTTCAGACTTTCAAAGTGACGCGACTTGAGGGTAAAGCCGTCTGTATACTTGTCAACAAATGCCGTCCAGCTCTGTTCACATCCATCCACTGGGCAGTAATTTGCCAGAACCTGCATCATACAGGCCACTGTAGCTTCTGCACAACATCCATCTGTGTGATCCTACTGTGACCTACAAGCAACGAGATCAAAGACAATCATCAAAAGAGGCGCATTTGAGCATTACAGATGCATCTGATGTCTGCTATATACTTCCAAATGTTGCACCATTTGGCATGTTGCTAACCGTATGCTGACATAAGCTATAGCATGTGCTTCAGCTAATGAGCGTTTTGCACTTTACCAGCATGTACACCAAGCCAAGAGCGATGCCAGCTACAACTACATCCAAGAACTGCACAATTTGGCGCGCACTAACAAGCAATGTCCATCCATCACTCATGGGCTTCAAGTGGAGCACAACAATGCAACACCAATGCATGTAGCCATATCAAATGGCATGTGTGTTGTGTACCTCCTTTGCCTCAGCTGTGGTGTATTGATCAAAATGAATGGTGGACACATGTGGCAGATCTGGATGAAATGTGCCCAATCGCCGACACTTGTCGGTGATCAAAACAATCGTGGCATGTGCTTGGAACTCTTAGAGCAAACAAACTGTTAGTGTTGCAATAAAATGGTGTTGCTCAAAGATTGGCAGCAATTTCAGTATCTCAACTGCACATTAGCCAATCATACCGCTGTGATATGGAGCTTTCACCAACACCTCTACTTCCTTGTTCATTGCAATGTGCTCCACATTGTCAACGACAATACATTTCAGGGTATCTGAACTAAGACATAAGTCTGCACAGCCACAGGGACATGAGCAGACACATCTGTCAGCAAATCTTGGTGGAACTTGACTCACTTCAGCTTCTGCATTGTCTGTGCAACAGTCAAGCTATATGCATACCTTTCAACCCGTCTATGAATTCCACAGCATTGCCGCATTTCACCTTCTTGTTCCCTCTTCCAGCATGCTGCTGGTGGCATTGCTGAAACAGGCAAGGCTCATTTGCAACTTGCAACTGAAGTCAGTCATACATGACCTCACAATTGTCTTACCTCAAGTTGTCTTACTATCTCTTGCAATATTCCCAACACTGTTGATGCTGTGTTACACGGTACATAGATAAAGTCCCTTCGTAACAATGCAGCAGTCCGTCTGCACCACAAACCCGAACGGGAGGCAGGTCGACGTCTTGCTGCGTGCAACGGAAATCGCGGGCTAAGTTCTGGTGGGTGACCCTGACCTGACCAGCTCGGCCTTTCCTATGGTCGGCTCTCCTTTCAAGATGACAGCTTCTCCCCATGGGCACTTCAGTATTTTTGCCAAATCCGAAATCAGTTTCGGGCGGCAAGCAAAGCGCTTGTATAGCACAGACTCGTTTGCGTCGGCGAACTCATCCGGCAGCATGGCTGCAACGTTTCTTCGAGGGCAGAAAACTTCTGTACGTGCGAACTCTGACACACTGTTGATCGGTTTGTCTACAACAAAGGAGCCCTTGCGGGCTGTAACAAGGCGCGGAAGCTCGACGGGTTGAGCTGTGGCGCGTGATCACGATCTAGAGTGCAAGTAGCAGCTATTACTCGCAAGCATTGCATATGCCCTAGTGCTTGAGATTTGCTTGGCGGTCGTGCTCAGGCTCTCCCGCAGACATTCGGCATGCACAATCTCAAAGGAGTACCGTAATTTAAGCCAGGAGCTCAGTTAGTATGGGTACCATATTACGGTACGTCAGGGGGTATAGCCAAAACCGTAATGTGGTTTTCTCGATGTCCAGTGCTCTGGCAGAAAGGCGAAAGCCTCGCCCGGCGAAAGAGGGCGAAAGCTGTCGCCCTCGAATTTAGGCAAGCCCATTGGGTTTAGGCTGGCGACGATGTCGGCTGGCTGATGCATTGTCGAATGTCTCTTTGCCTCTGGCTGGCAACATAGAATGTAGTATCGATCAACGATCAGTCATACAGAACGACGACTTGGTGTATTGGCACGGCCGCAGACGATTGGTATGTTCGTGAATACGCTTTGCGAGTGCTGAAGCTGTGCCTTTTGCACTCGGACGCCCTTGTAATACTCACTTGACCTCTTGTCGCCCCTGGTTTGGCGCCGATAGGCGGTGTTAAGAGCTCAGTTTTGGCTCCGCATGACTAGACAAGCTGCACAACTTCCCGTCAGTCCAGGTGAATGCTGCTAGTGGTGCAACTCTGAGCTGAAATGTCAGCTCCATGCGAGGGTGGTGTGGAGAATGGGTGTGCCTGTGCTCTGTCTGACACTGCCTGTCATCTCGCAGACCTCAGCACTGCCTCTGCACTGGGCCGCTTGGTCTAGCATCAGACAGCAAAGCAGAGCAGTGTTCAGGTATTGGCAGAGTTGAGTCCTAGTGTGATGTTGCTTTGCTCGAGAAGACTCCCGTTTGCTCATGACATCTCAACTAAAAGACCCAAGCAAGAGGCAAAAGGTGCATCCACCAGATAACAGTGTTGCAGGGGTAGACAGCTATGCTGCAAAGTCAGGCAGCAATGCACAGCTGTTGCGTCGAGTCCATCAGCGCCTGACAGCACTGACCATGCCTCTGCTTGTTGTAAGGAGGAGCAAAAGCAGCAAGGCAAATGTGCTGAAGCCAATGCTTTGAGAGCTAGCAAATTATGAGAATGGTGGTCTTGTCTGTGCCGAAGTGTGTGACTCCTTTATCGATCTGTGCATGGGCCAGCTCATGAAGAATTAACAGGATGACTTGGCTGTTCTGACAGCCCTTGTGGACCTAATGTAAGGTGAATCAGGTCTGACTTCAAGAGAGCATTGCACAATGAGAAGCAACATGAAGCCCATGTCACTCCTCAAAGAAACTTCCTCTCATTTGTCGTCCTCACATTGCTGCTGTGCCTGAGCTGTGTTTGGACTGTAAATTGCTTGAACGAGCATGATCTGAAAAAGTGCAACAATCAAAGTCGCCTGAATTTGCCCTCTTGTGGTGCTTCACCAGATTTGCCATGTTTTGCAGTTCCCTTCACTAGCTTGTCTTGATAGGCAACAGCAACATGCAATACATATCAGTACTTGAACAGGCATTTCTTATGCTTGCAGCTTCAACTCCCAGAGGTTTGAGACCTTGCATCAGCTTGTGGACCCTACTGAGCACCGGCCAAAACAAAAACAGGATATATATTGTCAAAGTACCCAAGCGTGGCAGCATTGTCATAGCTGGCACAGTCTGCGTCAGCCTGTGTCAGCACAGCGTGACTGTTGACAACCCTGTCAACACAGCTGAATCTGCATAGCCTGGGTTATCACAGCTTGAGTGTGCACAGCCTGAGTCAATTCAGCTTGAGTGTGCTCAGCCAGATTTAGCACAGCCTGACTCAACTGAGCTTTTGTCCCCACTGCCTAGGTGAGCACAATCCAGGGCCATACAGCATGCGCCGTGAGTAGTTATGCCATCAATGCCTATGCCAGCAAGACATGTAGGCAGTGCAGCCTGAAGATTTTCTCTTCGGTACTTCTGCTCAAATCACATAGGCATTGCTGAATGTGATACTGCAATTATCTTTGGCAGGCTGCAGAGAAAGATCGGCAAGACGGTCAAGACAACATTGTGTTCCATAGCACTCTATTCGCTAGTGTGTCAAGCAGGACAACAGACAGCATGTAGGTTCTGCAATGTTCAGTCATGCTTGGAGTAGCTTCAACGGCACAATTGGCCAACACCACTGGTAGCAGGCCACCTGCTGCGCTTAAAATATGTTAGGATTTCTGGCGTGTCTTGCAACATTGGGCTAAAGAGACAAGCTGCAAAAGTCGTCCATGCCAAACAGTGTTGTCGTTGCGCCAGATGGATCTAAGTGAATGCATATTGAGGCATTGAAGCGTTCAATGCTGATTTCAAATTGATGAAATATTGAGACTCCGTTTGCTGGTCACCACTGTTGACGGCTGCAATACATATTTACTACCTGTGCCAATACCAAAGCATTGGCTGTCTAGAATATCATATCTTGATAGGATGTGGGGTGAGAACATGAACAATCAGCAGAGTCCATATGCATATGCCATCCCATTGGGCAATCAGTGCAGCAATGCATGGTATTGAAGCTGTTGGGCAACTCAGACACTTACATATGCATAAGTCTGCAGTTCGTTGCAGACGCTTTGTAGTATTGTGACTAGTACGTTGCCAGGATTGCACGAATTTGCTTGCAACCAAAGAGCTGCTTTATGCCTTGCCTCAGGTACACCTCATCTACCATCAAGTAAGCTGTCTGGTATTGAGGAGGGACATGCGCTTCCTCCTTTGGCCTTCAAGAGTGAATGAGCACTTTTGTAAATACAAATGTGGTGAGACATGTGGTGTGAGTCATTTAAGGTGTGCTTGACTCAAAAGGTATGCTTGCTGTTGTCCCATGCAACAGAATAAGGCATGCATGCAGCCTTGTGTTGTTGGCATGTACTGAGCTGAAGAATACCAGCCCTTCTGCTGAATGGTACACCATTGCACTGAATATATGCATGAGTATCAGTGATGCGCTATGCTTTGCAATATGTGGCTTGTAGGCTAATTATGCAACACTTATGTTGAGCACCTTACATCGGACATGCACACATCAAGTGCAGCCAACTCAGATAAGCGTTTCTACTCACAACAAGATGGACAACTGTACCTGGAGAGCCTTGACTTGAGGAGTCCAGCAGTCAACAAAGACGAGAAACATCCCCACACATGATTTGGATGAAGGGCACCAAGCGCTCCCAGCTTGCCATTGGGGGCTACCATGTCCTTGACCTCATTAAATTCACGCATCATGGCATCAAAATGGACTGCTTTTCTGCCCCCATTGCCAATACGGAACATGGCAATCAGGATGATCATCTCAATCCTGCTCCGTTCAAACACACATATGCCCTGCAGAAAGTCTGAGCTCAGCCAGAGGGATTCCATTTGCATCAAAGCATACTTGACGATCAATCACATCGTGAGCATGTCCTGCCCGCTGATGACGACACTTCACAGCTTTGACAAAAAAGCAATAGTATAATCACTCAAAGGGCACAAGCTCTCCACAGTGTTTGCAGCATACTGCCAGGACAGGACGGTTTGTTTCCACAGGAGGTGACTCAAAGACTCAAGACCTGGTCGTCTACAGAAATGCGCTCAAGGTTCTCCATCACCAGGTCTTCCGTGACTAAACTCTCTGCTGCAGCCATCATCCACATGCAAACTGTTGCAAGCGTGCTTGGCAGTAAACCACCTGTGTGCAAGCAAGAAGATGCTCAGTGTCAAAAGTCCTTCACTCACCCATTCAACACATGTTATCCTCTGGGGTCAAGTATGTACAGCCCTGCGTAAAAGTTGAAAAAACGCAAACGAGGCACAAATCAACGTTAAAAGCAACTTGAACCATGCATGCCGGTGGCACCTGCTAGCTGGACATTGATCAAGTAGGCAATCTTTGCACAGCGCCAAGTCATTTGCAAACTTCAAGCCTTGAAGTCTGTTGACTGCTGTTTGAGTCAGCTGAGTCGACATACATATGGAAGACAAGGAACATATGGAGAGTATCCGCAACATGTATAGCAGTACAAATTGCTTACTGATTTGTGTTACCTTGACAAGCCAGTGATGCCATTTGCTTGGTCACCTTGGGTGACTCAAGTGCTGCAACAACGCCTGCGTTCCAAGCTTGCAAGGCTATTGGATCCTCCTTTATTGGATCTCTATGTGTCACTTGTAGCATGTCCAAAAATATGGACTTATAATACTGCTGTGCTGTTTGCCATTCATTGCAATGAGCCATGAAGGGGACTTCAAACAAATCATATGGAAGGTCAACATGCAGATCACTCTTCTGTATGTATGCAGGCATGATGCCCAGAATGATCACCTGCCATGACAATCACCAGCTCAGTCAAAGCATGCAAACTCCACATTGCACTGCTGGATTGCAAGCAAACAAAATATGCAGACTCGAGTCTGAGCTCAGCAGCATGCCTCGTGTGCTCACTTCACATGGCTGGGGCAGTTTACCCACCCCTCTGTTGCCTGGTAGTTTTGACAGTTCCACCAACATAGCTAGGACAAGCTGTGGCTTTACCAAGAACTCGTCCATGTCATCAATCTCAATGAGCAGACCAGTAGTTTTCAGGGTACTGTGAATGTATGCATTATTGTCAGAAGGAGACACTTTTCCGGTGAAGGCCTCGCCATGTGCCCTGCAGATGTAAAACAAGCATTGAGGCACCAGGCAAGGAGTTGATTGACTGAAGCAAAACGTTCAGTGCCATAGCATACTCAAGATTGCATGTTCAAAAAAATGCCTACCTACTCAGACTCTGCCTGATGTATGTTTGTGCAACCTTGACGTCATTGTGCCCCGCTGACAATCTTACAACCACCGTCTGGACTTCACAAAGCCTATGGTGCTGTTGTGCACTGTGTATAACCTTGTTGGACACCTTGCATTCAGTAGATGATGGATGAGCATATTTTGCCTAGACCACTTTTATCACCGCGTATCTTTGTGCACAAGCCCACCAATGATTTTCCAATACCCTCTGGGCCTGCCAGCACAACGTAGTAGGGCAAAGCAGAGTCTATAACTCTGAGCATGATCTGTGCAAACAAAACTTGCAGCTCGTGGCGCATCATCATCTGACCGCTCCCAGGGTGTAACCTCCGTAATACGTAGTTGCAAATCTTTTCAGTCATGCTCGTCCGCAGTGCAAACAAGGTCAGGGCCCGGCAAAGAAGTCGCCGCTGGCGCGAATCTGTAGCTCAGTGATCGAAAGCTATCCGAATTTTGTGAAGCTTGTCCGCTAGCTCTATCAACAGGATATGCACATTAGCCAGTTACTTACACATATTCATGTCTCCGTGACGGCACGCGCGCCAGCCATCCGTGACGATCGCATCGAATCGCAATCCGCTGTAACGCCAAATGAAACGCCTCCAAAGATTACAGGCAATTTACAGTATTGATCACTCAGGTGCTGCACGCGCAAACTGTTGCGCTGCTGCTGCCATCGGCATCTCTCAGATGCAGAGTGCATACCTGGTTGGGATTGAGCGCTTGTACAGCCGTACGTTGCTTGCTCAAGCAGCATCAAGATCTATTGCAAGTTTTTATGATCAGTGGCTGAACAGGCCACCAGTGCAACTGACCCTGAGTGGCTGCTGTCAGCTGCATGCAGCTATGCAATTCCTCGGAGCATAACATTTTATCGTACTCTTCATTCTCAAGCCAGCGTGCAGCGTTACAACTGCAAATTGCTTGGAGCCTAGTCAGATTGGCTGCCGGCAAGTCTGTGTCACCAAGTGAGTGGCAGAGCATCAGTGGCTTGAGAACGTCAATGGCAGTCTAGATTCAGGCATCACAGGGCATCTATTCACTCCATGTCGCATTTAGTCGTATTGGCAGCATGGCTTCAATAGGCAAGCCTGGAGGGCTGCAGCCTATAGGATTACTACCAGAACTGCATTACACAAAGATTGTCTGACATCATTTTGTCTGACAAGCTGTTTGAGTGGGCAACTATAAGCTGACTGTACCTGGGGTTGCTGTATCCTGTATTCCAGTGGCATGCAAGTCTGGAGCTCGTTGTGAAGATGAATCGCTTTGGGGCACCTCAGACCAGCTGGGATTGCAGCTGGCGCTTGGGAGGCCTTCCGCTCACACAGCTAGCGGAGCGCAGAAGAGAACAAAGAAAAGACTACAACTTTTGGCGTCAATTTGATCAGAAGCCAAGAATTATACCAGGCTGCCCAGTGCGGAGAGCAGAACCTTTGCCTGCACTGGCAATGCTATAAAGGTCAGTCCGCTCACTTCTCACATTACTTTGTGCCCCTTTTCCTGCTGCGTGGAGAACAGCTTGAGGTGCCTTTTGCAGTGACTGCTCACATGTGCGCTTTCCCGCTAAAACTTGCCCCACTCTGCTGCTTTGACAAGAGTTTGAGACGTCTGTAGGGACTTCGATCATCAGCTTTTGAACTGAATACTGAATACCTCTGCTCAGGCCATCCCCATTGACATGCTTATTCTGCTGAATAGAACAGCCTGAAACGTAGTATTAGCTTTTGCAGTAAAAGCCTGTTCTCGAGCCTCCACAAGTGAAGCTCGTGTTCTGCTGCTCAGGGAACACTCTGACATGCCTGCTTGTGTTGGCTTCTGCAGCAATGGCTATACTCAGGCCCCCACACCGCAAGGTCTGTATCAGCAGTGACAGCAAGGGACATGCTGGTTGCTGTGAATGTGGGATGTCTACTGAGTGGATCAGCGACATTCAGGCTGGCCAGGTCTGTGTTCCCATATGATTGAGAAGCCGCTTCTCTGCGTGTGCTCCCAGGCACACACCGTCCCCGGGATCCGACACTGTGACCCAGAAACTGCAGCTCAGGCTGAACAAAGTTGCATTTACCCAGGTGATCACACAACTTGTGATTCCATGGAAGCTGCAGCTTGATACCTAAGTGCTTGTAATGTTCAGCTTTGCTCCTGATGAATGTGACATTTACATCAAGGTACACCAGCAGAGACTTGATGACATCCTTGAGCACAGCATTCTGAAAGGTATCTGCAGCTTTTGTTAGTCCAAAGCAAAGTATCCTTAGCTCATACAGACCCATATCTGTAGTGAATGCAGCTTTTTGGTTTATCTGGAGGCTTCAGGCTGTCCTGGAGTATGCTGACTGCAGGTCAATGCTGCTGAAGACCTGGCCACCCTGCACCCTGCCAAACATATCATCAAAGCAGCATGGAAGAGGATCTGTACTTCAAAGGCTGCTTGTCCTGGTATTTGATGCACATGCGCAAACCACCATCAGCCCTTCTCACAAACAGTGCTAGAGAGCCAT
>JAABUO010005777.1_pt1 | contig 14320 bp, 16 predicted proteins | sample 5559291 | NCBI WGS metagenome assembly JAABUO01 (sample SAMN10711878, study PRJNA513372) | rock metagenome | isolation source: Antarctica rocks | place: Antarctica: Victoria Land, Finger Mt sud | reverse complement strand
TCGGAACTAGTTCCTGCTTCGCAGGAAAGACGTTGAGCCTTATACAAAGTAATGCCCTCCTGGGCATACATCCCCGTGGCTAAAGAATAAATCCTAAAGCCAGGGGCCTTACGGCTCTAATTGGTAAGGAGCGGCAAATGGGATTGCAGGAGGAACGGCTGGAACGCGGCATCGCCTACAAGATCGAAGGGCGCTATGACGAGGCGGTGGCCGAGCTCCGACACCTGTTGGAGAGCAATGGAGACCATGCTGAAGCGCACCATCAGCTTGGCCTGGTGCTGGGTTTTGTCGGCGACTTCGAAGTATCGCTGGCGGAACTGGAGCAGGCGACCCGGCTCGACCCCGGCAACACCCTTTCCCGCAACGACCTCGCGTTGACTTACACGATGCTCGGCATGTACGAGGAGGCCAAAGCCGAGTTCGCCCGCGTTCTGGCCCAGGACCAGGGCAACGATGTGGCCCGTCGCAACCTCACTTACTTACAGTGAGGCGTCTGCTTAACGGCCTTCTTCCTTTCCTGGCTCTTCTCCTGCCGCCCTGCCTGCTGCTGTGGCCCGTCGTGGCTCACGGCGAAGCGTTTCTCCCCGCCGACCTGCTGCGCGATGTCGCCCCGTGGCGCACCGCCAATCCCGCATCGCTCGTCCCCTGGAACCCGCTGATGTGGGATGGCATCGCCGAGTTCTACCCCTGGCGCTTCTTTGCCGCCGCGACTTTGAAGTCCGGCTATCTGCCCCTTTGGAACCCGCACCAGTTCTGCGGGACGCCGTTTGTCGCCAACTCGCAGTCGGCGGTCTTTTATCCGCCCAACCTCCTGTTCTGCCTCCTGCCTGTCTGGCAGGCGTTCGGGGTCAGCGTCCTGCTGCACCTGCTTCTGACGGGCAGCTTTGCCTACCTGTTTCTGCGTTCGCCGACTTTGGGGCTGGGACGCACGGCCTCGCTTCTCGGCGCGGTCTGCTGGCAGCTTTGTCACTGGCAGGTCGCCTGGCTGGCCCTGCCGACGTTTCTCTGCGTCTCGGCCTGGCTGCCGCTGGCCCTGCTCCTGGTGGATCGGGCGGCGGAGCGACCCACGGCAGCACGCGCTGTGCCGCTGGGCCTGTGCTTAGGGCTGATGCTCCTCGCCGGTCATCTCCAGATCGCGCTGTATTGCTTCGGGCTGATCGCGGCCTACGCCCTGCTTCGGATCGGGCCGCGCCTGCGGCTTCATTGGCCTGCCCTGCTCGGCTGCGCCGTTCTCGCGCTCCTGCTCACGTTCGGCCTGGCCGCCCCGCAGCTTCTGCCGGCGGTTGAGCTAGCCCGCGTCTCGCACCGCGCCGGCGGGCCGCCGACCTGGGCGGCCTATCAGGGCTATGTCCATCTTGCCGTCCCCCCGGTCAACCTGGTCACGCTGTTCGTGCCCGGTTTCTTCGGCAGCCCGACGCGCGGGACCTATTGGGGCATTGGCCTCAACGGCGGGCCGGGCGCGTACACCGAAAACGCCTGCTACGGCGGCGTCCTCCCCCTGCTGCTGGCCCTGACCGGGCTGGCGGCGACCTGGCGGCGGAGCGCGGCCACGCGGTTCTTTGCCGTTTTCGCCGCCGTTGCTCTGCTGCTGGCGTTGGGGACGCCGCTGAACGCCCTGCCGTTCTTCGGCCTCCCCGGCTTCGCCCAGACCGGCTCACCGGGCCGCATCCTCGTCCTGTGGTCCTTTGGCGTGTCCGTTCTGGCGGCAACGGGAACGCAGGCTGTGCTGCGGAGCGAATGGCGCGCGCTCATCAGAGGCACAGGTGCTTTCTTTGTCGCCAGCCTTCTCGCGCTCGGCTACGCCGCCTTCTGGATCAGCCGGAATGAACCGCCGGGCGCGGGGGCGATCCTTCTGAGCGCCGAGGGCGATCTGTGGCGTGTCCCCCTCGGCCTCCTGCTGGGAGCGTCTGCCGCCCTCTGGCTGTGGCGGCGCGGCCGCATCAAGACGCACGTTCTGGGAGCCGCCTTCATCATCCTGACCAGCGCAGACCTGCTGGCGGCAGGCTATGGATTTAATCGGATGACGGCCCCGCAGAACGTGTACCCGGTGACACCCCTGATCACCTACTTGCAGCAGCGCCGCGCCGAAGGCCGCATCATGCCGATCAACCGCCGCTGGAGTTTCTCCCCCGACAAGCCGCCGTCCGTCGTCCTGCCGCCGAATACGGCGACCGTCTACGGGCTGGACGATACGCAAGGGTACGACTCGCTTCTCACGGGCCGGTATTTCCGGTTTGCGGGGGCGCTAGACGGCGGTCCCCCGGCCCCGCTGGAAAACGGGAACATGGTATTCACCTACGGGTATGGTTCGCGGGAGGCGCGGGAAGCGGGGGCGCGTTTCGTGGTGACGCAGGAGCCGCTGCCAGGGAGGCTGGCGGCATTTCAGGACAACGGGGTTTACGTCTACGAGGACATGGACGCGCTGCCGCGCATCCGAGCAAATTCGGATCGGGAGAAGTTTTTTCTGAAGCCGACGCCTCCCACTCGATTGGCGTTCGAGGGCGACGGAGACCAGGACATCACGGAGATCATCGTCGCGGATCAGTGGTATCCCGGATGGCGGGCGCGGTTTGACGGAGGGCCAACGGAGTTGACGCAAGGGCTATCCGTGTTTCGTACACTCACGCTAACGCCGCAGATGAAACAGTTAAGCAGGACGAAGGTTTACGGAGAGATGCGTTACGAGCCGGAAGCGTTTCGCGTCGGCTTGTACGCGCTGTGTCTAGCAGTAGGGGGAGCGGCGGCTGTGCTAGCCGCCGCTTTAACAGGCCGACTACACCGCCGCCGTCGCGCTTGAGGAGGCCGAGTTCACGGCGGCAAGGGCTTCGTCTTCGGTCGCATAGACGCCGAAGATCGTGTTTAGGCGGGTGATCTGGAGCATCCGCTGGATGGAGTCGTTGCAACCGGTCAGGTACAGCGCACCGTCCAGGGGCCGCAGCCGCTTGGTGGCGGACAGAAGCGTCCCAAAGCCGCTGCTGTCCATATAGGTCACTTGCGTCATGTTGATGATGATGGCGGGCTTGTTCTCGTCAATGGCCGCGCTGACAGCCTCCTTGAACTGCGGCGTCGTGTAGATGTCTATCTCGCCGACGACGTCCAGTACGGGGACTTCGTCGCGGCGGCGCAGGCTCGTTTCTATCCGCATGGTCTCCATCAATTGATCTTCTCCTGAGAAATGGCTCCTCCCGACGACGGGCGGCGGGCCGCCTTCGGGTAGTCTGCAAAAGGGCGAGGCTTAGGGGTATTTACCCAAAATGGCGGAAGATAAACGGGAGGAGCAGAATTAAATCGAGCGTCAGCGAGATGGCCCAGTGCGCGAGGAAGCCATAGACGAAGGAGCGGGTGCGGAGGGCGAGGACGCCGAGAATCAGGCCGCCCGGCAGCGCGCTGAGGACTTCGGCGGGCGGCTTGGATGCGGTGGAGACGTAAGACCAGTGCAGCAGGGCGAACAGCAGCGCCTGAACGATGACCGCGCCCCACGCGCCCAGGCGACTCTTTTGCAGGCCGAACAGCAGGAAGCCCCGGAAGAAGAACTCCCAGCAGAACATGTAGAACCCCATCGCCAGCTCGTAATACAGCAGCGCCTTGAGGTTGACGTGTTGATTGAAGAAGACCGGCCCGACGCCGGACAGAGAGCGGCTGAGACGGCCATACAAGTACTGCTGCTGGAACTGCGCGTGGAGGGACGGGATGCTGACGACCACGGCCAGGACGAGGACCATCACGCCCCAGGCGATCCCCGTCCATTTCAGGCCGAGCCGCCGGTCGCCGCGCGTCAGGCCGAACTGGCTCGGCTCGGATTTCAGCACGAGGAGGATGGTGAGCAGGGGCAGCCAGAGGCACAGGCCCGTGTTGATGAACCAGTAGGCCTCGGGCGATTTGTCGTCGGGGTTAGTCAGGAACAGATAGGCGGCGATGAGCGCGCCGACGAGGAACGTGACCAGCCCGGTCGCGCCCTCCGCGCCCCGCCCGCCGGACTTCTCACTTTTCCCGGCTTCTCCGCCCTCGCGTGCCGCTCGTGTTTTAGACGCCATACGCGCTTTAGGTTCGACGCCGAGGCTCAAGTCCCCTGCCGGAGTTTTGCACGCGCCCCCTGCGCGCCCGCAAAAATGGCGCGGGAGTCGAGCATCGGCCAAACGCCGCCGTCGTATAGAACCTCGCCGTCGCCCAGCGTCCACAGAACGTCGTCGGCGCGGGCAGCGTACACCAGGGCGGCATAGGGGTCGGTGGCGGGGACGGCATGGGGGCGGTCCAGGCGCACCGCGATCATGTCGGCCCGCTTGCCGGGCGTCAGAGAGCCGGTGCGGTCTGACAGGCCCATCGCCTCGGCCCCGCCCAGCGTCGCCATGCGGACGACCTCGCGGGCGGTCACGACTTCCACCTCCTCCTGCACGGCCCGCTGCATGAGCAGGGCGAAGCGCATCTCCTCGAACAAGTCCAGGGCGTTGTTGGAAACGGCGCTGTCCGTGCCCAGCCCCAAGCGCAGGCTTGGCATTCGGAGCCAGCGCGACAGCGGCGCGACGCCCGCGCCCAATTTGGCGTTGCTTTTGGGGCAATGAATGACGGCAGCGCCCGTGGAGACTAGCAGGGCGATGTCTTCGTCCGTTTGGTGGACGCAGTGGACGGCGAGAGTTCGGGGACCGAGCGCCCCCATGTCGCTGGCATACTGTGTCGGCGTGGTTTTTGGCGTTTCCCAGGTGATGCCCCGCCGGGCGTACATCTCGGCGAACAAGCCCTCGCCGCGCTCCGTCAGCGCGCTTTCCGAAGCCGATTCGGCGATGTGAATGCTCGTCGGCAGCCCTTCCTCCGCGACATAGGCATTGAGGGCCGCGAACAGGGCCGGGCGGATGGTGTAAAGCGCGTGCGGGGAAACGCCGACAGCGACGCGGTCCGAAGCGAGCCGTCGGTGCGTCTCAACTTTCGCCCGCAGCGCGTCCAGGATGGGCGCAACGGGCTCGCGGTCGTCAATGCCGAACAGTTCTTGATAGGCAACGCCGCGCAGGCCGCTTTCGGCCAGAACGCGCATCGTGACGCCGGCGTCCGTGTTGTCGCCCAATGTCGTCATGCCCCCCGCGACACACTCCATCGCGCCGAGCCGGGCGGACCAAAGCCAGTCTTCCGCCGTCAACGAAGCTTTGGCGGCGGTGAGGGCGCGTATCCAGGGGAAAAAGGGAACGTCTTCGAGGAAGCCTCGCAGGGCGGTGTATTCGAGGTGGCTGTGGGCGTTGACCAGGCCCGGCAGGAGGACGGCGTCGCCGAAGTCCCGCCGCTCGCTTTCGGGCGTTCGGCACGGACGGACGGCGACGATGAGGCCGTCTTCGACGACCACCTCGCCGTCCCGGATCGGGGCGGCGTCCACGGGCAGGACCCAGCAGGCGGCGTAAACGGAGACGGTCACGTTAGTAGTGCCTGAGTTGGAGCCGCCAGGTCTGCCCGAACTGCGCGATGTTCTGGTTGACGACATGGCCGTCGCCCATCAGCTCGTTGTAGCGCTTCTGGCTGACCAGGAAGCCCCCGTGCCAGGAGCCGTTGCCATCCATCAGGACGTTCACTTCGGCGTTCTCATGGGGATTATTCATGCCGTCATAGGCAATCAGGGAGCCGTACTTCGTGCCGAGCAGGGCGATCTCGGTGCGGTAAAGGTAGGAGGTCCCGTACTTGCCGTAAGCGGTCGGCGTCGCATCAATCGGGATGGGAACGCCGCCGGCATAGGTGTTAATGTCCAGACTGGTGTAGCCGCCGTCGGAGGGGCAGTGCCATAATTCTTTGTTGTGAGTGTAAGGCACGAGAATGTCCTGAAGGAACGGCATCTGATGCACCTGGGTCTGGTAAATGGGCTGGCTGGCCCAGATGTCGGGGTTGGCATACTGGTCGGACGGGTCCGTGCCGGCGGGATACAGATCGTCGGCATCATCGGCGTACATCGAGATCGCCATGCCGATCTGGCGCAGGTTGGACACGCAGGCCGTCTGGCGCGCGCGGCCCCGGACGGAAAAGAAGACGGGCAGCAGGATCGCCGTAAGAACCGAGATGATGGCGATGACGACAAGAAGCTCAATCAGGGTAAACCCATGCCGCCGGTTCATAATGTCGTTCTCCGAACTAAAGTTCTCGCAGATAATCGCGCAGGCGGGCTGCATACTGCGGGAAAGCGACGGTCGGATCCGCCAGGGCGGGTATCCAGCGCTTTTCCCATTCCACGTTGATCCATCCGTCATAGCCGCCGCTTTGGAGCAGACGCAGCATTTCCAAAATGGGGATGTCGCCTTCGCCCAGCAGGCAGTACGTCCCGTCCGGCTTGCTGTCTTTGACGTGCGCCTGCTCCACATACGCGCCAATCGCGGCAAAGGTTTCCTCGGGCGATTCGCCGTGCCGGAAGGGATGGTGCAGATCCCACAGCACGCCAACGCACGGATGCATCACCTGGCGGAGCGCTTCGGCGGCCTGCGCGCCCGTGGAGAAGGCGTCGTGCGTTTCCAGCACGACCTTCATTTCGCCCATCTGCGCGGCGTAGTCTCCAAGTTCGACCAGCGCGGAAGCCACCCGCTTCGCGGCTTCGGCCCGCGCGGACTCATCGGAGATGTTCCCGCCAAAGACGCGGATCGTGGGCGCCCCCAGCGCGGCGGCGAGGTCGAGGGCGCGACGGCCCTCGTCCAGATTTTTCGCCCACGCCGCCGGATCGGCAAAGGCGCAGGAGGTGTCCAGTCCGCAGATCGCCAGCCCCGCGTCGGCAAAAGCCCGGCGCGTTTGCTGGATGGCAGCGGGCGTGGCGAGAGCCGACGACTGCGTCAAGTCCAGGTCCGGCCCCAGCCCGCGTAGCTCGATGCCCTCGTAGCCGTAGCCCGGCAGGCGGGCAAGGATTTCGTCCAACGTCCAATCGGGACAGCCCAGGGTGGAAACGCCGAGTTTCATGGCATCCTTTTCGCCGCCGGTCGCGGGGATTCCTGCCGACAAAAAACGGGCCTGCCGAATGGCAGGCCCGTTCTTCCCCTTGACTTCAGCGGTAGCGGCGATGGGTGCGGTGGCCGTAGTAGCGGTGATAGCGGGCGCGCTGATCGCGCCGCGCCTGCGCCTGGCTCTGGCTGTGCCGGTCCTGCTCATAGCGATTCGCCGAATACGCGGCGCCGGCTGCCCCCAGCAGAGTGGCATTTCTGTCGTGCTTGATCAGACCGTAGCCAGCCACGGCCGCGCCGGCGGCGCCGAGGTTGCGCCACTGGTTCTTGTTGCTCTGGCGGCTGTCCGCGCTCGCCGAGATCGGCGCAAGCACCGTCGCGGCGACAGTCGCCGCCAGTCCCAATACCATCCATGCATTCGCTTGCTTCATGGTTCTAGATTCCTTCCTTCATACGTTTGCCCTCCGGCCGGTGGGGCCGGAAGCTGATCGGCTTCTGCTTTGGATAGACTGACACGCACCACGTTTTGTTCCACGCTGACCACGCGGTCGGCGGGAATAAAGCCGTGCTTCACGCCGAACAAGCCGTGCGCCAGGACGATACCGCGAAAGACGTCCACGCCCTCGTCGGCGACCACTTCCGTGACGGTTCCCAAGTCGGCGTCGGCCCCGCGCACGGTCATCCCGCGCGCAATCAGCATGTAACTGCCTGCTTCCATGCCCTACATTTACCCAGCCTGTGCGACGGCAAAACCGCGTACAACTACCAGAAGTTGACAGCCGGCCCCTGCGCGGCGTATAATATGCCGTGCGAGTAGCGCTGTCGAGCATGGACAGGTGCCGGAGTGGTCATAACGGAACTGTCTTGAAAACAGTCGGGGTCGCAAGGCCCCCGTGGGTTCGAATCCCACCCTGTCCGCTGAGGGACGTATCGCGCCGAGCTAAGGAGGGTCTTGGGCTTGAAAGTCAAGGAAGTCATTGAACGTCTGGAAGAGGACGGCTGGGTGCAAGTCCGGCAGGAAAGCAGCCACCGGACGTTCAAAAAGGATGGTGTCGCGAACAATGTTGCCGTGGCCGGTACGGATAACGAACAAGTATCGCCGGGTGTCCTGAGCAAGATCCGCAGAGAGAGTGGGCTAACACTACGATGAAAACAGATGTAATATTGGAATGGGCTGAAACTAACTGGTGTGCCTATGCTCCCGATCTGGAGGATGTCGTGTTCGCGACGGGGGCCACCCGCGAAGAAACGATCGCTCGTTTCCGCGATGCCCTTCGTGGCCTCATCAAATATAAGCAAGAAGAGGGTCTACCCGCCCCGGACGTGACGGAACTGGAGATACGGGAGACGGTGGCGGCTTAACGAAGGGAGCGGTATTCATGGCTCTACGCAAACAGTCTTCGGAAAAAGAAGATTCAATACGCCCGCGCGGCAGAGACCGGGAGCGCGTTTCCGCGCAAGAACTGGCTCTGGCGGTCGCCTCTCTGGAACAGCGCCAGGCCGAAGCGGTACACTCACAGGAGGAGACGCTGTCGGTGGACGAAGCGGTCCGAGAGCTTGGGCTGCCTTTCTCGTCGCAGGAGTTATGGGCTGAAATTCGGGCGCGGCGGGAGAAGCTTGCGGCGGCGGTGAAAACTCCCTCGCGCGTTCGCGTGTGGATGAGAGGCCGGAGGAAAGCCGTCGGGCTTGGCATCGCCGCTGCGCTCCTGGCTTCCGCAGTCGCTTATGGGGTGCAAACCAGATCGGTCGCTGAAGAATTGGCAAAGAACCCGGTGCAGCACATCACGCTCGCAGATGTCTCTCCGTATGAGATCGTGCGAGAGACCACGAGCCACGGCATCCGCCTCTGTACGCTGGCCGAGGTGCCGGATGACACTGAGGCAATCGTCAATGCAGATACGCTGGCTACGGATAACATCTATGTAGACCAGAACACGCAGAACGATACACCGGAGCGTCTCCCCCAAATGGCTACCGATGGCGAGCCGAGTGTCTGGCGGGTCGTCAAGCATGAGGGCTGGCTTTACGTTCGCGGCTGGGCAGCCTATGATGTCTCTGCCCCCGCCGCGCATCTTTCAGGCATCACGATCTACAGCACGCCCACGGCCCTGGGAGGAAATCATAGGATGCTCCCCCTGACCCTGCGCGCGACGCGGGGCATTCTGGGCAACCTGAATCTGATGACGAACCGCGCGGCGGGCGAGGGCTGGGAGAGCATTCACTTTGATCGGGTGCGGCTGGACAAGCGCGCCTGGGAGAAGTGGTAGCGCCAAAGAAAAGGCCGGGAGCAAATGGCCCCCGGCCCTTTCTTTGGTGTCTCTCAACTTGCCTGTGCCGTCATCGATTCCGTCGGCTCCCCGGCCGTTCCGATCACGGCAGTGGGGTTGTGCTCGCCTTCCGGGCCGAGCGGGGAACCTTTGCGGAAGACGATGCCGCGCTCCTCGTCGGTGTCCACGATGACCGTGTCGTTGGCGACGAACTTGCCGAGCAGGATCTCCTCGGCGAGCGGGTCTTCCACCAGGCGCTGGACGGCGCGGCGCAGCGGGCGGGCGCCGTACTGCGGGTCGAAGCCTTCGCGGGCGAGGAACTGCTTGGCGGCGTCCGTGACCTCGAAGTCCATGCCCTTCTGCGCGACCTGCTTGCTCACCCGGTCCAGCATCAGGGTGACGACCTCGTTGATTTCCTCGGCGGACAGCGGGTGGAAGATGATCGTCTCGTCCACGCGGTTCAGGAACTCAGGACGGAAGACCCGCTTCAGCTCGTCGGTGATCCGTCCCTTGATGCTGTCCATCTGGCGTGTCACTTCTTCCGACGACTTCGGCCCGGCCGCCGCGCGGCCAAAGCCCATCTCGCGCTCGCCCTGGATGGAGCGCGCGCCGATGTTGCTGGTCATGATCAGGATGACGTTCTTGAAGTCAATGACCCGCCCGTGCGAGTCGGTCAGCCGGCCGTCCTCCATGATCTGGAGCAGGATGTTGTAGACCTCGGGGTGCGCCTTCTCGATCTCGTCCAGCAGCACGACCGAGTACGGGTTGCGGCGCACGGCTTCGGAGAGCTGGCCGCCCTCGTCGTAGCCGACATAGCCGGGAGGAGCGCCGACCAGACGGGAGACGGCGAACGATTCCATATACTCGGACATGTCAATGCGGATCAGGTTGTCTTCCTTCTCGAACAGGTAGGCGGCGAGGGCGCGCGCCAGCTCAGTCTTGCCGACGCCCGTCGGGCCGAGGAAGATGAACGAGCCGATAGGCCGCTTGACATCGCGCAGGCCCGACCGGGAGCGGCGGACGGCCTTGGAGATCGCGACAATAGCCTCGTGCTGTCCGATGATGCGCTTGTGCAGCTCTTCCTCCATGCGGAACAGCTTCTGGGTCTCGGCCTCGACCAAGCGGGACACGGGGATGCCGGTCATGGAGAAGATGATCGCCGCGACCTCGTCCTCGTCCACGGTCTGTTTGGCGTTTTTCTTGGTTTCCTGCCAGCCTTCTTCGAGTTCGGCAACGCGCTCTTCCAGTTCGCGCTTGCGCCCTTGCAGCTCATACGCCTTTTCGTACTGGCGGTTGTTCGGCAGGCCATTCAGCTCTTTTTGGACCGCGTTCAGTTCAATCTTGGCGTCGCGCAGTTCCTGCGGCGGCATGGCGCCGCGCAGGCGAACCCGCGAAGCGGCCTCATCCACGACATCAATCGCCTTGTCCGGCAGGAAGCGATCGGAGATGTAGCGGTCGGACAGGCGGGCGGCGGCATCCAGCGCCTCGTTCGTGATCTCGACCTTGTGGTGCTGCTCGTAGCGGGGCCGCAGGCCCTTCAGAATCTCAATGGCGTCGTCTACGGACGGCTCCTTGACCTGGATGGCCTGGAAGCGGCGCTGCAAGGCGGCGTCGCGCTCGACGTACTTGCGGTACTCGTCCAGCGTGGTCGCGCCGATGCACTGAAGCTCCCCGCGCGCCAGGGCCGGCTTCATGATGTTGGAGGCGTCAATTGCGCCCTCGGCCGCGCCCGCGCCGACGAGAGTGTGCAATTCGTCAATGAACAGGATGATTTCGCCCTGCGCCTTCCGCATCTCTTCCATGACGCGCTTCATGCGCTCCTCGAACTCGCCCCGGTACTTGGTGCCAGCGACGAGGGAGGCAAGGTCAAGCTGCACGACGCGCTTGTCCTTGAGGAAGTCGGGGATGTCGCCCATGACGATGCGCTGGGCCAGGCCCTCGGCGATGGCCGTTTTGCCGACGCCCGGCTCTCCCAGCAGGCAGGGGTTGTTCTTCATGCGCCGCGAGATGATCTGGATGCAGCGCTCGATCTCGTTGGCCCGCCCGATGACCGGGTCCAGCTTCTCGTTGCGGGCCATGTCGGTCAGGTCGCGCCCGAACTCGTCCAGCGTCGGGGTGCGCGTCTTGGTCGCCTGCCGGCTGCCCGCCGTCGCCACGCCGCCCTCGCCGCCGCCTTCCTGCAAGTGCATGACTTCGCGCCGAGTGCGGTCGAGGTCCACGCCCAGCTTGGACAGGACGCGGCCCGCCAGGCCCTCGCCCTCGCGAATCAGGCCCAGCAGCAGGTGCTCGGTGCCGATGTAGTTGTTGTTGAGCTGCCGCGCCTCATCATAGGCGAGGTCAATCACCCGCTTGGCGCGGGGCGTGAGCTGCATGTCCTGGCCCAGCCGGCCGTCGCCGCGCGCGACCTGCCGCTCGATCTCGGACCGGATGCGGCCCAGGCTGACGCCGATGCGGTCTAAGATGCGGGCGGCCACGCTGTCGTTCTCCCGGACCAGCCCCAGCAGCAGATGCTCGGTGGAGACATAGTTTTCACCCAGCCTGCCCGCTTCTTCCTGTGCATAAAACACGACCTTGCGGGCGCGCTCGGTAAATCGTTGCCACATGGTGTTGCTTCTCCCCGTGTTTCTTTCTATCATTAACAACCTAACCCCCCAGCCCCTTCCCTAACAGGGAGGGGTCGCCGCTTGCGGCGGGGGTAGGTTAACGTGTATGCTCTCTGATCTTGTTGCGGATCAGCGCCGGGCGGCGCGTTTCCTCGTAAAACGTGTACTGGGCCTTTTCGCCCGACACGAACTGCGCGCCCAGCCGCAGCGAGGACAGCAGCTCATTAAAGACGCGGTTGGTCACGCCGGTGGGCAGATCGAATTGCGCGCCGAGCCGCAGGAGCGATAAAATTGCCATCGAATCGCCCGCCGACAGCCGCTCCGCCTGCTTCAAACTCTTCTGCGCGTCCGCGATCTTGTCTTCCATGAAAGAACGCTGATCGCGCCAGAGCAGTTCCCTGGCGGCCTGCTCGTCGGTCAGCAGCAGGGTTGCCGTCGCCGCCAGCCGGGTCAGTAGCTGCCGCTCCGATTTCCCCGTGCTGACCGCGTTGGAAATCTGGTGGACATCCCCCGCCGCCATGCTATGTTCCCCATAAGGGCCGCGTACAGCGGCCCCTAATGTCCGGGCGGCTTCCAGCGCGCCGTCGAGCTTCCCCGAAAGCGCCAGGCCCGGCAGGTGGGCCATGACCGAGACGCGCAGGCCCGTCCCGCAGTTGGACAGTGAGGAGGTCAGGTAGCCGTAGTGCGGGTCAAACGCATAATCCAAATGCCCTCCGAATTGGTCGTCCATCTGGTCCGCGATGCGCCACGCGGCGTCAAGCTGCAAGCCCGGCAGGATCGCCTGCAAGCGCAGGTGGTCTTCCTCGTTGACCATCACGCTGACGGTGTGCTTGTCATCCACCAATGCCCAGCGGTGCGGGCCGGCCATCGCGTGGGGCACGCTGATCAGGTGGCTGTCCACCAGGGCGGCTTTGTCCGCCTCGCTCAGTTTCCCGACTTCGACCGCGCGCAGGCTGACATGGCCTTTGTCCCGGCGCTTGGCGACCGCCAGCACCTGCTTGGCGACCGCCTTCAGGTCGGCGTCGGCGGCCCGCCCCGGAAAGGCCGTCCCCGCCAGGTTGCGGGCCAGCCGGACGCGGGTGGACAGAATGACGTCCGCCTCCCACCCCGTTTCGCTGGCCCACGCCGGCGTCTGGCTCGTCGCGGGCGGGGCGGCGGCTTTCGGCAAGGGAGCTTTAGGCGGCGTTCTTGCCGAGGTGGCGGGTCTCACCGTGGATCTCCTTCAGCGCGCGCCGCACTTCCGCCGCGAACGTCTCATAGCACCGGGCGCACCCCATCTGGCCGTGCGCGTACAGCTCCCGCCGCGTCAAGCCGCACTCCGGGCAGGCTTCGCTCTCGTCCGCCGGTTCATTTGCCGGGTTCTCCGCCATTTGTTATGACCCCATTCTACCCGAAAACGTCTCAGTAGTTCCGTACAAATAAGCAACACCAAACACAAAGGCAACCGCTGCCACTTTGGGAAACCACTGCCTCACCTACTCTCTCTATTCCTACTGCTCCGGCGGTTTCTCGTCCGTATCCTCAAGAAGCAATCCGGGGTCGCTTCTTCCTGTGAGAGTCCTCCGCTCGGCGCGCAGCAAAGCGACTTCCAGCCGCAGAAGCAGCTTTTCGTGTTCATGGGCCGCATTTTCACGATCACGCCGATTGTCAAACTTCTCCAACGGAGGTTGCATGGCCGTGATTTCCGCGAGAAGGGCGCGCGTCCGCGCCTGAGACCGCGCGATCTCAACGTCATCCCGGCGCATTATCTCCCGCAGCCGATCTATCTCCGTGATGCACTGCGGGAGTATCAATTGAAGCTGCGCCGCGTCTTCGGCACTCGGCATCGTCAGCGCTTCATCCACTGTTCTTCATCTCCAATACGGTTTTTTGACCGCCGCTTCCGTCATTTCTAACGCTTCCGCTATTTCTTATGATCTCATCCTACCCGAAAACGTCTTAGATGTTCCAAGCCGATGCTTTTGGTCCTGCTGCGCTTTGGACCACTGGACGATAGATTTCTGCAAACGCCATGTGGACCACCAGAGGTAAGGGATTGAAAGAAAACCAGGAAGCCATTTCTGCTCAGGAAGCAGAACTGCCGTCAGAAACACGAGTAGGAGCACCCCAGCGCTCTGAACGCCAACAGCTAAGAGTGTGTAAAGAAAGTCAGCACCTGGGTAGTCTAGGCTCATGGAACGCTTACCCTATGCCAGTGATCTGGGCCAGTGATCTGGGCCAGTGATCTGACCGATGCCCAGTGGCAGACGATCCAGGAAGTCCTTCCCCCGCCAAAGGCGGGCGAACCGGGCGGCCGCGCACATATCCCCTGCGCGAGATAGGGAACGCCATCTTCTACCAGGCCCGCACCGGCTGTGCCTGGCGGCACCTGCCCCACGACTTCGCGCCCCACGACTTCGCGCCCCACGGCGACGGCTGGAACCACTTCCACCGCCGGCAAGCCCGCAGCCAATACGAGGCATCTGGATGTCCGCGTTGCGCTCGTGGGCGAACGTGCGGAGACGGCCCAGGCATTCCCGAAGGGCCTCATAACGGATAGGCGGCGTTGAGCCGCGCC
>JAABUO010005776.1_pt1 | contig 14321 bp, 10 predicted proteins | sample 5559291 | NCBI WGS metagenome assembly JAABUO01 (sample SAMN10711878, study PRJNA513372) | rock metagenome | isolation source: Antarctica rocks | place: Antarctica: Victoria Land, Finger Mt sud | reverse complement strand
CAAGGTCGACCGCAGCTTCGTCGCCGCCGTCACCACCCGGCACGAGGACGCCGCGATCGTCGGCTCGGTCGCCGACCTCGGGCACCGGCTAGGGCTCAGCGTGATCGCCGAGGGGGTGGAGGACGAGGAGACCCTCGCGCGCGTCGCCGAGCTAGGGTGCGACCGTGTGCAGGGGTACCTCCACAGCCGACCGCTACCCCCCGACGACGCCCACGCCTGGCTGCTGCTGCACCGGGTCAGGCAGCAGCAGCCGGCGGTGGCGCAGGTGTCCGCGACACTCGGGGTGTGACCGAGCGCCTCACCCCATCCGCGCCGCCACCGGCCGACGTCGCCCCGGTCGCCGAGCTGTCCCTCGCGGCGGAGTTCGCCACCCCCACGCACGCCGCCTGGGAGGCGCTCGTGGCCGGGGTGCTCACCAAGGCGCGGCGGCTGCCCGAGGACAGCGACCCCGGCCGTGCCTCCGACGTCCTGCGCAGCGCGACCGACGACGGCTTCGCGCTGGAGCCGCTGTACGCACGCGGCACCTCACCAGGGGCGAGCGGGTACCCCGGCGTGGCGCCCTTCACCCGCGGGCGGACCGCGACCGGCCGGGTGCCCTACGGCTGGGACCGCCGTCAGCTGCACGCCGACCCCGACCCGGCAGCCTCCCGCGCCGCGGTCCTCGCCGACCTCGAGGGCGGCGTCTCCTCGCTGTGGTTGCGCCTGGGCCCCGGGGCGATCGCCGTCACCGACCTGCCCGAGGTGCTCGCGGACGTCGACCTGGCGCTCGCTCCCGTCGTGCTCGACGCGGGAGACGACGTTGTGCAGGCAGCCCAGGCACTTCTGGACCTCGCTGCCGCACGGGGCAGCGTGGTCACCGGCGCCCTCGGCGCCGACCCGGTCGCCCAGCTGGCGCGTACGGGCACTCCCGGCGACATCGACGCCGCCGTCGCGCTGGCCCGCCGGTGCGCCGCCGCGCACCCAGACCTGCGCGCCTTCGTCATCGATGCGCTGCCTTACCACGAGGCCGGTGGGTCCGATGTCGACGAGCTGGCGGCGTCCCTGTCGGCGGGGGTCGCGGCGCTGCGCGCGATGGTGGCCGGCGGCCTCGACCTGGTCGCCGCACTAGACCAGCTGGAGTTCCGCTACGCCGTGACCGCCGACGAGCTCATGGGCATCGCGAAGCTGCGCGCCGGGCGCCGGCTCTGGGCCAGGGTCGCAGAGGCGTCCGGCGCGCCGACGGCCTCAGGCGGCCAGCGCCAGCACGCCGTCACCTCCTGGGCCATGACGACGCGCCGTGACCCCTGGGTGAACATGCTGCGCACGACGCTGGCCGGCTTCGCCGCCGGCGTCGGCGGCGCGGATGCGGTCACCACGTTGCCCTTCGACGCCGCGCTCGGCCAGCCCGACCCCTTCAGCCGTCGCATCGCCCGCAACGTGCAGGCGCTGCTGGTGGAGGAGTCGCACCTCGGCCGGGTGCTCGACCCAGCCGGCGGCTCCTGGGCCGTCGAGTCGATGACCGACGAGCTGGCGACCGCAGCGTGGGCCGCCTTCCAGCAGCTCGAGGCGGCCGGCGGGCTCCCGGCCGCACTGCCCTCCGGCGCGCTCGCTCGGAGACTGAGAGCAACTGCGGCACAGCGCCTCCGGCGCATCGCCACGCGGGCGGAGGCCATCACCGGGGTGAGCGAGTTCCCCCAGCTCGTGGAGGTGCTCGACCGCCCGCCCACGCTGCCGACGGTGGTGGACCAGCCCCCCGCGCCGGGGCTGCCACGCCACCGGTACGCCGAGCCCTACGAGGTCCTGCGCGACCGGGCCGACGCAGCGCCCGAGCGCCCGACGGTGCTGCTGTGCCAGCTCGGCACCCGCGCGGAGGCTGCCGCGCGGGTCGGCTTCGCCACCAACCTCCTCGCCGCCGGCGGCATCTCCGTGCAGGTCGCGGACGGTGAGCTCGACGAGGCACTGCGGTCCTCCGGTCTGCGCGTCGCCGTCCTCGCCGGAGCGGACGCCGCCTACCTGGCCCAAGCAGTCCAGGCCGCCCAGACCCTGACCGCTGCCGGTGCCACCCGGGTCGTGCTCGCCGGCCGTCCCCCGCGCGGCGACACCTCCTACGCTGAGGCGGGCATCGTCGACACGTTCTTCGCCGGGTGCGACGCGCTCGCGCTGTTGGAGCGGACCCTCGCGGCACTGGAGGTCACATGACGGTCCCGGACGCCGGCGCGACCCTGGGCGGGCCCATCCCAGACTTCACGACCGTCGAGCTCGGGCCGGGCACGCCACCCTCTGCAGCGCAGGAGGTCTGGGCCTCGGCTCTGGCCGCTGAGCAGGCCGGTCACGGCGGCCTGCCGCTGGCGGCGACGTGGGAGACGCCGGAGGGCATCGGGGTGGCGCCGCTCTACACCGCGGCCGACCTCGAAGGCATCGACTTCCTCGACACCATGCCGGGGCTCCCGCCGTACCTCCGTGGGCCGTACCCGACGATGTACACCACCCAGCCCTGGACCGTGCGGCAGTACGCCGGCTTCTCGACCGCCGAGGCGAGCAACGCGTTCTACCGCCGCAACCTCGCGGCGGGCCAGAAGGGTCTGTCGGTCGCCTTCGACCTGCCCACCCACCGCGGGTACGACAGCGACCACCCGCGCGTGTCCGGTGATGTCGGCATGGCCGGCGTCGCCATCGACTCCATCCTGGACATGCGGCAGCTCTTCGACGGCATCCCGCTCGGCGAGATGAGCGTGTCGATGACGATGAACGGCGCGGTGCTCCCGGTGCTCGCCCTCTTCGTCGTCGCCGCTGAGGAGCAGGGGGTACCACCCGAGCAGCTGACGGGGACGATCCAGAACGACATCCTCAAAGAGTTCATGGTCCGCAACACCTACATCTACCCGCCGGCACCGAGCATGCGCATCATCAGTGACATCTTCGGCTACACGTCCCGGCGGATGCCCCGCTTCAACTCCATCAGCATCTCGGGGTACCACATCCAAGAGGCCGGCGCCACAGCCGATCTGGAGCTCGCGTACACGTTGGCGGACGGGGTCGAGTACCTCCGCGCCGGGCTCGGCTCGGGCCTGACGGTCGACTCCTTCGCGCCGCGGCTGTCCTTCTTCTGGGGCGTCGGCATGAGCTTCTTCATGGAGGTCGCCAAGCTGCGCGCCGGCCGGCTGCTCTGGGCCAAGCTGGTCAAGGGCTTCGACCCGCAGAGCGACAAGAGCCTGTCGCTGCGGGCGCACTGCCAGACCAGCGGTTGGTCGCTCACCGCGCAGGACGTCTTCAACAACGTCGGGCGCACCTGCATCGAGGCGATGGCGGCGACGCAGGGGCACACGCAGTCGCTGCACACCAACGCCCTCGACGAGGCGCTCGCGCTGCCCACGGACTTCAGCGCCCGCATCGCGCGCAACACGCAGCTGCTGCTGCAGCAGGAGTCGGGGACCACCCGGGTGATCGACCCCTGGGGCGGGAGCGCCTACGTCGAGCGGCTGACCTACGAGCTGGCCAAGAAGGCGTGGGCGCACATCGAGGAGGTCGAGGCGGCCGGCGGCATGGCCAAGGCGATCGAGGCCGGCATCCCGAAGCTGCGCGTGGAGGAGGCGGCCGCGCGGACACAGGCGCGCATCGACTCGGGCCGCCAGCCGGTGATCGGCGTCAACAAGCACCGGCCCGACGACGACCGCCCGATCGAGGTGCTCAAGGTCGACAACCAGGCGGTGCGCCAGCAACAGCTGGCCAAGCTGGCGCGACTGCGCGCGGATCGCGACCCGGCCGCGCTGGGCGCCGCCCTCGCCGCCCTCACCGCCGCCGCCCGTGAGCCCGGCGGCCGGCCGGAGACCAACCTGCTCGCGCTGGCCATCGACGCGGCCCGCGCCAGGGCCACCGTCGGCGAGATCAGCGACGCGCTCGAGGAGGTCTACGGCCGGTACGTCGGGCAGATCAGGACCATCAGTGGCGTCTACCGCGACGAGGCCGGTGCCGGCGGTGACGTGGAGCGCACCCGGCAGGCGGTCGAGGCCTTCGAGGCCGCGGAGGGGCGCCGGCCCCGCATCCTGGTGGCGAAGATGGGGCAGGACGGCCACGACCGTGGTCAGAAGGTGATCGCCAGCGCGTTCGCCGACCTCGGCTTCGACGTCGACGTCGGCCCCCTCTTCCAGACCCCCGCGGAGGTGGCCGCCCAGGCGGTGGAGGCCGACGTCCACATCGTCGGCGTCTCCTCGCTGGCCGCCGGGCACCTGACCCTCGTACCCGCCCTGGTGAAGGAGCTCGACGCCCTCGGCCGCGACGACATCATGATCGTCGTCGGCGGGGTCGTGCCTCCGCAGGACTTCGCCGAGCTGCGGGCGGCTGGTGCCGCCGCCATCTTCGGCCCTGGCACCGTCATCCCCACCGCGGCGCTCGACCTGCTCGCGACCCTGGCGGCGCGCAGCGAGCAAACCGGCGGTCCGTCGAGTGCCGGCTGATACCCCCTCCGCAGCAACGGGTCCAGCCCTGGTCGACCGCTACGTCGACGGGGTGCTCGCTGGCGAGCGGGCCACCATCGCCCGCGCCATCACCCTCGTCGAGTCGCGCCGCGCCGACCATCGGGAGCAGGCGCAGGAGCTGGTCGAGCGGCTGTCACCGCACGCGGGGGCGGCGGTCAGGGTGGGGCTGTCCGGCGTACCCGGGGTCGGGAAGTCGACCTTCATCGACGCACTCGGGACCATGCTCACCGGGGGGGGGCACCGGGTCGCCGTGCTCGCCGTCGACCCGTCGAGCACCCGGACCGGCGGCAGCATCCTGGGCGACAAGACGAGGATGGCCCGCCTCGGCAGCGACCCACAGGCCTTCGTCCGGCCGTCACCGAGCTCGGGCGTGCTCGGCGGGGTGGCCCGTGCGACGCGGGAGTCGATGGTGGTCATGGAGGCGGCGGGGTACGACGTCGTGCTCGTGGAGACCGTCGGGGTGGGGCAGAGCGAGGTCGCCGTCGCCGGCATGGTCGACAGCTTCCTGCTGCTCGCGCTGGCCCGCTCCGGTGACCAGCTGCAGGGCATCAAGAAGGGCATCCTCGAGCTGGCCGACGTCATCGCGGTCAACAAGGCCGACGGTCCGCACGAGGTCGACGCGCGCCGCGCGGCCAGGGAGCTCGCCGGCGCCCTGCGCATGCTCACCGTGGCGCCCGAGGCCTGGGTGCCACCGGTCCTCACCTGCAGCGCCACCGAAGGCACTGGGTTGCCGGAGGTCTGGGCGGCGGTCGAGCGGCACCGCGCGTCCCTCGTCGCCAACGGTCAGCTGGAGCGCCGCCGCGGCGAGCAGCAGGTCGCCTGGACCTGGTCGCTCGTCACCGACGCGCTCGTCGACCGCCTGCACGGCAACGTCGCGGTGCGCGGGCTCGCTGCCGCACTGGAGCCCGAGGTGCGCGCGGGCGTCATGCCTCCCTCGGTCGCGGCCAGCCGCCTGCTCGCCGCCCTCGACCGCACCTGACCCACGGTCGACCCGCAGCCCTGATGATCGGCAGTCCTGTTGATCGGCAGCCTGCCGCCGCGGACGTCGGTCAACGACGGCGGAGGCTGCGCTCTGCCGATCAGCCGGGTTCGGAGATGACGTTGTGCTCCGGGGTCATCGGCGCGGCCCGCGTGGATGACCAGGCTCAGCCGAGCCGCGTCCACATCGCCCCTCGGCCTGGGCCGTCCACCTCAACCTTGCCCTCGGCCCGCAGGTCGTTGAGCGCGTTCCTGATGGTGCCGTCGCCGACGCCCAGCACCACGGCGCGAACGTCGGAGATGCGGAAGCGGCCCGGCGCCTGCTCGAGCACGAAGCGCCGGACCCGGGCGCGCTTGCTAGCGCCCGCACCCGTCGTGCTCGCCACGCGCTCGGCGAAGTGCGCGTACGCCAGGCCGACCTGCCGCACGAAGTAGTCGAGCCACGGCCAGGGGTCGTGCTCCGCCGTGTGCCAGCCGTGCGTCGATGAAAGCAGCGTCGCGTAGTACTCGTCCGCCGAGTCGGCGATCAGCTGCTCCAGGCTGACATACCGCGCGACGCCGTACCCGGCATCGGAGAGTAGAGCGTTGGTGAGGACCCGAGCGACCCGACCGTTGCCGTCCTCGAAGGGGTGGATGACGAGCAGGTCGAGCACCGTCAGCCCGATGAGGAGCAAGGGGTGGTGGCGGTCGGCGTCGCGCTCCGCCACGAAGGCCCGGAGCAGCTGGTCCGTCGCCGACGGCGCGTCGCGGGCGCTCACCGGTCGGAAGCGCACCACGTGGCTCCCGTCGGGCGCCCGGTCGACGACCAGGTTGTCCTCGGTCTTGAAGGACCCACCCGCCGAGACGGTGTGCGCCAGCAGCAGGCGCTGCAGGTGCAACACCAGACCGACGTCGACGGGGCCCCAACCGGGCCGCCAGACGTAGTCGAGCGCGTCGCGGTAACCGGCGAGCTCCTGCTCCGAGCGGGTCCGTAGGGGGCCGCCGCTGCTGCCGATGATGCGATCTGCTCGGTCGTCGCTCGCCACGACGACCCCCTCCAGGGCGGACGACGCCTTGATGGACTGGACGCGCGCGCGTAGCGCCAGCTGCTGCAGCAGCGCGGGCAGCTGAGCCGTGTGCATCGCCTCGGCGCCGCGGCCGACATCGGCACGGGACAGCGCACGGGCCACCGGCCCCGGCACCCTGTCGAGCAGTGCCGCTCCCGCGTCGAAGCTCCGCACCCGAACCTCCTCCAGATCCCCTAAACCATACATCCGTTGAGGCCTTGGTAGGATTCGAGGCCAGGCTGTCGGCCTCGGCGACGGGCGGTGGTTCAGGGTGGTTCAGGGTGGTTCAGGGGTGGTTCAGCCGGCTCGGCGATGACGTCGACGCGCGGCACCCTCCCTCGGTCGCGGCCACCCGCCTGCTCGCGACCTCGACCGCTCCTGACCCACCCCGGTCGACCGGCAGTCCTGGTGATCGGCAGCCTGCCGCTGCGGACGTCGGTCAGCGACGTCGGCACCTGCGCTCTGCCGATCATGCGACCGTCAGGAACGGCGCGGGCAGGAGCAGGTCACTCGGCGAGCGGTCAGCCGGCGAGGGCCGAGGGCGCGTTGGGTACGACGGACCCGGCCACCACCGCGTCGTACCAGGGGCGGATGACGTCGCTGATGAGAGCGGTGCGCTCGTCGAAGGGGCGGAAGAGGGACTTCGCCGCGTTCAGCGTGACGCGGCGCACGTCCTCCCAGCCCCAGCCGAAGGCCTCGACGCAGGCCGCGAGCTCGGAGGACAGCGACACCCCGCTCATCAGCCGGTTGTCGGTGTTGACCGTCACGCGGAAGTGCAACGCGCGCAGCAGGCCCAGCGGGTGCTCGGCCACCGAGGGCACCGCGCCGGTCTGCACGTTGGAGGTGGGGCACAGCTCCAACGGGACACGGGTGTCGCGCACGTAGGCCGCGAGGCGCCCGAGGCGGACCTCACCGGTGAGCTCGTCGACTGCGATGTCGTCGACGATGCGCACGCCGTGGCCGAGGCGGTCGGCGCCGCACCACTGCAGCGCCTCCCAGATCGACGGCAGCCCGAAGGCCTCGCCGGCGTGGATCGTGAAGTGCGCGCTGTCCCTGGCGAGCAGCTGGAAGGCGTCGAGGTGGCGGGTCGGTGGGTTGCCGGCCTCGGCCCCGGCGATGTCGAAGCCCACGACGCCGCTGTCCCGCCAGCGCAGCGCCAGCTCGGCGATCTCGACCGAGCGGGCGGTGTGGCGCATCGCCGTGAGCAGCGTCCCGACGGCGATCCCGTCGACGCGCGCGAAGCCGTCGACGACCGCCGCCACCACAGCGTCGAGGGCGAGGCCGCCGTCCGTGTGCAGCTCGGGGGCGAAGCGGACCTCGGCCGCGACGACGCCGTCGGCACGCAGGTCCAGCGCCGCCTCCTCCGCGACGCGGGCCAGCGCGCCTGCGCTCTGCATCACCGCGACGGTGTGGCTGAAGGGCTCGAGGTACCGCTCGAGGGAGCCACTCCACGCCTGCCGGGCGAACCACCTCGCGAGCTGCTCGGGGTCCTGGGTGGGGAGGGCGTCGTACCCGCACGCGTCGGCGAGCTCGACCACGGTCGCCGGGCGCAACCCCCCGTCGAGGTGGTCGTGCAGCAGCACCTTGGGCGCGATGCGGAGCTGCTCCGGGGTGGGCCGGGCCGCCATGGTCGGACGGTACGGCGCTCACCCGCGCCCACCGGCCACGACACCCGGCCCGAGGGTGACGATCGGGTGTCCGGCGGACGCAAGGTGTGTGCCCACTCCGGGCCGCTGCGGTAGACAAGGCGGGATGTCCGGCGACGCGTACGACCCCACGGTGGCGATGCCTGCGCCGCGACGCCACGGCCCTGCCCTGCCCGCCGCCGGCGACACCGTCGCCGGGCGTTACCGCCTCGAGGCACCGGTCGGTCGCGGTGGGATGGGCATCGTGTGGCGCGCCCGCGACGAGGTGCTCGAGCGGACCGTCGCCGTCAAGCAGGTGGTGATCCCGCAGCTGGTCGACGAGCGGGAGGCGGACCTGCTGCGCGAGCGGGTGCTCCGGGAGGCGCGCGCCGCCGGGCGGGTACGGCACCCTGCCGCGGTCACCGTCTACGACGTCGTGGAGCAGGACGGCACGCCGTACCTCGTGATGGAGCTGGTCGAGGCCAGGACGCTGGCCGACGTGGTGCGCGAGGAGGGCCCGCTCGACCCGGCGGAGACGGCCCGGGTGGGTCTCGCCGTGCTGGGGGCGTTGGAGGCCGCGCACGCCGTCGGGGTCGTCCACCGCGACGTCAAGCCGGGCAACGTCATGATCAGCGGGTACGACCACGACGGCTCCCCCGGTCGGGTCCTGCTCGCCGACTTCGGCATCGCGAGCACGCAGGGCGACCCATCGATCACGCAGACCGGCTTCCTGGTCGGGAGCCCCGCCTACATCTCGCCCGAGCGGGCCCGCGGTGCCGCCGGCGGCCCCCCCGGTGACATCTGGTCGCTGGCCTCCACGCTCTTCAGCGCGGTCGAGGGGCGCCCCGCCTACGACGGCGACGGCGCGCTCGGCACCCTCACCGCCGTGGTCGAGGGGCGCCGGCGCGACCCCGAGCGGGCGGGTCCGGTCCTCGGCTCGCTGCTCGTCGACATCCTCGACTCCGCACCCGAGCAGCGCCCCGAGGCGGCCGAGGTCCGCGGGCGCCTCGCCCGGGTGACCGACGCGCCGGGCCCGGTGCCCGAGCGCACCTCCTACCTCCCGCCGGAGCCGCTGCCGCCGCTGCGCGACACGACCATCGCCATGCCATCGGTCCGCGTCGTCGAGCAGGGGCTGCCGGTGCACGGCGCCCCGGCGCCCCGGCGCACGGGCGTCATCGCCGCCGTGGTCCTCGCCGTCCTCGCCGTCGGCGCCCTGGTCGGTGTGCTCGTCGCCCGCGGTGGCGGCAGCGGCAGCGCCGGGTCGGCCATCCCGGCGACCGGCTTCACCAAGGTGGTCGGGGCGGCCGGCTGGAGCGTCGGCATCCCGGACGGGTGGCAGCACTCCGCGGCCGACGGGGCGGACCGCTACGCCAGGGACGCCACCACCGGCGTCGACGTCCGCGTACTCGGCCCCACGCCGGCCCGGGCCTACCTCGGCACGTTGGCCGACGCGGCGGGGGCGACACGCTCGGCGTTCGTCGTACCGCTGGGACGGCCGGGCGAGACGAGCCCGTCACCGAGCCCGTCGCCCACGACGAGCCGGAGCCCGCAGTCGACACCGAGCCCGAGCCTGACGACCGTCGACTCGCCGAGCCCGTCCCCCAGCCGGGTCGGGCCGCTGAGCTCCCCGACCGACGTCACCTCGGTCAGCCCGTCGCCCAGCACCGTCGACGAACCGTCCACGACGAACGTCGCGGTGCCCTCGCTGACCACCTCGGACAGCCCCTCGCCGGTGGCGACCACGACGTCGGCGTCGGCCAGCCGGTCGGCGAGCCCCTCGGCGACGCCCTCCCCGAGCACGACGCCCACCGGCGCCTACACCCAGCTGCAGCTGGGCGGTGACGACGACCGGGCGACGTGGGAGTACACGAAGCGCCAGGGCTCGGTCGTGCTGCACCACCGGGTCACCGCCGTGCGCACCACTGGCCACCTCACCGTGCTCGAGATCACCTCGGCGGACAGCGAGTGGGTGGGTCTCGGCGGCACGACGAGCGCAGGTGACCTGCCCTTCAGCGTCATCACCCGCAGCTTCACCGCGGCGCCCTGAGCACACGGCGGGTGGCCGCCACAGCTGGGCCCTAGGCTCGGCGGGGTACGAGCAGCGGCGGTGTCGACCCGCCCCAGATCCAGGAGGCACGCGTTGCCGCAGGCGCCGGCCGGGACCCTCTACCGGGGTCAAGAGGGCATGTGGTCGTGGGTGGCCCACCGCATCACCGGTGTGCTGATCTTCTTCTTCCTCTTCACGCACGTCCTCGACACGGCGCTCGTGCGGGTCAGCCCCGACAGCTACGACAAGGTCATCGACAGCTACAAGAACCCCATCATCAATCTGATGGAGGTGGGGCTCGCTGCCGCGGTGCTCTTCCACGCGCTCAACGGGTTGCGGATCATCGCCATCGACTTCTGGGAGAAGGGTCCCCGCTACCAGAAGCAGATGCTGGTCGCCGAGCTGACCACCTTCGTGGTCCTCATGGTGCCGGCGACCTACTTCATGCTCGAGCACACGGTGCGCACGCTCTTCGGCAGCACCTCGTGACGGCGGTCCTCGATCCGGGCACCGCCGGGGAGGCGACCCCCGGCGAGGATGTCGCGCGGCTGTCCCAGCTGCTGGAGGCGCCGCGCACGCGGGCACCGAAGCGCCGGGCCGGGCGCACGAACTGGGAGATGTACGCCTGGCTCTTCATGCGGGTCAGCGGTCTCTTCCTCATCATCCTGGTGATCGGTCACATCATCATCACGACGATGCTGGACGGTGGCGTGAGCCGGCTCAACTTCGGTTTCGTGGCCGGTCGCTACGCCTCGCCCTTCTGGCGCACCTGGGACCTCCTGCAGCTCTGGCTCGCCGAGCTGCACGGCACCAACGGCCTGCGCACGGTGGTCAACGACTACGCCGGCCGTGACAGCACCCGCTTCTGGCTCAAGATGCTGCTCTACACGTCCTCGGCGCTCACCATCGCGCTCGGCACCATCGTGATCTTTACCTTCGACCCCAACCTGCGCTGATCCGAGAGGCACCGATGACGATGAGCACGGACGCCACCACGGCGACGCCGACCAGCCAGCCCATCTCGGCCGAGAAGCAGGCTGCGCTCCCGGCGACCGCACCCGTGCGCGACGTCGCCCCCGAGCCGACCCCGGGCCCGCACCACTTCCCGGCCGGCGTGCTCTACCACCGCTACGACGTAGTGATCGTCGGGGCGGGCGGGGCCGGCATGCGGGCCGCGCTCGAGTCAGGTCAGCGGGCCAAGACCGCCGTCCTGACCAAGCTCTACCCCACCCGCTCGCACACCGGCGCCGCCCAGGGCGGCATGTGCGCCGCGCTGGCCAACGTCGAGGAGGACAACTGGGAGTGGCACACCTTCGACACGGTCAAGGGCGGTGACTACCTGGTCGACCAGGATGCCGCCGAGATCATGTGCAAGGAGGCCATCGACGCCGTCCTCGACCTCGAGAAGATGGGGCTGCCCTTCAACCGCACCCCCGAGGGCCGGATCGACCAGCGCCGCTTCGGCGGGCACACGCGGGACCACGGCAAGGCACCCGTACGACGGTCGTGCTTCGCGGCGGACCGCACCGGTCACATGATCTTGCAGACGCTCTACCAGCAGTGCGTCAAGCACGACGTCGAGTTCTTCAACGAGTTCTACGTCCTGGACCTGCTGATGACCGGTGAGGGCGACGAGCGGGTCGCCTCGGGCGCGGTGGCCTACGAGCTGGCGACCGGCACGATCCACGTCTTCCACGCCAAGGCCGTCATCCTCGCGACCGGCGGGTTCGGCAAGGTCTTCAAGACGACCTCCAACGCGCACACGCTGACCGGCGACGGGATGGGCGTGGCCTACCGCCGGGGTCTGCCGCTGGAGGACATGGAGTTCTACCAGTTCCACCCGACCGGTCTGGCCGGCCTCGGCATCCTGCTCTCGGAGGCCGCGCGCGGCGAGGGCGGCATCTTGCGCAACAAGGACGGTGAGCGCTTCATGGAGCGCTACGCCCCGACCATCAAGGACCTCGCGCCGCGCGACATGGTCAGTCGGGCGATCTACAACGAGGTGAAGGCCGGCCGCGGCGCTGGCCCACACGGTGACTACGTCTACCTCGACCTCACCCACCTGCCGCGCGAGGTCATCGACGCCAAGCTGCCCGACATCACGGAGTTCGCGCGGACCTACCTCGGCGTCGAGCCCTACACCGAAGGCGTGCCGATCTACCCCACCGCGCACTACGCGATGGGCGGGGTGCCCACCGACACCGACGCGAAGGTGCTCCGCAACAACGACGATGTCGTGCCCGGCCTCTACGCCGCCGGTGAGGTCGCCTGCGTGAGCGTGCACGGCGCCAACCGCCTCGGCACCAACTCGCTGCTCGACATCAACGTCTTCGGGCGGCGGGCGGGGCTGGCCGCGGCCGCGTACACGCAGTCCTTCCACGACTTCCCCGCGCTGCCCGAGGCGGCGCAGGACCGGGTGCAGGCTCTGCTCGATGGGCTGCGCAGCTCGACCGGCTCCGAGCGGGTCGGCGCGATCCGCACCGAGCTGCAGGCCACGATGGACGACAACGCGTCGGTCTTCCGTACCGAGGCGACGCTCAAGCAGGCCGAGATCGACATCGCCGCGCTGCGGGAGCGCTACGCCCGGATCTCGGTGATGGACAAGGGCCGGCGCTTCAACACCGAGCTGCTCGAGGCGGTCGAGCTGGGCTTCCTGCTGGAGCTGGCCGAGGTGCTCGTCGTGAGCGCCCGGGCCAGGACCGAGAGCCGTGGTGGGCACGCCCGTGAGGACTACCCCAACCGCGACGACACCAGCTTCATGCGGCACACCATGGCCTACCGGGTCGACTCGCCCGTGGGTCACGAGGTGCGCCTCGAGTACAAACCCGTCGTGCAGACCCGCTACCTCCCGATGGAGCGCAAGTACTAGATGACGACCACCCTCGAGCAGACCGGTACGACGACCCCCTCCGCCGACGAGCCGGAGGGGGCGGCGCCGGCGACCAGCCCCGACCCGGAGCAGCGCCCCGCCACGCGCGTCGTCGTACTGCGCATCCGGCGCTTCAACCCCGAGACCGACGACGCTCCGCACTGGGAGGACTACGACGTCCCGACGCTGCCCGGCGACCGCCTGCTCAACGCGATCACCTGGGTCAAGGAGCACCTCGACGGGTCGCTGACCTTCCGCCGCTCGTGCGCGCACGGGGTCTGCGGGTCGGATGCGATGCGCATCAACGGGGTCAACCGGCTGGCGTGCAAGGTGCTGGTGAAGGACCTCCCCGACCGCATCCTCATCGAGCCGATCAAGGGGCTGCCGGTCCACAAGGACCTCCTGGTGGACATGGAGCCGTTCTTCGCGGCGTACCGCGCGGTCAAGCCCTTCCTCATCGATGACGGCCGGGAACCGACCCGGGAGCGCCTGCAGACGCAGGAGGACCGCACCCGCTTCGACGACACGACCAAGTGCATCCTGTGCGCGGCGTGCACCACGAGCTGCCCGGTCTACTGGACCGACGGGGAGTACTTCGGGCCGGCGGCGATCGTCAACGCGCACCGCTTCATCTTCGACAGCCGGGACGCCGGCGCCGAGGAGCGCTTGGACATCCTCAACGACCGCGAGGGGGTCTGGCGCTGCCGTACGACCTTCAACTGCACAGATGCCTGCCCCCGCGGCATCCAGGTGACCAAGGCGATCCAAGAGGTCAAGCGCGCGCTGATCTTCCGCCGTATCTGAGGCTCCGTCGTGCGGCTGAAGCCCAGCTCGCGCTCGTGCGCCAGTGAGCCGCACCAGGGCGAGGTGACCGGTACGGCTGAAGCCCAGCTCGCGCTCGTGCGCCAGTGAGCCGCACCACCGCGAGACCACGCAGGCGGCGGTCAGCCAGCGTGCTCGGCGGGCTGCGCGGCGCCGTACGCGTGGAAGTCCTTGCTCCGGATCAGGGCGAGTGCCCCGAGGCCGGCGGCCAGCGTGCCGATGGCAGCGACGAGCAGGATGTGGTCCAGGCCGCTGGTGAAGGCGGCGGTGCCGGCGTGCAGCAGCTGGCCGCGCGAGGCGGCCGGGACCGAGCCCAGCACCCGCTCGAGCCCGCCGCCCTGCACCGCGGTGGCCAGCTCGCCGGCACGCGGTGCCAGCGGGGTGCCGGCCAGCGCGTGCACCAACGACGACTGCAGGCGCGACGCGAAGAGCGTCCCGAGCAGCGCGATGCCGGTGGCGATGCCGACCTGGCGGAAGGTG
>JAABUO010005775.1_pt1 | contig 14322 bp, 13 predicted proteins | sample 5559291 | NCBI WGS metagenome assembly JAABUO01 (sample SAMN10711878, study PRJNA513372) | rock metagenome | isolation source: Antarctica rocks | place: Antarctica: Victoria Land, Finger Mt sud | reverse complement strand
AAGATGTGGCTGACTACTTGCTCGATCCTTTAGCCTCCGCGGGAGGCTTCACCTCTGGTAGCGAAAGTGAAGCCGAAACGGATGCTGAGGTCGAGGTGCTAGAAAGTAGCATCAAAAAAGTGCTGAGTAAACAACAGATGGCTGCTCTACGTCGCAGCAACTCAGAAAAAGGCACACGGAGGCAAGAACCAGGCGTAGAAAAGCGCGCAGTAAAGTTGGTCGAGCTAGGTCCGAGAATGAAATTGCGGATGACGAAGGTGGAAGAAGGTGTTTGTGGGGGCAAAGTCATATGGCATGAATATCTGAGCAAGAACAGGCAGGAGGTAAAGGAGATGGACAGGACATGGGAAGAGAGGAGAAAGATGAGAGATGAGAGGAAGAGAATACAGAGGGAAAATGTGGAGAGGAAGAAGAAGGAGAGGAGAATCGGGAAGAAAGGGGAAGATGAGGAAGACGAGGAGGAAGAAGATTTAGTGATGGACGATGATAACGACGATGCGTGGGACAGTGAGGGACTGGAGGGGAATGGAGAGATGGAGACAAATGAGATGGATAAGAAAGGTGGTAGTTGAGGAAATCTAGCGTTTTCGGCGACTTTGAAGAAGGTAGGACCAGTCCTGTTTGTGTATCAAGATCGGAGAATTCGCATTAACGTTAACGCCGGCTACTGAACAGACTACCGTAGGCACCTCTGAATGATGAGACCCGGGCAACCATGAAACCATTCTTGAACCCCTTGTCTCGAAGAAACACTTATAACGTGTCATATAGACCCAGGCAGATTTGTCTATGATACAACGTACAGCCGTACAATATGCAAGATTACAGATATGCCTTTCAAAACTCTCTATGCTATCGGAGAGGAACCAGCAATGCCTACGTTTAATTGGTTATTCCTTACCTTTTGCCGCAACAAAAGACTCAACGCGTGTCGCAACTCTGGAAGAAAAGATGTTGATGCGCTCAACCGAGTTTCGAGTTGATAGGGGATAAGAGAATAAATGCACTTATCACAGTCATGACTTTCTAATTGCACCTTGAAGATTTATGGGTGCTTGTTGTATGTGGGAACAAATAACTTGGAAATGATGGCTTCACATCGCTTGCCCTCGCTCCGCTTTCTCTATATGGCAGTCATTGCCTGTTTCGTCATAATCTCCTTGGCCTCTAGCACCGACGCGGAACCCTTGACCCTCGCAAAAAGAGTCCGCCATCTCTACTGTACCTCGTCCGAATACTGGCTCACCCCCACCTTCAACGGAGACGACTGCTACGAAGCGAACACCCGCTTCGTCCTCACAGATTATAACCGCTACAAACATCGGCGCCTCGAATTTCTCGACCGTGATTCCGCGCAAACCTCTCACTTCACCCGCATGCTCACGCCCCGTCGCTACACCATCGGCACCTGCACCCTCGTCGTCGCGATGCTCTGGAGCTTCCCGCAGGAGCCACCCTTGCCGCCACTGCCGGGGGACCCCAAGGTACCGTGGGCGAAAAGCGAGGTGCTGAGTTTTAATACGATCTACGAGGCTGTACAGCAGATTGTGGTGAGATGTAGTAGGACGAAGGTGCCGCTAGGGTGGATGGCGGCGGGGACGCAAAGAAATTTGGGGGTTTATTTCATGGCGACGGGGTCGCTGGTAGAGAGGAATATACCTATTGGGGCGGCGGGGGCGGAGTATTTGCGGAATGTTACAAAGGGGATCGATAGGTCTAAGACGGGTACCGCTAAGCATTGAGCTTGGGGCATATTATTGGATATAAACAGAAGGGGTTTAAGTAACTCAACAATCCCCCTCAGCCTTCGGATTGGAAGACATTGGTCGACTGGCTTTTCTGTTTCTCAAAATCCTTTCCGAGTCTCTACGTGCCAGCTGTCCAAAACTAGTAGGAAATGCAAGTATCTTCAAGAGTCGGGTATGTGAGCACCAAGAAAGATTAGTGTTTTGAAATGTGGGAAGAGATATCACGGTTAATAAGGATACGAGAGCTATTAGCCCTGTCTCCTTCCGAAAGACTGGTATCATAGTATTTCGCCATTACAAAACTTCACACTGGCCTTACGAATTACGCTACACATTGAAATCTTTAGATTACATTGATACTGACTGTTTGACGCGGATGCGAGCTAATGTTTCAGTCTGATTTGCGACATTCGACCCAGGCCGACAGTGCAAGCTGCGGCCCAATATCCGGTGGTCAAGTGCCAAAACTTGGGACAAAGGACTCAAGCTTGGGGTAGGGCCTTCACGTCAGCCTTTCCATTCTTTACCCATACCGGATCAATGAGCTTCTCCCTCTCGGGATAGATAAGCTTGTAGGCAGTACGGATAGTACCATCACTCACACCAGCCACAGCTGATATCTCCTTGGCAGATCTAGGCCCTCCCTGCAAGTGCGACGCCATATAGATGCATGCTGCTGCGACAGAGATTGGTGACCTCCCGGCGAGCGATCCGACGTTTTCCATCTTTTCAGCAATGGCCTGTGACATCGTAATGCACTCGTAAGACAGTCCGAGATGGCTACAATATCTCTCACACAACTCCTTTGCACCTGTCGATTTGGTAGTATTATATTTCTCGTTGGGGTTGACGACCCCTTCGTTGACGAGGTCAGCAAAGGATCGACAAAAGCTGATTCTCACCAAAGGAGACTCACCGCCAGACTGCACCAAGCTCTCCATCTTCTCCTTGTTTTGCTTTGCAAAAAACTTCTCCAAAGCTTTGAAGACCCTTCCGATTTCTGCTTTAGGTACTTTTGTCAAAGCATAGATCTCTCGGAAGGTTCGACCAAGGTTGCACTGACGACAAGCGATGAAGATAACGCCTGCGACAATGGTTTCTTGAGACTTGCCTTTGAAGGCTCCAGCATCGTGGACCATCTTAAATAGATGTTTTGCCACGTCTGAAACGTTCTTCATAAGGCTCAATGCATCACATAGAGCACCAATCTCCTTGTAAGCTGCTAACAGTGACTTTGTAGATTTATCGTGCGTAGATTTGTTTTGAGCTCGATGCAAATCGCGAGTCTTATGATTGGATGCACCGTCTCCATAGGAGATATTAGTCTGCAATTGAGACCCGTTCAAGAGAGGATTTGCGCCATCTCCGACACGAGATGGATCATCGTTTCCCTGATCATCGTTCGAGAAAGTACGCCATTCAGAACGTGTATCAACTATCCTGTCCCCAAGGACCAGTCCGCAAGAACCACAGACCATATCGCCCGAAGAAAATTCCTCTACCAAGTTGGGCGGGTACTCCTTGCAATCTCTGCAGGTCACCAGCATATTGAGATTTTCTCTCCATGGCTCCTGAGGATTATTAGTAACTACCACTTCTTGTTTTATACCAGAGACAGCGGTCTGAGCTAAGGCTGCTGCCATCTTGGAGTGCTCTTTCCGCCTTTCAAACCGCTGTCGTGATCTCTTCTTCACACCCTTTGCAGTAACTGCGAGGTTGTAGTTTGCGGCGCAGCAACGGATAAAGAGTGGAGAATACACTTTGACGACTTGTTGTCTTTTTGATTGTACAACTCTCTTGAGCCAAATCGCTCCCGAGATCGCGATAGTTGCAATTTTGCAGAAACTGTTACGTGCCGCTTTCAGGCTGGTACTGCAAGCAGTCTCGCATGTCAGCTGGGCTTGAGGAGATGTAACAACCTCTAGCAGAACACAGAAAGAGCAAGTACGACAGGTGCAAAGAAATAACCCTAGCTATTGTCTGCAAGATAATGATGTAGATTAGCAGCAAGTACACAGGAAGCGATTTGATGTACCTGTCAAGAGTGTTCCCTGAGAGGTTCAGTGGTCGTTCCTTGTACTTTGCGACAATAGTAAGCTTGTAAGCTTGCGAATCGGTGATTCGGTGAGCTATCGCAGTGATGGTACGAGGGAGCGCTGGACCAAAGAGTGTCGCGATTAAGGCAATATGAGAATTAGAGAGAGACGTTCTGCTGGCTGCTGTCCGACGACGAAACCAGTGAAGGCGTGGGTATCCGAGCAAGGTCAGATTCCCACAGATAGTCGAGGAAGCATAGATTCACAACCGTTCGAGAGCTGACTAGCAACTTCGATGGGCTACCTTGATGGTTCGTGTTGAATCATGATCCAGCAGAGTTGATGGAACGGAGGATATAGAGCGTATCATAAGGTAAGATGAAGTTGAAACAAGAGTGGCTCGGTGACTCAGCATTCCTTAGCGGCGGAACCCGAAATAGCTTTCCAATTATCAGGATCACTGTGTAGGTATCAAGGTGGAACGCTCTCGTTACAATTATGATTCGATCATTGAAAGCCGCTGTAAGTTTCAATTGAACGACTTACAATAGAGCTATGTTGACTTATGATAGCGCCACACGCTGGCCTGTGTACGCCGCCAGCATACCATGGTCCTGCAAAGAACATTCATGGCCCCTACGGCAGTTTTACGAGGTGATTGCACTGCAAGCTGATGAGGTGATTTAATAAGCTAACTTATTTATCACAGCCGATCTCGTTCAAGATCTATATCTTCGAGAACTCAAATCCTATAAACCAACGCCTATCAAGCCTTCAGACTCCGAGGGCCACGTCCAGAAGTTTTCGCCACCCAAAGCCCCGAAATCTCCAGATGAGGGCGATATTGCTAGCGATTTGAAGGCTTATGAAAATCAACAAGTGGAAGTGGAAGGTCAAGCTCCCACAGGAGAGGCCCAAACGGCGGTCGATGATTGGTTCGAGGAAGAGGAGGAGGAAGCGCATGCAGCTCACTAGATTGTATGAATATTCCGGAATCGTCATTCTACACCCTCCCCAGAGACCAAAGCTATATTCTTTTTCTCTCGCGCTCATTGGATTTCTGAAGCCTACTTATGTGGTATGCGCAAGGTCTCTTTACAATATGTTCGGTCTTCTTTAATTAGGCTCGGAACCCTGTCACACGCCTGCTACATGAGTTCCATGCAATCATTGATATTAACGGCTACGATCGCTCTTACAAGTTGAGGTTTAACAAACTAATAGAGAGTTCTTGATCGCCAACAGTAGATGTGATTTTCACTGGACATGTGCATCAGTATAAGTAGTGGGGCTCGGCTTGAGCTCTGCTCCCGGGTCGAAAGAATAGAGTCATTTGCTTTTCAATTGCCTTGCACCTAAAGATGAACCGAAGTCTGCGTTTCCGTGCTTCGTATGTAGTGGAAGCACTCTACATAGCTTCAGATTCCTAGACCGAAGCCATCGACACGTAAGTATATTTCGAATCTAACTCTAGTATTTCCACTAGAGAGTAAAGTAAGAGCATAAACAATACTTAACCCAGTAGCCATACCCTATGTTAAACGATGTCGATGTTCTGTCTGTGTCATGACACTCCTTGTTAAGACGGAATATCTATCTCCCATGTAATCCTTTAGGTCTTCACAAAAAACGAACTATGGATGGTGTACTTCATCGTCCATGCTCTGTTTTACCTCATGCTTTGAATGTATAACAGTTCAAAGTTTGGTCAGAAAATGACAGCACACGGCTTTTCTTCCTGAACAATCTGTATAGGGGACTCAACATATCAAGCACTTCGTAGAGCTTAGTTTCACATTCTTATGGCTGTTGCACTTTTTGGAAGGGGAAAGCAGTTGATGCATGAATATTAGTGGGTGGTAGCAACATTTGCCATCATTACTCGAACATCATCGCCAAGCCTACCTACTTAGTCTCTAGACTTTCTGTTCGTCAATCCGTATCTCGAGGTACCTTGCCTGATTCATCCGGATAACTGTACTCGTATATTTAACGATCCATTCAACCAAGGATGATCTTGTATGTACTGCATAAATCCATTGGCTCCCGTTTGATCTTGATTACAGTTGATTACGAGTGATTCTTTTAACATCTTGAAGCAAGGTTTCGAACTCTTCTCAACATTGAATTGATTGATTTCGACAGCTTCATGGCATCTTCGAGCGATTTTTCTTTCCATTAGCAGCTCAATTAAAAACATTGACTGCTAAGCGAGTCGACTATTGAGCAGGCTGGTTACTGAGCAGACTGGCTATTGAGCAGATTAGCTACTGAGCGGATGGACTACTGAGCAGGTTGATTTTGAGCGGTTTAACTTTGAGCGGATTACTTGTATGGATTACATGAGTGTTATTTACATGAATTAGGAGTAGGTAGTGCTTCGTCTCAGCAAAAATGAGATGATTCTTTCTCTTCGTCTCCAAGTCAACTGTAGAATAGCTCCTCAGGTACCAAGGATCTACGTAGTAATAATACTAACTTACGCTATGCTCTGATCCGCATATACTAGTCCCGTACTGAGAGCACGTTACTAGTTCTATCTATAGCATTTTAAGCTTAAATACGTAACCTTAAGGTATCTATCAGTGCCAAGCCTTTCTGTAATTCGACACGAAACATTGAAACGGTCGTTTTCACTCCCTGGGTTCATTCAATTGTATCACTTACTACTGTTGATTTCCACATTTTCTCATTGTTTTTCTTTACTATCGGCATATTTACAGTCTTTCCCTTCTCTCATTCACTGCTCACCAAAAAGCGCAGTCTTGACCGTTTTGGATCTCGACATCTGTGTACTGGCAGAGCAGGAGCCACAAGATCGCCGGGTATGAAAATATTGCAAACGATTGGATATAACGAAGCTCGGACTTATGCATTGGTGGAGAGCTGGCATCTCCACCTAGATGATGACCGCCAATGTACTGGTAGATGGTTCGCCGCCTTCTGTCGCAGCGGCTAACAAAGTCGATTCGACGCCTATGTCTGACGCTTCGGACGTACTCAAGGCGTCGTCACTCCCTCGATCAGCAAGCTTCACCCAAATCCCTACACTTATAACTCTGCATTCTACACCTGAGAGCAACAGTATCAAACGGACCTTCTCCGAGAACGTCCTCACAAATCCAGGAGGAAATGCTTTCCGCCAATCATTCAGTAAGCAAGCGTCAGAAGGCATCGAAGACATACAGGAACGACTGGACGGCAAAAGCCTTCTGAGGCGAAAATCAACTCGCTCGCTGGTCGGTCATAAAATCACTGTGTCGAAGTTCGCCTTAGGGCCACGTCGGGGAACTGGCGACTCCGCATATGAATCGAATAGTGGAAATTCGGTGGAGAGCCTCCATCCTGAGATCAAACGCCGCTTTGTTTCTGGGTCCTTGACGAGTTTCGCCAGAAAATCGTGGATTTCGTCTTCACTGTCTCCATCCCCGAACAAAGAAAAAGCTCCAGCAGACGGTATTCCAGGCTCCAATAATGCAGGGCCTCCATCGAGGCCTAATGCCGCCAGTCAAAATGATAGAGAAAATGCACCAGAAAATGGCCATCGCGGTACGCCAGCCAGGCGGAGCAGTACAATTAACAAATCAAGACGACCGCTCAGTGCTTTCCTTGGAAGAGCCTCCCCCGAACTAGATACCCCTTCAGTGCCTTCGATTCCGAAATCTTATTCGACCGATAGACTACCGTCAATGAACTATAATCACTCGTCATCAGACAAGCCTCCTTCTATGCCCAAATCAATGTCGTCCGAACGACTGCAAGGAATAGGGACGGAATCCCCTCGGAGGAAAGATGAACTATGGGGAGTGTTTCGAGCACTTGATGGGGATTTTCAAAAGTAATATCATGAATTTAAGCTAAGAGTATTCCATAATAAAGGTGTATACAGATTTCAAACGCGAGCGAGCACCCTCAAGACTGCGATTGTCCGGTCCGCCCTAATCCCTTTCCTCAGAAATCATGCGGACCACCCATCCAATGCACATCTGAGGGCCGAAGATTTGGACAGACGAGTCAACATCCTCAATAAGTGGTGGACAGGCCTGTTAGAAATGCTCAACGGTAGGAACGGTGAGTCCGTGTCTGGCAATGACAGACCAGCTATCCTGGAAGCTGTCACTGCTATCATGATCAGGCCGGAATGGACCCTACATCCGACCCCTTTTGCGTTTCGTACAGACAAAATGATGCGGCCATCTCTTAAATCACGATCGACTACCTCTCTTGGGTCCACAGCTTCCGATTTTCTCGCTGACTCTGTTCTTCACAATATTAAAAATACGTATGTTCAAAACCTGTTAGCACAGATGGCATTTGTCGTAGACAAGATGTCGATGCGAAATGTAGCGGCCAGTGTCGTTACGTTTTGTGGAAAGGCCACTGCATACGCTTTCTTTTACTGTGATGGCATAGCCGAGATCTTAATTCGTCTTTGGGCGACGTCCACAGATACCTTACGACGAGTCCTTGCGGAGAATAACGTTCGACGAGACACAGACTTGAAAGCAGTATCGGGAAGGGTTGCTATCAAATTCCCTCCATGTGTGCACAACCTAGCTTTCCAATCGCTACGTTCGATGACGAGAAATCTTCGGCGTCGACCTCAAGTACCTATTGCTACTGCGTATATACCCTGGCACGGCCCTTGGGTAGGAAGATGGGCTGGAAGAGATACCGACCTTTTCTTTGTGTTTGCTAAGAATTACTTTGATCTAGCTTGTCGATTTCTTCCAGATGACATCAGTCAAGAAGATAGAACATGTATGCCAGGCTACGTCTTGGTCCAAGCACAAATGCTCACAATACTTGACGCCAATATCAAACGCTCTTTCAACCAGCCGTCTGATCATTTCAATGGGCCATCATCTTCGACCTTTGATGACATGCTTGGAGAGGCCGACGCATCTGCGACTGTGCTCTCATTACCTCCAAGCGGTGCCAACCGCTCAATGGCCGAAAATCGTCTCATTATGATGTTAAGGGATTGCTTATCAGGGTCCTCTGCGATGTCAGAGAAAGCTCAGAGGACTTTCGCTAGATCTTTTGGCAATCTTCTCAGAGCTGCTACTCGACACATATCGGTGTTCAATTATAGTGCTTGCTTCACGCTGTGTGACTTCATGGAAGAAGCAATTGCAATCTTAGATCGCTATCATAGAACTTCGAACGAGGAAGAACCTGTTCTTGATTGGGCTTTCTGGTTGGATGTGTGCAAACAAATGATGCGAAGCCAGAATACGATGACGGAACTGCGGCTTTTTGCATTCCTTTACAGCTTGTGGAGTACCATCATCAGCGATGAGAGTAGGAAACGTGAAATATGTTTGGAATGGCTTTTGAGCGAGGCTACTTTTGGAAGGATGTTCAACCACTGGTGTCCGATGGTAAGGGCATACTACATGCGGCTCCTCTGTTGGAAGGTTGCAAGGCTGGACGGCTCGACTTCAGATGAGGATGTGTAAGTCTTAGCTCCATGACCTTCACACCCTTCAAACTAAGCCTTCCACAGAACGATACTAGAAACCTTGTCCCTTCGCTTAAGGCGCGTTTGGTGCCATTTCCTCTATATCCAACACAACGCCAAAACCCGCGGTATCGTGGCCCCTTCCACAGCACCTTGTAGTCCAGCCCCAGGACGTCGCCTTCTCATTGTCAGAAACGACGTACAAGCTGCACCGGGTGGAATCTTTCTTTCATTCGACGGCATTCTATCCTCCACTGCATCTTCAACCACTCAACCCACTGCCTATGAAAGGCATAGCTCACTGAACACGCTGACCCAAGCAACGGCAGCACAACTCTCTTTGGCTAAAGAGGATGCAAACAAGCCATCTCACCCCGGGAAGAAGCGATGGGGACTGTTCAAAAGTATCATGCCCTTCGCCGGTTCACTCGAAGATCGTTCCAAATCAAATCCGGCCACTTCCGCTACCAAATCGCACACTGAAAGTGAAAATGCCACGGGACAAGAGCTTTCCACACGCAAACCTGCAACAGCAGCTCCTTCTTTCCGCCCCCACTCTTTCAAATTCTCTCTAGAATGGAGCGATAGGGAGAATGATCCTGCCGGCAAGGAAAAACGGCTATATCCTCCGAGGCTTCCTTTACCTGCTCAGACATACCTACAATCAGTGCGGGATGAGAAACCTGCGTACAAACCCACTAAACCGGAAGGTGCGGCCATTGAGTCTAGCAAATACGTTGGCAGAGCTCTTGCCGAATGGGCAATATTGATCATTGAGTGTCAAACTTTCTTTGAGAGGCGAAAACACGAAGGCGTGCCAGGGGACGAGCAGGTTGAGACTCCCACACTTGGAGTCGAGACGTTCCGCAAATGAGTATTTGGACACGCATATCTGTCACTAAACTTCGATTCCACATTTTCGGCAACATCATTTCAACCTGAACACTTCCTCGAAAAAGGTTCGCGATACGTGTCCGGAGTTCTGTCGGCGTTTGGGGATACGCAACTACACATATTTCAGTAGCCTAGGTTTTCCCGGAGACATCAGAGTCTCTATTCCGGCATTGGATTTGACATTGGATTTCGACGTCTTAATCTTTTTTACCATATAACACATTTCTTCAATTTCTTCATTGCCATGTTACGCAGGTTCGCAAATCCATAGAGTCATCGTATTTATCGCCGGCATAGCATGGCGTGTTAATTAGAGCAAATAAGAAAAGCAGCTGGGGTATCTCAAAATCTATGAATACAAGTATCGAATAACCAACGGGTGGTCTAAGTCCTATAAGAGCGCTTCCTATTCTCTCCTTTTCATGCAAAGGGATAGGAAGGAACATACGGTCCATCATGGCTCTACTTCCCCCTCCTCACTAACATCATCCGCATGAGTCCCGTTTGTAATGCTAGTCTCAGCCGCTGGCTTTGAATGAGTATCTACGCCATTCGCATGAGTAGAATCTCCATTGACCTTTTGCCTCTTTCTAGGGCTGCTATCTGTGATATTATCCCCATTTGCCGTGTCGCTATTTATCTCGTGAATAGTAACATTGCCATTTTGGCCTGACGCTCCGTTTACAGCAGTCGCTTGCACTAGACATACTGGTCCATCCCTTCCTCTCTTTGCATGGCTTTCTTGTGTATCAGAAGGACCAGAAGCGGAGCCACCGTCCTGGCTGGGCTCCTGAGTTGTCGAATCGACATGTCCATCAACCTTCTCCCGCACTGCCCTCGTCTTTGCGGTTGCTTCGTCGCCATCCTCTGGAGTACGCTCATGTGTCACGGTTTCTCTGGTTGTTCTGTAAGGAATAGTCTCGTACATGGTAGCCATGATGTTACACGCCCTCCGTATGCTCCTCAACTTGACGCCGACAATTTCCCACCAAGGCCTCCCTTGAGCGTCGTCCGGCAAGCAAACCCCACAGTGCTTCGCCGCCGCGTAGAGTGAGCTCGCCGCAATTGTCCTGCTCGAGAATAGCAGACACAGCATCGTCATGCAACTATCATTTACAAACGCCCATGCTGCGTTTCTTAGCCTTTTGTTTTCCTGCTCCCCAAAAAACACCAGCAGCTCGAACATGGTCTTGTGCGGCGGCTCTAGGCTCAAATCAAAGCAGATGGCTTCGAGTAGCAAATCCTCGTTGTGCAAAATGTTGTCTTTCCATCTCCAATACTCCTTATCCTGCTCATCCACCACTTTGCCTGGAGCTTTCTGTGCCACCCGAACACAAGCAATGACCAAGTCCTTCATCTTCCTGCAATCTTCCTCAACCTTGGTCGCCAAAAACAGACTTGTCGCGGCTATGGAATAGCGATGAAAGCCCGGCCTATTGGGAGTATCAACCATGGAATGGCGCATGTAAAACCGGTGTAGGAAGACATTGGCAGTTGCGAGGGTGATTTGGGGAAGCTTAAGCATTATGCCGACTTGGAGGATGAAGTTAACGCCTTTGCTGCGATTCTCGCACTCTTTCTCAGGGGAGAGGCCATCTAAGACGGAGGGCGTGCGGAGAAGCTCAGTTTCAGTGAAGAGCCACTGGGATTCGGCGAGGAGGAGCACTTCGCATGGGAGTGCTGGGGGTTGACGCGAGGGAGACATTGGTGCTGATTCGGTGGAGGTCTGGCCGTTGAATGTGACAGGCATGTTTGAAGATGGTAAAAAGGATCTGGAGTATCAACTTGAGATTTGGCAAAGGGTTAATAGATAGTAGGCCCATAGACTAGCTTATGGAGCCAAGGTGTCCCATCAATAAGGATTTGCTCGGACAATAGATCAAGACAAACAGTGAATGATTAATTATAACACTGTTGACGCGCTAGCAGGTCCTTTCAATACCTTGTCGCATCAGAGAGTACGGTAAAGTATGTAATTTATTCTACAGCGATGAATAATTGAAGCTCACCAGGTATATTCAAGGAATAACGACAGGACAATCCATCGTTAACGTTTACTCTATTCGATCTCAAACTGAGGGAATATCTAGGGTTTTTGCAGCTAATGTGACTAACTCGTCCAAGATTCACTAAAAATGTCTTCCCGTACCGAATCATACTTGTCTCTCTGGCTCGAGCAGGCGTCCCTATTCCCCTCTACGTTTTCGTCATGGTTGTATAATTTTACGAGGTGGTAAACTCATTGGCCAAGGGTTCAATGATCATAGGGCCCATTTCGATGGAGAGGCTAAGAGACTGGCGTCATCTGGCGCGTACAACAGCTCTGCTATTATTGCTCTCTCACAGAAGAATAGACGTACGAATAAAGCATTCAGTGGAAAATATCAGCAGAATGAGAAGTCACAGGAGACCTGTTCCCCCTGCAGTGACACGAACGGGGGCTGTTTGGCAAACGCTTCGCTCTTAATGCATTCAGAGACGATGGCTATCTACTCTGCCCTCTCGCTCTCGGGTACCTTGGCTCCTCAAGCGTTAAGCAAATCTGCTCGGTGGTTGCAAAAACCAAGCTTCAAGTCACCCGGTCGTGGTAAACGAAACTTACGACTACAGAACCTCAAGGCCTATGTCAATTGTGCACTCGCTGAGGGCGGTGTCACTTACGAGAAAAAATTGCCTGCCACTCAACACGGTGGCAAGTCTCAGGTTCAATCTTCGCGATTTAAAACAGGTTCATCTCAACGCGGTTTGGGAGAATGAGGAGGGGTATTCCAACAAAGAGTACGAGAACGAAGAGTACAGCAACCACAAGAAGCGGTCGCCGCTGACGAACAGTACCGTGAAAGACCGCATGAAAGAGGGGCATGGTCTTCATCACGACCATCGGAGTCCCGATCAATTTCAACAACCAGGGCAAACAGCAGCACATGGACGGCAGCCGCAGCAGCATAGATCGGATGGTAACTCTGCTCATCGTGTGAATTCAAGCAGCCATTCTACTGCTCGTAACAAAGTTGATAAGAACATGTCTGGCATGACTCATTCTGATAGATTGTCCTCTACGCTCCAACCTCAACCTCGAGTTACCGCTCAGCCGCACAGCGTCTCTGACCGTATGAAAGACCCGCGATTGCGTGGCGCTGATCTATATGTGACAAGGCTCTGTTGGAAGAACCAAGCTGACAGCCTCAGTAAGAAACCTGAGGTTCGCGTCGAGGCTACAGTCAGCAACTCATGTAACAAACCCCGTTCCCTCCACGACGAACTCTACAGCCCCTCACCAAAACCCCAGCCTGCCACGGTCCAGACAGCTGAGTGCGCAAAAGCCGCTCAATCTCGTCCCTGCTACCGCTGCATTTACTATGTGCATTCCGCCGGGATCAAACGCGTCTTCTGGACCAATAGCCAGGGCGAATGGGAGGGTGCTAAGGTTCGAGATCTAGTGGATGCTCTGGAGGCCCCGGAGGGGAATATACGGCATGGGCTGAGGGAAAATAAAGGTGTAGATGGGGTTTTTGTAACCAAGCATGAGGTATTAAGGTTAAGGGAGATGATGGGCGTATGATGGTGAAGGGCGTCTTCCTGTAATTTTGAGAAACGAGATACTCAGGTCCAGACAGTCGCATTGGAAAGCGGAAGGCGTGGCAGCGAGGGACGATTCTGGTGAGGGTGGTGCTGGGTTTGAAGACTCATAGATTGATGTATTGCAAACTCGCTTACTCTATGACCTCCCCCGTCCCTCCATTACTTCACCTACTATCAATATTCCTGTCTTATCTCCATAATAGATGGTTTCCTCACCCTCCTTTTTCCCACTCTACACATCCCCATACCCATTTCCCCTGCCATCAACCTCACCAACAATGCACCAACCACTATACCCTACACAACCGTTACCACACCTCAAAAAAGGCGAAATTGATTGGCTTCTTCCACTAGGATCTAAGAGGGAAGGAATTCCTTTCAAGCGATCCTTTCGAGCACGCTGCTATGGATCTGATCCAACGAAAGGGAGAGGAGGTGCGGATGAAGCAAAGGGGAAGAAAAATGTGAAAAACACTGGATGAGGCGGACAGAGGGGGACTTTGGTTAGGGATGATTACTGAGAAATGGGATAGGGAGCGCAAGAGAGTAGTCGAGAGCAAGCACAAGCGTCTTGAACTAACGAGGTTAGCAGGAGAGG
>JAABUO010005772.1_pt1 | contig 14324 bp, 12 predicted proteins | sample 5559291 | NCBI WGS metagenome assembly JAABUO01 (sample SAMN10711878, study PRJNA513372) | rock metagenome | isolation source: Antarctica rocks | place: Antarctica: Victoria Land, Finger Mt sud | reverse complement strand
CGAACATTTCCTAGCCGCCTCATAAAGGTATTAGATCTGCGATACGCTCGCTACCCAGAGGCTTTTGGCCGCCTGTTGCTTTCGCGATGGCTAGGAGACGAGCGCAATTGCTGAATGAGACCATATGGGCAGACATTATCTTTTTGAAATGAGAGTTGGTCTTCGAAAGCCGCCATGGCCGGGGCCCTGTCCAGCCCGATTGGTATATGTCGCCGCGCCGCGACACATTCATCTGCATTTGATCATGAGCGCAAATGTAATAACTACATTTACGTTTTTTTCATCCACCTATTTGTTCTTGACATGTATTTCTCTCTAATGGCCGGTTAGCTGTTGCTCTGCAAGTACGTTTATGCGCGCTATTCATATGCGAGGACGTCATCGAGGTGACCATTGGTGTGATGCGTTTAAAAAGATTACTTCCGTCCCGTATTCGATACGGACCGCTCTCGTATAAGCCATAAACGCAATAAATTCCAGATCAAATAATTACTATCCATCGAAACCTACCTCAACCCCGATCAGCCCCAAACAACTGTGGGAAGGGGTATAGGCCTGTAATTATCTTGTTTGGGTATGCGTTGGGGCTCGCGTTTGCGGTTCGCGTTTGGCGCTCGCGTTCGGGGCTCGAAGTGGAGATTGGTCTTCAAACTGAGCATTGTGAAGTCATTGTTATGTGGCTGAGACCTGATGTGTTTGGGAGGAACTTCAATACCATGTAGATCCATGTGTGTTCGTAGGATGAGTAAGAAGGTTAGTTTCGTGACTCTTTCCATAATAAGCACGGCTTATGAAGGCATAGTATTCCATTATCAAACCCGTCACGCTCTCGATGAAGTCCAGGATAAAAAAGCAGCAGTCTGTATCTCCCACCACCGCCACTACAGGACGGTGGCTGTTCCACTTTCCACGTCCAACCAATCCTCCAAGCCTACGGACTCTCCTGGCCATCATTTCACATCACGTGCTGGGTGGAAGTCAATATATTTAGAGGGAATACAGGTTTCTGTCAGGACAGGTGGATAGTGCAGTCGACAGGCTGTACTCCTAATCCCATCCCACAGAGAGGCCAACCAGTCAGAACAAAAACTGATCTTGGTAGGCTCGCGCTGGCTTCTCTGTGGAGCACGTCCCCTACTTTTGCGTAGAGCAGGAGGCAACATCGACTTTTGCTTTCCTTGGCTTCTTCTTTTGACGCTCTTGATCGGTTCATTCACGAACTCCAACAATCTATCTCTATGGCAGGAGTACTGTACGAAGCACAGCTAGGCTGTATGGTGGTACTGCTGCTACTCTGTGGCCTACTTGCTGCGCGTCTGCCATGTCACCGTGTTTTTCATTCGTCTAGCCTTGGGCACATTCACCTCAAAGAGTCGCTGAAGTCATCCTCATTCGTCGATCTTACAGCTTCTTACGCAGTTTTCGCTTCACAGTACGCACTGCCGGACCCGTGCTCAGCTCCCACGCCAAACACGGCCTTTCACTCACGTCTCTGTCTACTCCCTTCTCATTCATGCGAACAGTCTTCGTAATCAGAACTAGTGTAGTGATAGATAGATAAATACACGAGCCAACTTCATTCTAATCATTCCACAGGCAGCCCACTGATTGGCTGACGAGAGAAAACAAGGCGCTGTAGTGTGGGAAACATCAACGCGCCAATAATGAGCCTGCCACCAAGTATGCGATAGGGATGCTTTCCTGCTTGAGCTTCGGACTGCGTTGGTAGTGGTAGTGGTGGATGACTGGCTGCGGTCGAAATCCAACGTATATGCGACGGGTTGCGTTTGCGACCGACGTCCGCACAACGTCACAGAGACTTGGTCCGATGCTTCGACGTTGCAGCCCCGGTGGCCAGGGTCATGTGCTTGCAATGAGCATGGTGTTGAGGGAATGCGGCCGATGGCTTCTCTAGGATAGCAGCTCGCAGATTAAAACTGCACCCGACCGAATTCTTTTGATGAGATTTTGACACCTGGTGGCGGGCGGGCGGAGAAAAGCGGCTGAGCAATGGCTAGTGTTCGTTTGAAGATCCAGGGAGCGCGCGAAACAGCCTCTGAGGAATTGATGGGTGGGTCTGCAGCAGGTCAGGCTGTATGGCTTATGGTCTCAGAGGCTGCCGATTCGCCACATTCAAGCTCCGCTCTGCAGTCATCAGATGTGCGGATTGCATGGTGGCCCTCTGATGCAGTCAAGGCATGCCGTCAATGCCTTTCTCAACCTACTTCCTGCAGCTCCTTCGCATCTTTCGCATCTTCCTTCTGTCACAGGCTTCTTGAAAGGGGACTGCCGGGATTCGAGTCACGTTAGGCGTGTTGGAGGTGTGTCAAGCTTAGGTAGGCGTGGTGGGATTGACAGAGTGTGCTTTGCACCCTAAATGCCTTCCCCGCTACTGGCCTCGCTTGCGCCCTTGAATACTGCTGGTGTGGACGCTGCTGGTGTGGAGAGAGCAGAAAGTATGAGGTAGTCTATAGGCGGCCGTGTCATGACATTCAGCTCATTCATGCAGCAGTCTACAGACCAAAAAGACAAGCAGATCCAAAGAGCCTGAAAGGGACACCGACCCTCGTGAGAGATGGGAAACTGGAATGACAAGAGTCTCGCGAGTGATAATTAGTGGCAGATGGATGTGATCTGTTGATGAGATGGGTTGGTCGCTTGCTGAATGGCAACGACGAATGGATTGGCGAAAGCTGGCAAGGAAGTCATCTTGGAGGCGCAGACGGAGTGCAAGGGCGAAACGGAAATGGAAGTGATGCAGCAAGAACGAGATGGTTGAGTTTGATTCCGCTCCGACTCCAGAGCGGACTGGGGACGTGGCCAGCAGCTGGGGTCAATGGAAGCAAGACAGGCATGAAGACGAATCATCGATTTGAAGAGGTGGCCATCAGAGAAGTGTGTGGCTTGCTGCTGCTTTGTGCTCATCCAATCACACATCGTGTCTCGTTTGGCAGCTCCTTCAGCTCGATATCTCATTGGCTGGAATACATGTGACCTGACATACAAGAGTTGTTGTGATTGCGAGGAGGGGGTTTTAAAAAGGCCCCCCTCCCACTTCCCATTTCAAAAAGCCCACAACAAACGAACACCCCACAGGAACTCTTGGCTTTGGTCTTCCAATAACACCGCACCCGACGGCATGCAGCGGTGGGTGGCAAATGGAATCCGATGACGGACCCTTGGCGTGGCCATGGGGCCTGAGGTAGGGGAGGTGGATGAAGGACGTGGTGCAGCATGCTGGCTCATTGGCGGACGCGCCATGTAAGCAGCCGGCGCTGCTGGCTCATTGACGGACGCGTCATGTAAGTAGTCGGCGCTGCTGGCTCATTGACGGACGCATCATGTAAGAAGCCAGCCTGGCTTGCACCGCGTGGACCATTACTTCCCCGTCCATTTGTTGGCCTGCTGTCTGTCGTGTCGAAGGGGCGGTGTTGGAGGAAGGCTTTTGCTGGGGGGGAATGTGAGGGCTAGTAAGCGTTGTGGAAGCTTTTTACCTCGGGGGCTTCTGGGAGCGGGGAGCACAAGGGTTTGGGAAGCAGAAAAGACCTACCTCCTCGCTGGTGCTTCCTGGAAACTGGCTTGTCAACTTGCAAGTCAGGCTAATGTGTCTTTTATGTACATATCTAAATAGGAATAAGTTGTCTTCCTTCTCTTCCTTGCCTCTGACATGTGGTATCGTGACTTTGTTATGGTGGTGAGGAAGCGGACCTACTAAGCATTGTACCAACTAGCTAGAAGACTGTCCCTTCCGTCGGTGATTGAGTAGTACATAGGCAACAAGTCCTGTTTATCTTCTCTCCGACCAAATAAGAAGTCGTTCATCGATAATGCCGATGAATAAATAAACGTGTCACAAGCTATGAGAGAGACAGCGAGACAAGACAATGAACAAGTGATAAAGCTGGCGTGTATGCTAGAGTAGACATCAAGCTTAAATCGCTTAGATGCAGGCACCTCTATGGTGTCGGGAACTTTTGGGTGGAAGGAGAATATCTCGTGCCGGTCTGTAAGTCTGTAAAGGGTGATGCATGATTGATCGCCTGTATTTTTGCTCATGTAGTTTCGTCTGCTTGTAGCTCGAAGCAGCTCAAAAACCCCTCTGAGCTGGGCATTTCTGACAAAGCACCAGGATGCTCGATCCACAAGACAGTCCACTTGGAGAAATTAAGGCGACCTGTACACCAGGACAGTTTCGCTGTAATTTGGTGGCGTCGACTTACTTACTTTTTTTACGCTGATAACTTTGTCGCGTTATTGGTTGGGAACATGGAATGCAAAATCTCAATAAAGTTTCGTCACGCGCACGGGTTGCTGCACATGAATTCACGGTATGAATCACGGTGGTAGCCTAGGGCGCATGAGGAGTTCCCTGTTTACTAAAAAGCCGCTGCCTGTAGAAGGGAAGGTAAAAGCTGTGCATGTGTATGATTTCGATAATACTCTGTTCAGATGTCCCACGCCGAATCAAAGGCTTTGGACGCCGGAAACTGTCAATTTCCTTTGCGAAGAGCATGCACTCATAGGTGGTGGCTGGTGGCATGACAAAAGTATCCTCGAAGCCACAGGTGAGGGATTGGACGCGGAAGAGACGCGAGCTTGGGAGGGTTGGTGGAATGAGAACGTGGTTACCTTGGTAAATTTAAGCAATCGGGAGCCTGGGGTACTTACTGTTCTCATGACCGGGCGCGGGAGGGAGAGGTTTGAACCGGTGATTTCACGAATGGTTGCCAGTCGCAAGCTTGAATTTGATCTCATTGCTCTTAAAGACTCACCACGACAAAATACCCTGAATTACAAGTTTGAAGCTATCGAGGAGATACTGCGCAATTTTGAATTTGTTGAAGAATTGAGGTAAACGTGATGTTGATTGTTCGTAACAAAAGATTGTATGACGACAGACCGAGGCATGTTACTAGTTTCCGGAAATTTGCGAGCAATTTGAAGACAAGAATGATGCAGAAAAGGCCTGATATTCCTCTAGAGGTCGTTGTCGTACAGGTCCCTCCAGGAACGGTGAGTGGTATTTTTTTGGTCAGACTTATGACCAGACTACACTTAATCCGATAAAAGAGCGCGAACTTGTCGAAAATATGCTGAAGAGGCATAATAAAAACCCAGGTGCATTGCCATTACAAAAGATCACAAGAAATGTTGCCTTTACTGGCTACATGCTTGAACCCGCAGTTACTTCACAGCTGCTATCGATGTTTCCTTTGCCCTCGCCCGGTAGTGGCGATATACGCTATTATGGAGATCATCTCCATATTGTTCCAATGGCAGCCCCAGAGTATGTTCTTAATCATGTAGGAGGACTCGGAGCGTAAGTCCAGTTTTATTCTTTAGCTGATCAGAAGTGAGGTTGAGTTCGAAGCTGTCGATTATGGATCCCATTTGCAACGTTGCTACGCTCTACGTTGCAAATGTATTTCACCAAACGTTAAGGTATATACCGCGTTTCCGCAGCCCTGTCTTGTCCTTGCCATTGCCAAGAACTTAGGCGGAAAGACTGCGGAAGCTGGCAAAATCCAGAACTGGACCAAGCTTCCGCCCAAAAAGCGGATAAAGTTTCGCACAAGAGTTGGCGTAGGTTTCTTTCGGTGTACATGCTTACATTTCTCAGGAGTTCACTCAGCTCAAAGTCGAGACAGTTACGAGCAAATTTCAAGTTAAGCGGGGATCCATGGTACCTACGAAAGACTGGGGTTATCAAACTCAGTTCACTAGACCACCCGGGCCAAACAAGCAGCTCTAAAGTATTTTCAATTGTCCAGCATTACAATACGTTATTCACCATGACCTTCTACTAAAACGACGCCACAATGCATTTCTAAAAAGACATTAATAAAATTACTCACCGGCATATTTCGCTGTGTAGGTAGAAGTTCCTTTACACGTTGAAGTTGCACTCTGTGATGCCTCGGAATGAGAAGGTTGAATGAAAGAATATTTTGAGCGTAATCCAGCTGCGACAAGGATCGCAGAGGACCGTTTAGGACTGTCATGAAGTCGATGATCGTGTTCAAACTTCTTCACTATTTTAGGCTTCCTCGTCATGGATTCTGTGTGAACTGGACTTTGGAATATCTGATGCAGTCGTTCTTGGGGTGGAGTATTTTTTTCCTTCCTACTGTCGGCAGGATTCTCGTTTTCTTTTTCCGGGTACGATCTCCCTCTTTTGACGTTCTCATTAGACGTGCTCGTAAAATATGCACTTTTTGTTAATGTTGCGTTTTTGTCTTCTGGGGGTGAGAGTTTTACTCGTTTAGAGGTGGGTGTGCTTGACAAAGTCCTTGATGCTATGCTTGCACCCATTAGGAGAGAGGAGTTGGTGATATCGCGTAGCGGTGCGCCCATCTCTTTTGGTGTGTTCGATATTGGTTTGAAGAACGCAGTAATTGCTTTTGTCGGTACTCGCGGCTGTGGAGTACGAATGCAAACCTCGTCTGGTGAGAACGGCATCTTAGAGATTGGATCAACATCACCTTGAGATATAGAGAGTGCCAAAGCAGTACTGTAGGAAGGTCCGATAAAATAATCTGCTTCTTGGTCGAGAGGTATAAGCGGGTCTCGTCGCATAACAAGCATTTCTCGCGTTGGACAGAACACTCGCTGGTGCAAGAAGGTGAGCTGCGCCTGCAGGAACCTCACTCCGTAATTTGGCGGCATTTGATAAGATTTGTCGAGCCTAATAATTTGAATGACTCTTTCAATAGTCTTGTACTTTCGAATCAGTGCGTAGGCTTTCTTGAGACCCATGCCGTGTACACTAGGGAGGTAATCACAGCCAGAAAGGATGGCCATCCACAGAAACTCTTCTGCGCCCCAGTGAGATAGGTTAATCTCGGTGACTTGGTTGAAAAGGTCTCGATTGATTTCAATACACTCTCCATACTGATCCATTTTAGTCAGCAGTCGGTGACATCCAAAAGCCAGCAAATCGGAGTCTTCTGTCAATATTGCCTCAATGACACCTTGTTCCTCGAGAAAGGCGAGCTGTGCATCTGCCTCGTATGGGGCAACAATATATTCAAACTTTTCCCTGCGCAACTGTTCAATAAAGTGTCTAGCCATTAGAGGAGTCACATCAATGGCTTTCTGAAAGTAGTCCAAGGCAGCTTTGTTGTCTCCTGAAGCAAGACATCGAAGACCGATCTTCCGACTCTCTTGCCGCCTAGCAGAGCGTTCCTCCTCGGTCCCTTTTTTACTTGGCAAGTAGTCCCCATCAAACACCACATACGGAATGACTCCATAATGCCTGAGCATGCGTATTCTGTGCATTGAATACTCCACATATCGTCGTGTGGGTCTGTCATGGACTAGATCCCAAGCACATGAGATACAGCCTCTATGCAGCAGTACATAGGCATCGACACCGATTTTCTTTCCAGAATAGCTCTTGACATGTACGGGCCTTTGAATGGACTTGAGCAGCGGGAGCAGGCCTTTTATCCCCATCCTAGCCTGTTGCTGTTTGTTGACCGGTTGCAACACACGCGCCGACATAACATTGGTTTGGAAATCACGTGATCCATTTGCAAATGCCTCCGTCACGCTCGCTCAAGAAGTCAAAGGCCAAAATAAAGAAGGATGTGCACCCGAAGAGCAGGAAGTTCAAAATCCTCAACAGGGCCATGGAGCGAGAGTCGAGATTGCAACGGCAGCAGCCATCTAGCCGCAGACAGGCCTTGCGGAAGCGAATTGACTTTACCAAGCAGCACATTGGCGAGGACGTGACAGGTCTGACTGATCAGCATATGCATGCCATCATCGAAATTTACATTGCCCGCGAGGAGGAGGCATGGCAAAAGCTGGAAGATTCGCGCAGAGGACGGTCAAAGACCAGCCAGCAGGATTCGATTGAGACGAGAAAGGCACATGAGCTAGCTGAATGGACCAGCGGATTTCTTGCACCAGATATCTCGGACGAGCGGACGGTTCGAGAATTGCTCGGTGGTTGCCACATAGAGAACATGCGCATGAAGGAGTACAAGCGTCTGTCTTAGCTTTGGTTATAGCTTTTCCCATGATAATTTACGTCACGTGATATAATCTGATCCCGAAGGTTGATTGGTTGGATTTGGAAATAGTCCATTGTGACTGCCTCTCCACTCTGCCTTCACCACCACCAAACCACAATGAGCTTCGACAAACCTTTCAAGGAAGGGTACGAGCAGACCCAAAACCACAAGATCAGGATAACACTCACGTCATGCAAGCTGCAGGCGCTGGAGAAAGTGTGCAGCGAGCTGATCGAAGGCGCCAAAAACAAGAGTCTGCGAGTGCGTGGCCCTGTTCGTCTGCCCACCAAAGTCCTCAACATCACCACCCGCAAAACGCCCAACGGTGAGGGCAGCAAGACCTGGGACAAGTTTGAGATGCGCATTCACAAGAGGCTGATTGACCTGCATTCGCCTTCGGACGTTGTGAAACAGATCACGTCCATTCACATCGAACCGGGCGTGGAAGTGGAGGTTACGATTGCAGCGTAGGATGTACAGTATATACAAGGAAATTCAAAACAGCACCTCCAACTCCCACATGCGGTTTGGTCCCCTAGCATACCTCCCATGGCGGCGGTACCACCGGAATCCTGCCTGTCTCGAAGTGATCCATCTTGAACATATCCATGATCTCCTGAGGCACATCCTCCATTCTCGTGCCTTGCACATTTTGAGGCAGCCTCGAGTCAGGGCCGCTGATTTGAAGGGTTTGCTGCCCACTGCCAAACAGCGTTCCCAATGGCTTTGCGGAATATGTTCCATTGATTTGTGGAGTGGGGCCAGCAGGAGGCATAGACACATTGCTACCAAGGGAGCTTGTGGGACCAGACGCTGAGCCCCTGCGTTGTTCATGTGTCAAGCTCGGACGACGGAAGGCTGGAACATTTGGTAAAGTCGAGCTCTGCCTTCCTGGAGAAGATTGGATGGGAGGTGCACGCGCAGCCGACGAATGGTTTTGGACTCTGGCCGGCAAGCTCTCTTGGAGACAGTGCATGATATATTCCGTGGCACCTTTCAAATCCGCCAGGATGTTCTTCCTTTGCTTCTTCAAGACATCCTCGTACTCCTTCTCCAGTTTGACATACTTGTCTGTGGCCTTTTGGTCTCTGGCCATGTATGCCTGCCATCTCATTTCCTCGGGGGATACGTCTCTGTTGGATATGAGCGGCACTTTGGCATTCCCCGGCGCATAGCTCGAGAGCTTCCACTGCGGCAGCTCGACTGTGAGATCGCTCTTGATCGCCTCCTGTGACACGCCGAGCAAAGGCTCGCCGCCCAGCAAATCACGGCCCTCGTGCTTCCCGCATTTGCAAACACCAGTCTCGTAGAACTTGCACTTGGGCTTGGCCATCCCCGCCAGGCAAACGTGGAGTTGCAAAGGCGAATGACCACCCCAGACACGCTGGATATCGCGAATGTACCAGCAAACTCTGCAACATACAACACTTTTCTGGACAAGAGAAGCAAGCTGGATGGCGAACTCTTCTTTGACCTTTTGCTCGTCCAATTTGGAGGCCTAGAGGCAGGCCTATACCCCCCCAAGAATCCCAAGGCGTTGGCTGCTCTTTGTCTTGCGATCCACGAAGCACAGAGTCTTGATGAGCTCAAAAGATGCTGCTACTACTACTACATCCTCCTACACGGGCCGGCTAGTGAGGCGGAAGCATACGCAGTGTCTTCAAATATACCCTTTCAACATCGTGAGTTGATAAAGGGATATCACTGTTTAGACAACCTACAGATGGAGCAGGCCGTCGTACATCTGACATGTGGAGGCTTGCATCCAAACTTTCCCGAAAAGATTGTGTCGACTTTGCTGGCACATGGTGGAACAAATGGGTCACAATACGTCGTTGCATTTGTGGACACTTCTTTCGCAGACATCCCATCTTCTGCGAGCATGCAGAGTTTTTCCAAAGCATTGTGTAGGAATTCTATGTCGAGCGCGATGTATGTCAATGTAAGCAAGCGGGCTAGGAAGACTGGCTAATGACGTAGCGAAGAGTCGTGTCACCACAAAGAGCTGAGATTCGGAAAATGATGTTTATGGATCTGGTTAGCCAAAAACAAAATACGGAACAGATTCTAGAACTATTAAACTTTCCTCTCAATCAAGAGGAGTTGCGAGACTTTCAACAAGCCCTAGATGTGGCACCCAAAGCCATTGGACGGGACGCCGTATTCATCTGCCGTCTGCTTCACGGCCATGAGCCTTCATTACTAGAAATATAATGAAAAAGCAGCTCTCAATTATGATTGTAATTTCTAGGCCTCGACAAACTTTTGCACATCTGCGGTTAGTCTGGCAGCATCTCATACTCACTCTGTAGCCAAGAGATATATTCTTTTTGCTCTTTGTATTCAATGTAATTTGGTATGAAGGCTGCTAGCGCTGCATCTATGCCCCGCTCTTCAAGGTAGCGCTCGAAGGTTCCTTGCAAATCCTATGGTTAGACAATGTATAGAGAATAGCGATACCTCATCGAGAAACGCAAATTCTATGCCTTTGTAGATTTTCGTTCGCTGCCAGTCAGCTTCGGCGGTCTGGGGAGCTGCTAATTCGGTGAGTCTGATGTAATTTACGTGGAAGATGACAAACACCGCGCCTTCTGTAATCGCATGAAACTCCAACGCACCTACTCCCGGTTTCTTGATTATTATTTTGCAGTCAACCGGAAAGCTCTCGCCACTGACCTCGCTGTCTATGTCTTCGTTCTCCTGCTCGGCTTCCATGACGTCCATGTCCTTCGATGACATGGGGGTCGAAGTTACGCTTTCTTCAGGTCCATTAGATTCCTCCGTTTCTTCCTCTGTTTCTTCCATTTCTTCTTCTTCCATGGGAATTTCCTCGCCCGTCTGGTGATCGCGATCCTCCGGGTCGGGCATGGAGAAGAGGACCTCGATCGTTTCACTGCCAAACCTCCTGGAAAGACGCACTTCGGATTCTCCTGGTTCGGCGTCAACCTTGAATATTCCACTCTTTATATAGTCTTTGAGATCCTCCGGCATCCGAATGTCTTGGTTCAAGTTTCCCTCCAGCTTGTATTCCGACATAAGCTTTGCGCTCAATTCCTTGTCCCAACTACCGGCACCACGGGTGCCTGAATTGCCCCTCTTCGCGAAACCACGGGCGTAGACAATCCTGCCATTCCGCAGGGACAAAGACGCTGATGTCTGCTTGTAGGCAATACGGCACACATTCGTCACTCGAAGCATGGCGATATATTTTGCAGCCTGCGTGCAGTGGTTCCTGTATATATATGACAATTCTCCATATATTATTATTACAACACCAAATCCTCCAAAACTCCCTGCTCATGCAAAGCTTCCAGCAGCCCTCGCACGAAGCAGCAGTAGTCGTGTTTTCTGCGCTGAGCATATGCATTCTGAGCCCGAAGCCGCTCGGCCTCCTCCTGCAGCTGCAGTGTCAGGCTGGTCAGCAACTTTTGACATTCTGCCTTTTTGCTGATCAGATCGGCTCTGCCCTCCAACATACCGGGCACCAACTCGAGGCGAAGGTCCTCGTCAAGGCTTCGCAATTGACTTTCTGCCGTGTTTTTGGCACTACGTATTTGCGTCTCCTGGGAATCAGTGACAGCCAGGAGATTGAAGTAGATATCATCTTGTGAATACTGCCGAATACGCGCATCTATTTCAGGGGCTGCCTTCCGCGTCCATGAAGCTGCCGTACAGAGGCCAAGGTCAACAGGGGATTGTTTGAGGCCGTCTAACTCCCAAAGATGATCATCAACGCAAGTGTACGCGATGAAGTGAAAAGACTCGTCGTCCTCAACGTCTATTGACCCTTTCTTGCGTTTGCATGAGTCCATCAGGTCGACATCTAAACTCTCCATCTCCCGCGGCCGGGCATACGCATTGTGACATTGCCTCAAACATGGCAAGCTGTTGAGTGCTAAACCTTTATACGCCGGTGATAAATGTTGCGAGAACTCTCTGAAGAAGCTCAGGTCGCGTCCTACGTCGACTTGAGGCGCGTTGAAGATGATGTTGAGGATTGCTAGAGTAGCACAGGAATTGTCGACGACTTGATTTGCAAACCATACATCAGAGCATTCTTTTCTCTCTGCAGTAGTAATGTCCGACGTGTCTGTCCATCTGAATAAGAAGATCAACCCGTATGTATTGCTAGGCCATTGTGCTTCAACTATGCTTGACAGGTCATAGATTTCCTCTACTTGAGCGTCTTTCACACCCAGCGACTTCAGAATGTCATTAAACAACGCAGGCTCGCTCTCCAGAGGGCACCATCCTGGCCAATGTCTCCTTTTAAACTCTAGGTCGTTGATCGCATTGGAGTTCATCGATTCATAGTATCCCCTCAAGAAGTCAAGATATTTATGAATGCGAATGAAGCACTCAATCACACTACTTATCGCGAGTTGACATCAACAGAGAAGGTTGTAAGATCAGAGAAGGCGCTGGCAAATGGTCCCCGCATCCCAGCGGCGCTCCTTGAGGTCCCGAGGCAACGACTTTACGTGATCGCTTTGTGGGTTGCCCTACAGGGCGCCAAGGCATATAGAAGTACCGCCCTATACACTGCTTTAGGGGCAACGAGCTTCGACTGGACGTTCTGTGTGCAGTGGATTCTCATTGACACGGCATTTCTATTCTTTCTGCGTTACCTACGAATTCCTTGGCTCACATTCTCGAAATGGGCGCTCCTGGTACAAGCGTGCATACTTTCGCTCTTGGATGCTGGTCTTGCTGCACGCCTTAACATCTCATACGGCAGCATTGTTACATTTGTCGTGAAAGCCTTCTATGATCGAGAAATGTCTCTGCTTGAGCGGTCCGTCAATGTGCGAGGCCTTGTAGAAAACACCTCTCATATTACTGGAAGACATACGGTCAACTTTTTGCCTGACGGGATGGCAACACTCAATCCCAATGGAGACGCGTACTGTATTGATCCCAACTCGCCGTCTGCAGTAATCGTGCCGCTAACATTCCGGGGGGTCAAACCCCTTGTCGTTGAGTATACACGAGTAGACCTTGAAACGAATGAAGTCGAGGTGGCCGACTTATCCTCAAAAAGAGGAAGACTCAGGTATACGCAGGGTAAAAGGGATGAAGATAGGACTCTATATTTGGTTGAGCTTCATATTTTGCGCCCAGGGTTGTATACAGTAGTAAGAGCTATCGATGAGAGCAATCTTGAAGTTCGTCTAACAAATGCTGAAATCGTGGTGGTGACTTGTCCTTATGCAACCTTTGACAGTTCTCCGTCAGAGTCTCTAAAGGCACCAGATCATATTTGCAAAGGCAGTACGTTTAGAATGTCAATCACTGCTAGAGGTGTTCCACCATTGGCTATCGATTATATTGAAGTGGTGGGGGGTGTGGAAGTACAACACAGACTCGAAAACATTGTTCCGGAGAGTCCTCCTGCTGATGAGAGACGTCTAGCGTCTTTACGATGTCAGGTCGACATAAGCAAAACATGTGATAGAGTTGGTCTCTGGTCGTTGGGGTTGCAAAGTGTGACAGACTATTTAGGAAATGTAGTCCACTACAGTGTGGAAGATGACCTAGAAGATCGAAACCCCTCTAGAAGCCTTATTCGAAGGTTTTCCGTTTACGAAGGGGTGCAACTTCAGTTTAACAAGTGCTTCTATGAGCAACCAGTTCAGCTAGCCGAAGGAGATTTTGTCGATATACCTATCGAATTAGTTGGAGGTAATTCGAAAAGCTTCGTCCATGTTGAATATACTCACACTCCAACCTTGGGCAGGATGGATGTGCCAGGCGTAGCTGAAGTGGTCACAATAGGACGCGATAAATCATTTATACGAATCTCTGAAGCCGGAACTTACCGCATTGAGTCGGCATTCGACGACTATTGCAACGCAAGCATACTCGAGCCTTCAACAGTTGTGGTTATGGTACCTCCGCCACCAAAAATAACTGCAAACTTCAGCTCCGTAGAAGATGATTGTGCTGGGAAAATCGGTATTAATGTCGACCTAGCCTTTTTTGGAACGGCACCATTTTCGTTGTCATATGAAGTAATGAAAGACGGCGCTTCTTTGGAACATCAGCAGTTGCTTATAGAACGCACTCAGCATCACTTAAGGTTCACTCCTTCGGCAGCAGGACAATATTCCTACAGGTTCTCTGCCCTAGGAGATGCACTTTATGCGGAACAACCAATAGGACCTTCAGGACTTGTCATGGATCAAACAATTGAGCCACTTGCGTCAGCCACATTTATAGGGTCTTTCCAAACAAACAAATGCTGCATTAATGATTCCATTGACTTACTTGTCGACGTTACAGGTCGTGGGCCATGGCTGTTGAAAT
>JAABUO010005770.1_pt1 | contig 14327 bp, 19 predicted proteins | sample 5559291 | NCBI WGS metagenome assembly JAABUO01 (sample SAMN10711878, study PRJNA513372) | rock metagenome | isolation source: Antarctica rocks | place: Antarctica: Victoria Land, Finger Mt sud | reverse complement strand
TGCAGCCATGCACAATGCTTGCTAGTAGCATTGTTCACCAACATCCCTAACTTGCAATTTTTAAAGGTCAGCCATTACACATAACTTGCTATGTACACACATCATGTCCTGCACATCATTATAAGCTTGCAAAAGATTTTGTTCTTGAGGGGCACCCTTGCTCTGCAGCCCAGACATGCACAATATCAATGCATGCGACTAAAGCTATTCATCAAAACAATTCTACCTGCATTTCTTTCAGACTGAGCCATTACAGCATGATTTGCTTATGCACACACAGCATGTCTTGCACATCACTACAAGCTAATTGCGGCACTGCCTCACAAGGGCCGCCCGTGGTTTGCAGCATACCCATGCACACTGCTTGCCAATAGTGCCAGCGGCAGCAGCAGCAGCGTCTCTGCCACGGAATGCGGGTGACCAATGATACCTACTTGAGGCGGCTTTCGCGCTATAACAAGAAGGAAACAGACGCACAATCCATGTAGATCATGTCACAAAAGCAACTAGTCACGAGCTCTTGTGTGCTTTGTGCCTGGAGTCGATATCTGTCTGTGCCTGCAAGATGCTATAATTGATCTGAAAACCTGCACAAGGCCATTTGCCTGTCTGAGTTTTCAGGTATATACATTGGTCCGTCCTCTTGCATCAGATCTACTTGCTTTCTGCTTGGGCTCATAGCCAGCAGCGTTTCCATGACCTGACTTGGACTCAGGTTCAGACTCTTTGACTGTAAAGCAGCTCTCAGCTCCAGCCAACCAGCTAGGAGCTATTTGCTGCAAGACGCATAACACTGCACTTCATGCCTACAAGTTAGGGCGCATGCTATGTCCATTCGTGTCCACTTACGCACATCCCTTCACTTTATTAAGGCCCCTTTCACACATATGCGCGGAAGACATTTGCGGGAGACACGTAAGGCCGAATGGGGTCCACACGCGGGGTTTTACTTCCGCGAACCCACGTAGGGAATCCCACTCTACGTAGGCCCGCGGAAGAGAGACACGTAAGATCTGCAGTACTTCATGTAATGCGCACGAACCTCGTCGGAAATCCATGTCTGGAGACAAATCGCATTGACTCCCTTCCGTGAGGCCCATGAGTAGCCCTCGTGAGTGTGCGGAAGAGTGTACGGAAGACGCAAGTATGAAGGGGGCCTAAGCTTGCTCGCTAGTGCAAGTTTGGGAAGCTGTTCTCGGATTCGTACCTAAGAAAGCGAACCAAGAGAGGTTACCCATGCATCCATGACTCATCCATCAACTGTGAGTAACAATTCGTCGCAGATGTTCAAAATCCGTTCAGTTGCATCGAAGCCAGCGTGGGATGACCTTGAAGGCCTTGGCTTCAAGTCGTGCCTGATTGCCTATGGCTCAAGGCTTGCATCACCGCCATATACAGGTTCAATGTTGTCATCGCAACGCCAGGCGGCCCTCCCGACAGTGTGACGTGCCTCACACCAACGATCAAAGCTCACTTTGCTCAGAGTGACCGTCATGTTTTGCGCAGGAGACTGCTGCCCAACACGCAAATTAGGCATTTACTGTATCATTTTGCTCGCCCAGCAAGCTGACATGAATCTTGGCGTAAGGCAGTGCAGCTCGCATAACCGCACACAAGATGTCATCGCCTGAGCGTTTGCACTCACTTGTTCCGTCAGCAGACAGACAGGACGGCATCCGAAGCGTTGCAGTCCCAGGCGGGATGCATCAAACGCCCGTCAGGACTGCTAGTGCTGTAACAGACGAGCAAGCTGACATACAGCAGGCCCAACCTCAAACAAGCCCACAAGGCTACCCAGGTCCAGCTCTACCAGGCCTATGGAGGAGAGCAGCGCCACAACTTCAGGCCACTTTGCAAGAACAGATGGCAGATCTGGGGGGAACAGCGCAGTCAAGCAGGCCGGAGCTTGCCCGGCCTGCTTCCTTGGGATTAGTCCCTGGGGCGCAGCCACAAACGAGTCTCAGAGATCAGTACGCATTACCAGGACAGGTCCAAAGAGCAGGTGGCATGACTGACAACCCTGTAATGTCAAGCTGCATCTGTACCTCTGTCCATGCCTTTTGTGCAGAAGTTGCTCTGCAGAGTGCAAGAATGTTTTGATAAGCTGCAACTTTACAGGTAGTATTAGGCTCAGTGAGCAGGACAAACAAGCCGTGCTGCCAGGACGACTGGCAAGGAACTCTGTAGCGCCTTTTCGCAACACAGCTCAGTCATCCTCCCAGACGCAACAGCTTGCTGCAGACTCAAGGCCGGCTGGAATGCTTGAAAGGCTACATTCTGGGATCAGACTGGCGCCCCTGCTGCATGACTTATCTCCCTTAAAGACCCAGCGCAACAGATTGTCTGAAGGCCAGCAGATTCGGTCAGTGGGCAGTCATGCATGGCCTGATATGCCAAATGCTGTTGATGGCATGGGCAGACTTGGAAGCCTGGAAGCAGGCTCAGCTCTGTTGCCTAGTGGACTGGACGCTGCAAAGATTAAGCAGGATGCAGAAGGCTCGGTACAAAGCCAGCCTGCTGTTGAACAGCCTGGCAGCGGTGCAAACCAAATCACTGCCAACAATGCAGAGCATGTGACTGAGGTCAGGGATCCTTACTCCAATGTGGGCTCAGAGGACAGGAGAGACACTATTGATGTCGAGCAATCAAGATCTGGCCGCAAATGGTGGCAGTCTGTTTTGCTGGTAAGGCACCTTCAGCTGCACATGCTACCTGTGCATAGTGATTGTGTGCGTTATCATGCAGCGGGTCTCACATATATACTTGAAGTGAGAAAACGCAAGCAACAACTGCTAGGCACAAGAACATGCTTAGGTGCTTGACCTGCCATAGCAAGGGGTGTCAGAATGACTTGCTTCAACCAGCTCATCATCAGCAAAAGTTTTGCACAATGAAGCGCCACATTGCAATCTGACATGATCCGCACTGATGCATCAGCCGAGTGCACAGATCAGTACCTATGACAAAGGCCATGCTGTCACAGGTATCAAGCTTATTGCTGCTGATCTTGCTACATGATGCTCTGCTCATCTTCGGAGGCTTCTCGCTGGCCAACAACTTTTTCACCTTGGACCTAGAGGGTGGACTCATTGTCAAGAAGAAGAGTCTGCAACTGGTGCCAAGTGGTGGTACAGCTACTGTGGGCTCTGGTAAGATCAATACAAACATGTAAAAAATAGAACTTTGTGCATGCCTGCTGCATATTGTGGCTGACATACATTGTATCATCAGACAGGCAGAGGGATTCATCAGCCTTCGATATCTGTTGAAATCTTTCTGAAATGTTCATGATGCGCACTGTCTGCCAACAGTGTTAGTCAGATTGAACCAGGCTCGTTGATGCCCGACCTCAGGACTCCTGCATGCTGCTGCATAAGCATGTCACAATCTCAGTGACTTGCACTCTCTTGTGTTATGTGCTGTTTATCCGGATACTTTGACAACCCTGAGGTGGTCTGACATGCTGAGCTAGTAGCAAGAGCTGCATATGTCATCACATAAGCTGCACGGCAGCAACACTGCTATATGTAAGTGTTTGGTACAAACCTTCTATGCCATCAGCCGTTGCTGCCACATAATCGAATCCTCTCTTCATTGTGTGTACATGCATGACTCCTGAGCCATGCTTGCCAATGATCATTCATTCATTCATCCACTCACTCACTCAATCACTCACTCACTCACCTACTCACTCACTCACCCACTCACTCACTCAGTTCACATTACAATCCTGAGTAGCTCTGTGTGTGTGGAAATGATAAGGTCCTTGCTTTTGTGTAGCACATTGACAAGTCTTTAATGTTCTGGGATGGCATCAGTCATACATGCCAAATCTGCTGCTGCCATGTTTATTCAGTGTCATGACCACATGCAGACAGCAAGGAGGCAGACCTAACAGTGTATGGCAACGTCTTTGTGCGGCCGCTGAATACTGTCTCTTCTACGTCTTCGGGCAGAAGGCGCCTGCAGCAGACAGGTATACTGCCTGAGCTTTGTTTCAGTTTGTCTTGTCTGCAGCTTCCTGCTGGGCTGAAGCAGCACTGGAAGTTGCTGATGACTGTTGACAAATTTAAAGTTTCTGTGTCAGGCTGTTGCTCCTTTCAAGTGGGTGCATGAGCTCCCCTGCAGATCGCTGTCACACATCCTGCCATGCACGGTGGCTGCATATTCCACAGGCATTTCTGAGCAAGGAAGTTCATCAATTGCCTCACCAGAATGGTTTGTTGCACAGGAACCACCGGCAGGACTGCACAGATTGCTCGGACAGCAGCAGCTGGTCGGCACCTGCTGCTGGATGTGGATCAGATCATCAGCAACCTTAGCAGCAGCTCAGATCTGGACACCAGCAGTGTCACAACACCTTTTGGGTTGGAAGTGTATGGTAATGATCAGCCCACTGGCCTGATCGCAGATAGTGGGAGTACAGAGGTACACACTTATGCACTGACATGCTTGCCTACTGGATGCCCACATGTGCAATCTCAGCCTGAATCCGGACAGACCTTGTTCAATCTGCATGTGGGCAGGCCGTCAGCCTTTGCCAAATGTGCTTTGGTGATGACAGTGAATGTGATGTCGTTGCTGATGTTGATGATAAGCATGCCGTCAGAGTCATGGTGAATACATTCAGGCAGACTGCTTCATTCAGTTGATGGAGTTCATAGCCATGATCCTGTGAGGCATGAGTGCACAATCTTGCATAGTCATGTGCTGTGCGAAACAATGAACCTTTGCCATAAGTATACAAAATCAGGAGGGAACTGCTCACAAGACAGGATTCTAGCTTGGTGCATGCAAAGAACAGTTGACACAGATCATGTCCACATAGTTAGGTATTCAAAATTATGTAGACCGCAAGCATCTCATCTCTGTGGTACACGCACACTAGTTGCGCTCTTCTTGTGCCCATGGGCAGTCAATCCAACTCTGACATAGCTGCAGCTGTTGTGCAAACTTCCTGAGAGGCTGTCTGTGCTGTGCAGCATCCCTCCACTCTGAGACTAGGAGCAAGCAACGGCAGCACCACCATCCGGCTTGCAAACCTAGGCTCAGAAGGGCCCTTGCTGCTTACCTACGGCCAAAGCCCTGTACTCTTCACCAACAGCACTCATACCATCCTCTACAGCGCCATAGGGGACAGCAGCATTGCACTCACCACCAATGCTGCTGGATCAGCTGTCGTCAACGTTGTTGGGGATGTCATCAACCTGCAAGCCGGGCAGATTGGCATCGCAGGCAATATCACGTATAACAATGTTTCGGCCACTATCTCTGACACGTCACCACCCCCCTCGCCCCCTCCCTTCCCCCCTCCAGAGTCTCCACCTCCTGCAGTCCCTCCACCGCCGCCTTCGCCACCGCCGCCACCCCCTTCTCCACCACCACCGCCCCCCTCGCCACCGCCACCACCTCCCTCGCCACCGCCGCCTGCTACTTCACAGGCAATTGCTGCTGATGTTGCAGATGGGAGCATTATCAACACCTACTATGGTAACAACAGCAACGGTGGATTTTTCACTCAGGTAAGAAAGCATCGGTAGTCTTGCTTCAGATGCTGTCCTGCAAAAACATGACTGGCAGTTCTGCAGGCAAGCCGCAATGCATTGTTGCAGTCAGATTACACTGTGGTCCTTTACTCCTGTGGATGCCCGCAGCGCAGAACATACGTAACTATGTGCACGTTGCATCTGTTCTGATGCTGATATCCACAGGAGTTAGCAATAACATGCCTTTGAGAGCAACAATGCATTGAGACCATAGTCAGGTGCATTCTGATAACCTGCATGGACATGGCGCATGGATGACAAGCAGGGCCAGGGCCCACAAGTTTTGGTTGTCTTTGCAGATCTTGCTGGACACGCCAACTCAGGACAACTACATTGCCGTTCCTGATGGCAGTGGCATCTTTGTCATAGAGGCTTTGGAGCCACTCTTCATTGACACCTCTGGCAATGTCTACCTGGCTCAAGACCTCATTGTTCACGTGGGCCAGCTTGTGGCGGGGAGCATCGGCCGCAGCTTTGGTAAGCCCTCTGCCCCCCTGCTTGCGTGGGGACCCCAAGCTCATGCATGGGTCGCCCTTGCTCAGGCATGCATACTCCACCACCAGTATGACAAACCATCTTGGTACTGAGCTTATTGCTTGGCACGTTCAATTGTGGCATTTGCAGCAAGCTGCATGACACCTGGCTGCTAAACCTCAAACCCTACTTCTGACAAATTGGCATTCAATTTGCTTACTACACAACCAGTATGGCAACCATCTTGTTCTGAGCTTGTTGCCCGGCATATTCAAGTGTGGCATTGCAGCAAGGTGCATCACAATTGCCTTTGTGGCTTGAGGAAGTTTGTGTCGAGTTACTTCTGTGGGTCAGGCAGATGCTGCTATCACACTTTCAAGCAAGGACTCACACAATCCTCAAAGATCTTGCCCTGCAGTGTGCAAAGCTTTTTGCATGACACAGTGGTCAGCCTCATCCAATCGTTTGCTCACTCACTCACTCACTCACTCACTCACTCACTCACTCACTCATCCATGCATCTATTCATGATAATTCATCACTCACTCACTCATTTACTCGCTTGCTCACTCACTCATTCATCCATCCATCCATGCACCCATTCATGATTCATTCAACTTGTGCCTTGCCCTAGGCCTTGTACATCCCTGAGTAGCTCTCCAAATACAAAGCAGTGAAAGACACTGATGCATGTGTGTGTGCATGATACACAGGTGACATATATGCTCCCAGCAGCACACTGAGCATGCAGAATGTGAGCATCTTCCTGGAAGGGTCAGCTGCAGATGGCTCAGCAGATCAGCTGTTGGGAAGCCTGACTGGCAGCTCAAGCCCTTCAGGGGTACCCTCTCTGTTGCTGGGGGCGGCAGATGGCACCACAGCACTCCCTGCAGGAGGTGAGTCAGCCGTGAGTGTACGTTGCAGAGTTACAGTTATGTCATTCCTCCTTTTTGTCAGCTTGGGTTTGCCCGCGTCGTCATTGGAGGCAGTAGAGGGGACTGCTTGAGTCCCCACAGGCGATGAGTCAACCAGACAGTGATAGCATGGTACAAGTCGTCTTGAAATGTTTGCAGTACTGCCTGCTATGGGCTGAGGCTGTGTGTGCAGAGGATTTTTGAGGCAGGTAACTCTGTTATTTGTTGAGCTGGCCTAGCTGTGAAGAAGATTGCAGAGTAGAGCCGACATCAGCATGCTTTGTTCTTCTGTCTGAGATAGTGTTTTGCCAGATGACCAAGTATGTCTGCGGCAACATAGCTTACGTGTGTTCTGCCAGTGTGTTATCTTAGACAAAGATTATGATCAGCAGAGCAAGGGTCTGCAAGAACATGGCTGACAGGGTTTCTGGTGTATCAGTCACCGCCTCACCAATTTGACCAGACTCCCTTGAATGCATGTACACTCATTCTTTTTGAGGCGCAAGGGCAAAGCTGGTTGATGCCACAGATGAGAGGCAGCTTTGCACACTGTATCATGCTAGACAAACCACAGCAGCTGCTGCAATCCACACTGGACTGACTTGCAGCGCTGTTGTGTACAGGCAATCTGACATTGTCTGCTGGAAACAGCTCCAGTGCAACAGGGGGCTCAGTCAGCATCCTTGCAGGCTCTGCCCTTCCAGGAGGTGCCCAATCTTCCCTTCAGCTGATGGGCACAAACGCCTCATCAAGGGGAGGAGACATCTTGCTGAACAGCACAGGCAATGTCTTGATTCAGTCTCCTCTTTTTGCCAGCTCCAGCGTGACACTTGGCAGCTCAGCTACAGACACACTCACGGTCCCTGCGGTGGCCACCTTTCAGGCGGCAGCTTCTGTGGCAGCTGCCTTCACAGCCCATGGCAGCATCATCCTTGGTGACTCAGCATCCCAGATGCTGACAGTAAACGCTGTGACCACCTTTGCCTCTTCCTCTGGTCCTATCACTGCCAATGCTGCTGTGGTCGCCAACAGCGCCTTGACTGTTGCCGGGAACACTGTGCTCGGCAGCACATCTGGCGGACAGACACTGACAGTCAACGCTGTGACCACCTTTGCGTCTACAGCTGGTCCCATCACAGCCAATGCACCTGTTGTTGCCAACACCGCATTCACTGCTGCCGGTAACACTATCTTAGGCACAGCAGCAGGTGGTCAGAGCCTGACAGTGTATGCTGCCACCACCTTTGCATCCAGTGCTACAGTCACAGCAAACGCTGCAGTGACTGCCAATGCTGCAGTGACTGTAGCCGGCACCTTGACATCAGCAGGCAACATTGTGCTTGGCACAGCTGGTAGCAGCAACACCCTGACAGTCAATGCTGTCACCACCTTCGCCTCCACCGCGCCCATCACTGCCAATGCCAACTTGACAGTCGCCTACAGCAGTGCTTTGAATGCTTATGGGAACACCACCATTGGCACCAACAGCAGCAACAGCCTGACTGTGAATGCTGCCACTGCCTTCAGTGGGGCTGTTCAGCTCTTCAGTGACAATGCCTCGAGCGCGGTCTCTGCTGGATTGGCATTTCAGCGGCGTAATGGCAGCGCCGGCACAGTGAGCAGCAATGCTGTTGTGGGCAGCATGATGTTCACTGCATGGGATGGTACTGCGTACGGTCCTACTGCTCAAATACGTTCCGTACACACGGTAAGTCTGTGCCTCTACGTATGCCATGCAAGCATGAACGCTTTGTTCGCATCAGTTGTGCCTTGAGCTTGCCTTCAATGGCAGTCATCTGCATGTGCATTCAACCTCACAATGCACAGTGAGTGTTTGAGCTCTGAGGGGCACCCATTGTTGCTGTAGTGAGCCATCATGGCTCTGCTGAGACAATTATGTCATTGCTGCTGAGTCAGCAACGTCGACTCTGCCGAGTCAGCTGTGTTCACTCTGCCAACACAAGCTGTTGGCAGATTTGGCTGTTGAGTGGACTTGTTGATTGATGAATGGCTACATTTGAGCACAGCACATGTAGCCTGTCACTGAATGCTGCTGCTGATGCCTCCTGAAATTCTGAACATACCTGATTTGACATTGAGTGCTAGCCATGCAATCCTTTCTGCAAGTCCATGCTGCATGTGTACAATCTCAGACTTGTTTGTGTCAGGCATGTGCATTTATCCTTGTCATCAGCCACACACTGCTGTCACACTGCGTCTCTGTCAAGCTGTTGACACTGTTTCACAAGGCGGTGCCTGTTTCTGCAGGACGCTGCCAGCAGTCATGGTGGGAGCCTGATTCTCAGCACAACAGCAGCAGGCACAAATACTTCAGTGGTGGATCGTCTGACCATCGACTCCTCAGGGACTGCTGCATTCACAGGAGCTGCCACAGTAGCCAGCAGCTTGAGCGTCGCCGGCAGTACCACTCTTGGTACAAGCGGCGGCACGCAGACTGTCACAGTGAATGCTGCCACCACCTTTACTTCAGCTGCAACCGTCACAGCTAATGGGCTTGTCACTGCCAATGGCAATGTGGTCCTGGGCGCAACTGGGGGCCAGACGCTGACTGTGAATGCAGTCACCACCTTTGCCTCCACAGCTCCTATCACTGCCAATGGCTTGGTCACAGCCAACGGCAATGTGGTGTTGGGTGCAAGTGGGAGTCAAACCCTGACTGTCAATGCAGCCACCACCTTTGCCTCTACAGCGCCCATCACTGCCAATGCCAACGTGGTCCTGGGTGCAAGCAGCAGTCAGACTCTCACAGTCAACGCCGTGACCACCTTTGCCTCTTCAGCGCCCATCACTGCCAATGCTGCTGTGATAATCACCAGCGGCAATGCACTCACTGCCTTGGGCAACACAGTCCTTGGGACCACTGGCAGTAACACGCTGGCTGTCAACTCAGCCACAGTGTTCTCTTCCACAGCGCCCATCACTGCTGGTGCAAACCTGACAGCCCTGGGCAACACCACGCTAGGTGCCAACAGCAGTCAGATGCTGTTGGTCCAAGCCACAACAGTCATCTTAGCTCCGCTGACAGCCAGCGCAGCTGTCACCATCACAGCCGGGGATGCTTTCAGTGCGCTTGGGAATGTCGTTCTGGGCACAAGCGGCAGCAACACCCTGACTGTGAATGCAGTCACCTTCTTCGGCTCCACAGCGCCCATCATCGCCAATGCTGCTCTGACAGTCTATGGCAATGTGGTTCTTGGTGCCACCAGCAGCCAGACAGTGACACTACAGGCGACATCCACCTTTGCAGCCCCCATCACTGCCAATGCTGCTGTGACTGTGGCTGCTGGCAATGCTTTCAGTGCGCTGGGCAACTCAGTGCTGGGCAGCAGTGGCGGCAGCAACACCCTGACAGTCAATGCTGCCACCACCTTTGCTTCTACCGCGCCCATCACAGCCAATGGCAACGTGACTCTGGGTGCAAGCAGCAGCCAGGTGTTGATGGTCTCAGCTTCGTCCACTTTCTTGGCACCTGTTGTAGCTAATGCTGCTGTGAGTGTCAGCTACAACAGCACTTTCAGCTCACTAGGTAACACAGTCATCGGCAGCAACAGCTCCAACACGTTGCTGATCAGAGCCACAACTACTCTAGCTGGCAGCTTTGCATTGTACAGCAACAATGTCACAGCGGCAGGTGGGGCAGTGTTGGCTTTTCAGAGGCAGAATGGTGCTAGTGCGGTGAGCAGTGGGTTTGTGCTGGGCAGCATCTTGTTCAGCAGCTATGACGGCTCAGTGGAAGGGCCCACTGCCCAGATACGCTCTGTATTCACGGTGAGGCAGCTCTCAGCAGATGTTTGTGTGGCTTTGCAAAGCTGTGTGTGTGGCAAGAGGCAGTAGCATGCATATATGTGAATAAATCCAATTCATGAAATACAGGTCCCTGCATTATGTGCTTTTTTTTCCCTGCTTTTCATCTTGCACAGCAAGCACTGTGTGGCAAGTGCCTTGTAAGCAGCCTGCAGCTTCATGCTAGCCATTGCACAGCACTCTTCCAGGGTGTACATTGACAGGAACAATAAAGATTGCGCAATTTGACATTGCTGGAAGAAAAGTGCAAAGGTGAGGTGCATTGGGCTTCCCTGTGGAGTACTGTTTCATGGAGGAGAGAGTGCTGTGATGCTGTCCTAGCGAGTACTGTTATATCATCCTAAAAGGGCTAGTGATGCTTCCCATAGCCCTAACCCTGACCCCTACCATGCTCTCGGGCCTGGCCTCCTGCCACCCAGCTTTCCCCACCATGGGGGTACACTGCACAGCTAAACAGTGTGCTACAAAAAACCAGCGGCAGCTGCATCATTGACCTTGGCAAGACATGTTGCAAGAGACCGTGTTGATTCAGGACGCAACTGGCAGCACTGGGGGCAGCTTGATCCTGAGCACCACCACAGCTGGCAGCACAAGTAGCAGCAGTGGTCAGCCTGTGGACCGCCTCACCATTGACAGCTCCGGCCTTGCCTCCTTCACCGCAGGTCAGAGTTTGTCTTCTGTTCAGTGCTGTTTGCAGCTGGCCTAGCTTGTGCTGCTGATCTGACTCATCCTGTCATTGCAGGAGTCACTCTGAGCAGCTCAGGCAGCACTCTCACGGTTGCTGGCAGCACTGTTCTGGGGACCACTGGCAGTCAGACCCTGACTGTCAATGCTGCCACCACCTTCGCCTCCACGGTAGCCATCACTGCCAACGCTCCTGTCACAGCCAACGGCAATGTGGTTCTGGGTGCAAACGGGAGTCAGACCCTGACTGTGAATGCTGTGACCACCTTTGGCACAACAGCGCCCATCACTGCCAATGCCAACCTGACAGCTAGCGGCAATGTGACGTTAGGGGTCAACAGCTCGCAGTCACTGACTGTGAATGCAGTGACCACCTTCACAGGCACAGCACCCATCACAGCAAATGCTCCCCTCACAGCTAGCAGCAATGTAGTCCTAGGCCTCAACGGCAGTCAGACGCTGACTGTGAATGCAGTCACCACCTTTGCCTCCACAGCTCCTATCACTGCCAACGCTGCAATGACCATTGCAAATGGAAACGCACTGTCTGCACTGGGCAATGTCGTGTTGGGCACAAACGGTGCCAACAGCCTATCAGTTGCTGCTGTCTCTACCTTCTCAGCGCCCATCACTGCCACATCATCCCTCACAGCCAACGGCAACGTGCTGTTTGGCGCCACAAGCAGCCAGACAATGACGGTCCAGGCTACTACCACGTTTGCAGCCCCTGTCACTGCCAATGCTGCTGTCACTGTGGCTGCTGGCAATGCTTTCAGTGCGCTGGGCAATGTTGTCTTGGGCACCAGTGGTGGCAGCAACACATTGATAGTGAATGCTGCCACCACCTTTGCTTCTACCGCGCCCATCACTGCCAACGCCAATGTGACTCTCGGGTCAAACAGCAGCCAGGCACTGACTGTCCTTGCCTCCTCTTCCTTTGCTGCGCCAGTCACTGTCAGCAGCGCCAATGCCTTCAGTGCTTTGGGCAATGCAGTCCTCGGCACCAATGCAAGCAACAGCCTACTAGTCAATGCCGTCACAACTTTCAATGCTGGTGTTGTGTTTGCTGGAAGCACCACTTTCAGCTCCTCCTCCATAGCGTTTGATGGTGGGGCTGACTTGTTCAGCAACAGCAGCACAGCTGCTAGTGGGGCAGTGCTTGGGTTCCAGAGGCAGAATGGCGCTGGTGCAGTGACAAATGGGTTTGTGCTGGGCAGCATCTTGTTCAGCGGCTATGATGGCTCTGTGGAAGGGCCCACTGCCCAGATACGCTCTGTCTTCACGGTGAGACCTTCTTGCCGTCTGGCATTTGTAGCGAATGTCAGTTGCTGTACAGTCTGTTTGCAAAATTTATGGCAAGCTGACATATTGGACATACATCAGTGGAAACCATACTGTGTGCAACTGACTCACATATACAATCAATGGCTGTGGCATCTTTTATGTAGTCTTGATTGCAATGTATGTCAAGTGCATTGCAACCAACTTGAGGATGAGGTCCAGGCTCATGACAACCTGTTCAGCCTTTACTACAAGCCTGGGCTTGCCTGCATGCTGCTTTTTGCTCATTGCATGTCATGTTTAGTTGATGGCATGCTAAGTGAGCCTGGTTGCTCCAGCATCCAAATATTGCAATGGCAGCAATGGCAGCAATGGAACAAGCTGGCTTCAAGCATGGCATCAGTACTGCGCTGTGTTTTCAAATGTTTGTGCACAGCACAAAGCTTGCTCCCAATGCCTGGCCAACCATGAAACAGCACAAGCGCTTTTCTTGGAGCTTGTAGCAACTGTTTCATAAGCCTAGCAAGAGTTTTGCTGGACCGCTTTTGTGTGACATTTGCAATTGCGATTACAGTACTTCTATATAGATACGGACAGACTCTCTAAGCAACCACTCTACATTACCCACTCTCTTGTTTTCAGGATGCTACTGGCTATACTGGAGGCAGCTTGATCCTGAGCACCACCACAGCCGGCAGCAGCAGTGGCAGCAGTGGCCAGCCTGTGGACCGCCTCACCATCGACAGCTCTGGCATTGCCACCTTCACCGCAGGTTAGGCCCACAGCTCCAGCTCACTTCACATGCACACACAAGTAGCTGATACACTGTAAGCTGATCATGGGCCCTTGCACTTGTGTCGCAGGAGTCACCCTCAGCAGCACAGGCAGCATTCTCACAGCCGCAGGCAGTACAGTTCTGGGCACCACCGGTAGCCAGACCCTGACTGTCAATGCTGCCACTACCTTTGCATCCACAGCGCCCATCACTGCCAATGCCGCTTTCAGTGCTCTAGGCAACACAGTATTGGGCAGCATTGGCGGCAGCAACACCCTGACAGTGAATGCTGCCACCATCTTTGCCTCCACAGCGCCCATCACTGCCAATGGCAATGTTGTGCTGGGTGCAAGTGGCAGCCAGACCCTGACTGTGAATGCTGCCACAACCTTTGCATCCACAGCACCCATCACTGCCAATGCCCTTCTTTCAGCTATTGGCAATGTGGTCCTGGGTGCTAGCGGGAGTCAGACACTGACTGTAAATGCAGTCACCACTTTTGCAAACACAGCGCCGCTCACCGCTAATGCTGCTGTCACTGTCATGGCTGGCAATGCTTTCAGTGCTTTGGGCAGCACTGTTCTGGGAACTGATGGTAGCAACACCTTGACTGTGAAATCTGCCACTGTCTACGCTGCAACAGCGCCCACCACTGCCAATGCCAACCTTACAGCAAATGCCAATGTCATTTGGGTGCCAACAGCAGCCAGACACTCACGGTAAATGCCGTGACCACCTTTGCCTCTACAACGCCTATCACTGCCAATGCTGCCGTCACTGTGGCTGCTGGCGGCCTGTTTAGTGCCCTGGGCAACACAGTGCTGGGCA
>JAABUO010005769.1_pt1 | contig 14330 bp, 7 predicted proteins | sample 5559291 | NCBI WGS metagenome assembly JAABUO01 (sample SAMN10711878, study PRJNA513372) | rock metagenome | isolation source: Antarctica rocks | place: Antarctica: Victoria Land, Finger Mt sud | reverse complement strand
TGAGACTTACTGAAAGTGTCTTCTTTTAAATATGCATTAAACTTTCTCTCGAGACGCGCACGATTAACCTCTTCGTGCGCTATATACAGTAAGCGATTTAAACAAATTAATTTAAACATCTTTATTATCTTATTAATAAATTAGCACGATTCATTCTTAATTTACTGATCTTCATGTGTATCTTTCTAAGACTCATATCATCGACATTATATTCTTCTCTCATAAACATTTTTATCTTAAACATCATAAAAATCTTAAAAGCCTAATATAAAAAGAGTAACGTTTTCATTCTTTGTAAATGTATGCGTAATTAAGATTTAACTTAATTACGATCATGTAGAAATAATTAAGCGTAATTCTATCATCTGTCTTCTTCATGAAGATGCTTTATAGCAGTTAATGATATCTTCGTCATGAGCCTGTTTAATCTTATTAGTTAAGAAATAATATCGACTTTAATATCTTAATCATCTCGCGTAACGTTTTTTCATACTCTTTTCATTTTCTTTAATATCGTTAAGATTCTCGTTTAATCGTACATGATTTAATTCTTTTACGAGATTTTTTATAACTATAAGATCGTAAATCATTATGTTTTATTAAATGTTCGTTTACTGAGATAAAGATGATACAGTTTCTTCGTGTTATTTAACTCGACTTGTTAAATCTCGATGTGAGCTGTTAATATTATTATTCTTTAATGAAGAATTATTATTATTCGATTCGAAACTTATAACTATTATTAAATTAATAATTAAAGTTAAAATGTTAAACTCATTCGAAGCTAGCGTTAACGTGTCGTTTTCTTAAGTTTACATCTTATCGTTAAGCTTTTATCGCTTTAAATGCGATGATTCGAAACTCTTATTATATTTTATAAAGATTATTTATCGTTAGCTCGCTGTTCATATACATACTTTAATAACTTATTAGAAAACGATGTTTAATTAGCTAATAACAGATTAATCTTCTTCTTTGCGAATATTCGTGTAATGTCTGTTACGTCTTTCTTTAAATAATTAAATCTTAATCGCTTTCGTGAAAAGCTTAAGAGCGTTTAAGTCTCGTTCGTGAAATCTTCACTCTTATCAGTTTAACGTTATTATTATACATATCTTTTTAACTTATCGACTTTTAATGTAACATTAATCATTAACGTATTAATATCATTAGTTATCGAAGTTACTGTCTCGTCTGCTTTAACTTCTTTCGTGTCTTTAAGTTTGAATTGCTGTTAGCTTAGCATATGAACTTCTTAATTCTCGTTCGTGAAATCTTCACTCTTGTCAGTTTAACGTTATTATTATACATATCTTTTTAACTTATTAACTTTTAATGTAACATTAATTATTAGCGTGTTAATATCATTCGTTGCCGAAGTTATTATCTCGTCTGCTCTGACTTCTTTCGTGTCTTTAGGTTTAAATTGCTGTTAGTCTAGCATATGAACTTCTTAATTCTCGTTCATGAGATCTTCATTCTTGTCAGTTTAACGTTACTATTATACATATCTTTTTAACTTATTAACTTTTAATGTAACATTAATTATTAACGTGTCGATATCGTTCGTTATTAAAGTTATTATCTCGTCTGCTTTAACTTCTTTCGTGTCTTTAAGTTTAAATTACTGTTAATTTAGCATATGAACTGCTTAATTCTCGTTTGTAAAATCTTTACTTATCGTTAATTCGTTGTAAATGTATACACTTTATAAATTTATCAGATTTCGCTGCAGTGTTAGCTGAGTTAACGTTATTCTTCGTTGTAATCAGAATAAATATATCATTCGCATCGCTTTCTTTCGTGCTATTAATTACTGATTATTCTTAAATAATCTTATTACTTCGATTATTTACTTTAATAGCTTCTTCGCTTTTGTTAACATTAACGAGTCTTGTATGCTCTTAACGAGAAGCTGAGATTAATGAAGTCTTGTTTATGAGTTCTGCATTGATCATTAGTTTGCTGTTTACATACATGTGTTTTTAATTTATTAAAATATGATGTAACGCGAATCACATTAAAGCGAGCAGCTCGATTAAATCGATTTAAGACGTCGCGTAAAACAGCTCGAAAAGTTCTGTTTAAATTTATTTTAAAGAACTCGTCGTTTATAAGATAAATGATAATGTTCATCTCAGTGTAATTAATGTTCTTTTTAAGAATTTAAATTCACATTTAAAACGAAACATTATAAAATTAATCTTCGTCTTCGTGTAAATCGTGATTAAGTACATTTTTAATTAAAGTTAAGCTTATTTTCGAGATCTCTTTCGAAGTAATTAAATTCGAGAATGAATTCATCATCGCACGAAGTTTAAAGTTTTTAAATGTTTTAAAGAATGACATAACTTCTTGTAACTGTGACTGCGAAAGCTTAAACGTAAATGATACTCGTTAAATCTTTATAATCTTACGTGTGTTAATGAATAATTAATCGTTTAAAGATGATGTAAAACTAGTTTGTGTACAAGTAAAAGATGTGTTAATCTGTTTAACGCGTCTTAGTTTAAAGCGTCTCTTGTTAAAAAGCATTCGTTAAACTATAACGACTAAACTGTTAATAATATGTTTTCTTTTAAAGTTATTAAATATAAGTTAATTAATCTAATACAGAAACGATATTAATTACTCGTTAATGATAATTATCTTTTTATTAAATCTGTTATGCTTAAGTGTAAACGCGTGCTTTTTAATTCATTACTTAGCTTGTTTTTTTAAATTCTTTCACTGATTTCTATTAATGTTTAAGATTCGTTTAATCTCTGTCATGTTTCTGAAAATCGAATACTCGTTATTAAGTTAAGAATTCTGATATTTAATAATGATATTCTTTTTAAGACGTAAGCTAATCATTATAATGAGTTAATGAAATCAGTTTAATAAGATAAATAATGATAAGATGTATAAAAAATATTAATGCTGCTATTTAATTATGTGAGATAAGTTAACGTAATAAACTATGCGCGTACTTAATTAATGTTAAATATACAGATTTAATTAACTAAATTAAATTTAATAAACATAAACTCGATCTTAATAATAATGCTCGTTATAAGAAATACACGATGTTAAATCATAATTTTATGTGAATATAAGAATAAATTAAAAGATATACATCGAGTATGATAAGCAGACGAATGAAAGATTAAGTTATGTTACATGCAGCGAATGTAATATTATAAAAGCTAAAACATAAAGAATTTACTTTAGCTCACGTTAAAGATCTGCGCTCACATGATGCGCTTAACAGCTTAAAGATTAAGCTAGTTTATTATCAATTAAAGTATATTATATCTGCAAGTTGTTATGTCTTTATTTTAATGTATATTATACAGTGATTAATATTTTAATTTATTTAATAAACATGAACTAATAACAGATAAATAATTTAAACTTTAAAAAAGAATGTCGCCTTTTATAAGACGTGTTTATCAGGCGATGAATTCTGTTACTTAAACTTTACTCGAGTTTTAATGATGCTCTTACTTTTCTGCGAAAATTATTACTTAAACTTCGCTCGAATTTAAATAATGCTCTTACTCTTCTTCGAAATTTATTGCATAAGCTTTAATCGTAAGTCATGATGATTCTTACTCTCGAAATTAACGCTCTGTTTTTATAAAATTGATAAGTTCTTATTAATTAAAGTATTCTCTGTAAATTGTTTTAATCGAGAATAAATTTTAAACATGTCGTATCATGTGTAAATTACGAGTATAATCGTGTTAAAGTTCATTAAAGTTATATAACATAATAAAGAAGTCGCGAGCACGACTGCAGACAGTTAGAAAACGATTAAGAATAAACATGAAGTTAAGTTTTCTGATTTTCATTATACATAAAATAACGATAAAAGCTTTTTCGTCTTGAAAAGAATTAATCGTGTACGCTTTAACATCTCGAACTTTCGAATTTAAGATTAAACTTTTCTTTAATAATTAAACTTGTACAGTATATTTCGTGAGAATGACGATGTTCTTAATAAATATCTCGACTTCAGCATAAGTCTTAACTAGCTCGATTATTACAATGACTTTAATTTCATTTTACTTAAACTGAGACGTATTAACTCTTATGTCGATTTCATTAACGTTAAGAAATGTTAATGATCGTTTTATTTCTCAAAATCTTTTTAATACGATGATTACGATAACTACGTTAAATTAAAATAAGAAATTAACTAAGAAACGCATTTAATCTTTATATCAGACAGTGAATACAATGTCACTTATGATAAGAATTACGTGATACTATTTAATAAGAAGAATATAAGAATATTCGAGCGTAATCAGTCGTTTAAATAAGCTTCTGTTTATGTAATGCGCGAAGTAATTATTTTTAATGTTTTCTTTCGTTAATCGAAGTTACTTATTATTATTAAATAAATGCATTAAATCGTTACTATGAGTCATAATAATAAAGATCTTTGCGTTTTCGACTCTCGCGACTTCTTAAACGATAATATAATTTTCTTTAAATTTTTTTAGCATAATAATGTTAAAGTTAATCAGTGTGTAAATAACAGCGCTTACGTTATGCTTAAGAATATTTACACTTAGCTTAATCTCGATGCGCTGAAAGAATTCTTAATCTTTTTTATTAAGAATTTTTCTTATCTCGATTCGCTAAAAATACGAGCGAAAAATCTTAATAACAGCGTCGCGCTCGATTTCATTTTCTTTTTTATTTAACTTAACTTTAATAATTCTTTAAAGTAAACGACGTTTAAATTCGTGATCTCGCTTCGAGAATTAACGTGTAACACGATGATTAAGATTATCGTAATTCATATTTATTAAACTCTTATCGCTCGAATTCTCGTCGCTCTCAGAATTTTTATAAGTCTCGTTAATTTCTTCATTATTAATTTATATCACTGAAGAATTTTATGTCTCGTGCTACTTATCATTCTGATTATTCTGTTAATTTTATTAACTTTATAATTACGTCTTATTTATAAAACGATCGTTCAAACTCGTGACGTTTAAAAGCAAAGTGTTAAGATTAACATGATGCAATTTGTATCGACGATCTTTAATGTCATGTAAAGTTTTCTTACTTTAATTAATAATTAAATGTGTTAACTAATCGTAAAAGACATTTAATAACTAATGAAAGACATTTCATCGTCGTCGAGCGAGATCGTCGTTTATTAAATAAGACGTGCGACTGTCTTAAGCGATTATTTAACGTTCAGTGAACTGCGAGTGAAAACGAATAATCTTTTTATTCGTTAAATTAATGTCTTTATTTTTTAACAGCTAAAGCTGTTCGTTCAGTTTAAGAACGAATATATTAGCTGTGTTATTAAACGAGCTTAGAACTTTAATTTTCTTGCTTAACTTTAAGAGTAACATTATAATAACGACATTTATCATTATGTTTCCTGTTTTAAAGAGTTTCTTAATAAGATTAAAATCGTTAAAAAGTTTCTGAAGATATTACATGATCGATATCTGAGACTTATTCAGTTTAATATTTCACTTAATAAAAGTAATTAAAAGATTTAAATCTTAAAAGAGAACTGATGTGAATTTAATACGAAGGTTTTAACTTAGTATAATATTACGGAAGCGATCGTTGTGTTTATATTTTTTCTCGTTAATATGAATAAAGTTAAGAATTTTAATTATTGCTAGTTTAATTTTATCGAGCTTATTAAACATGATTAAACGAACTGAGATTATGATTAATTCGCTAAAAAGATAATACTGAAGTACATTCTTATCATTATTTTATTAATTACGCTCGCGAAGATTAAACGTTAACTGTAACTTAATCGAGCTTTAATTTGTTTTAGTAAAAAAGCGATGAAAAGTTACGTTTACATTCGTCGTGTTAAAGAAAAGAAACGATTTAATAAGAATGATAGAAGTTCATTTATTATTATTAAACTTCATTTAAAAATGATTCTTCGAATTAAATTAATAATTAAAGCGATCGAGAAAACGTAGTAAATTAACATATTTCTTGTTTATTCTCGCGAATGTAATGAGTGCACGTAACTCGTAAGATAATGTTTAAGTCTTCGTAATAAGTGCTTACTGTGTCTTTATTAACTATAATATGAAGAAATCTTTAATAAGTTAACATTTCTTATCATCGCGATAAGTGCGTCGATACGATAAATAAATAATTAAATAATCATTTTTTAAAGTCACTTATTTTACTTAAATGATATGCTTGTTAATTTTAAACAGACTGAATTACATGTTAAATGTTAAAAAGGCTCGCTTTATATTAATGCTGTTATTAAACTTTCAATATTAATTCATAAATGTATCTTGTTTAATCGTCAAGATGAAAACATTTAGCTTAACTGTATAATCTTTTAACAAATTAAAGATATCTTTAAGTATGTTCTTTATACTCTGAAGAATTAATGAATCTTAACGATTCTTAAGTAAAATTAACTAAGTATAAGCTAAGGCCGATTTAAATGTAAATTTAAGAAAAATCATTCATTCTGCTTAACGTAAATCGTAAGTCTTTACATTCATGATATTATATGTGAAATATATACTTTTAAAATATAAAGTGCGCGATCGAGACATGATTAAATAATTCATAACGAGAACGTCGCGAATGTTAAATTTTAAATGTAAACGAAAGACTTAATTATATAAAATGTCATGAATTAAAAGACAGTTCTCGAATAGCGATGATGTGACTTAATATAATTTAATGTCGAAGCGAATGCTGAATGCTTAATTCATTAAGATCTTCGTTATAATCTTGTAAGTAACGTAAAGATCATTATTTAAAGCATTAAACGAATTAATTACTGATTTAATTACTTCATCGATGTTAAAAATAATCTTAGCTCGAAAGATGATAAACTTAATGCTATAATATTCAGCTATGTTTACTTTCTGCGTCTTTTTCTTATCGTCTGAAATGAAATTAATGAAATTATTATTCTTAAGCTTCACCGCTTAAGATGTGTAGTACACGACGTCAGTCGCTGCATCTTTCTCTGTCGTTATCGCTTTAAACTTTTCTTTAAGCATCATAATAAAATGTTTATTAAAAGATATAAAATAACGACGTAAGATAACGTTAAGCTGTTAAATGTAAAGAAGTAATAAGATGCAATGAGATTATAAAATGTATGATGATAAGATGAAATAAGATTATAAAATGTTAAATTCTAGATTAATGTAAGTTTAAATTAAACGATTAATCTTAATGATCGCAGCTCGAATTAAAGCTATTATTTGATTATAATGAAAGATAAGAATGATTTTAATTAAGACGATTAAAAGATAAGAATTTGTATGAGCGATTAATTACTATAATGTCTTCGAAGTTAAGTTTTTAAAAAAAGCATACATTTAAATAAAGTGAGCAAGATTTCGTTAATGAATTATTTAATCATAACATAACAAAGTTATTATTCATCTTTTAATGAATTACGCTTATTTATCTTATATTTTTCATTATATTTAAGTTAACGATTTAAAAGAAATGATATAATGAATATCGTTTACATCTTTATTACTTATTATGTTTCGCTTTAAGCATGAGTAAACAAGCTGCATCGTAAACATCTCAGTTAAATTTTTAATTATTTATATATTCTTCACGTTAAGTCTTTTCGCGATGATCGTTTATTAACATTCGTAATTATACTAGAAACGTTCTTTAAGACGAAAAAGACGAATGTTAATTAAATTACATTATTAACATCGCTAATAGCGAGCTTACTCGCTATATTCACGAGAATTCTCAGTAAAGAATATTTAACATCATTATCTTTATTAATTCGAGTATTTATTAATAATGTAAAATTCTTTATAACATTTAATCTAAATCGATCTGTTTCGATTAAATATACTCGTATCACGTGAGCTTAAATCGTTTTTTATTTTAATTAAAGATATAATAATAGCTACTAAAATTAAAGAACGTCGTTCTTAAATTAATAAAGTGTCTCTTAATAACAGAATGATATTAAGCATGAAAAGTCGTAATCTTTTCGTCGCGGAAATAATAATTCATTAAAAGAAAAAAGAGTATCGATTAACATACGTCGTTAATAATAATCTTTCACGTTTTTATCGTTAAGTCTCATGTATTCATACATTCATAATAAACGATGTAATTAAACAAAACGATAATTATTAATAAAGATATTTTTAATAACTTAATTTATAATAAAAATACGATATGTGTCTTCGTAATTCGATCAGAATCTGTTAAAATAATCAGTCGTTTATATTAAATCGAGATTTTCTTTACTTAAAAAGCATAACTAATCGTCTCTTAGCATTATAACGTCTGTTAATTAAATTAATATCGCATTACAAGTCATAATGCTTTTAAGCGAATCTGTTTATCATTCTCACTGTTGCGACTCGTAAGAATGTGATAATAAGCGTTTTCATAAGAGCGTCGCGAATCACGACGATTCATTTATTATTAATAAATAAGTTAGTCATGTGATTTAATTAAGACGTGTTACATTTATTTATTTAATGATTACATAACTTTTACATTATTATTAATCGCTTCTCGAATACAGTCGTAAAGATAAGCTCTTTGTTTAAAGCTCTTATGAATAGCACGACTTTAATACTTTGTTATAAAGTTACATTTAAGCGTTTAACGATGCGAATTATAATTTATATAATTAAAAGACGAGATGACGATCGTCGTAAAGTTACTGAAATGTAATATCGTTATTAATTCAGCAGTAAAGAAAGTTAAAAAATTTTATTCGAGTTAAGACGCTAAAGAACGACATTCTTAAGTTAAAGCAGATTTAAAGAATCGTCATTCAAGTTCATTAAATCTCACACACTTTAATTTTTTAAACGTATTACATAATTTCACTTTCTTCTTAATCGCACTTTACGTTACTTATAACTTATTAAACATTAAGTAACATTATTATAAAGATAATATTAAAACTAAACGCATGCGAAACATTACGACTAGTGTTAAATAAGCTCTTATTACTTAACATGTTAAGAGAAAGAGAAATATTACTTTCGAACTTTATTTATTTTTTAAATTTATTAAAAAAGCAGTCGTAAAGAGAATATTAAATGTTTTAAAGCAAATAAATAAAATTAAGTCATGAAACAAAAAGTTTAATTTAAAAAACATTAAGTATCTTCTTAAAGATATTATCTTATTTACTGATCTGAACTCACGAATTAAACGCGATATACAGTATTAATTCGAGATCGTCTTAAATATTAACGATAATAGTTAAAAGAATAAAGTTAATTTTAAAATATATAATGAAGAGAAGAACGAGAACGTGATCGAGAAGTCTGTAAACTTTCAGAACGATGATTTAAATGTATGTAATCTGTTTTACGTTATGAACTAAATAATCGTACTTAATGATAAAGAAATTTTACACGACTTAAATATAAAAGTATTTAATTATGCGAGCGAGTTTAACTTCGAGCTTTAACGTAGTCATTAATCTCGTTTAATCTCGAACTAATGTATTAACTGAAATTACACGCACTTTTCGCTTTGTAATCAGATTATTTTTCGTTACTTTAATTAAATAATCGAGATATTAAAGACATTAAAGAAACGTAACGACTGAAGAAATTTAAAGAATATACTGTTTCATTTATAAAATAGCGACAAGAGAGACTTCGTCATTGAACTGATCAGTTCATGAACTCGTAAAGATCTTAACGATTATATCACGAATGATAATATTTCTCTCGAGCTTAAAGTATTAAAAAAAGATAAAGAAATACGAGTGTTAAGAAATGAAATCTTAATCATCATTTCGAGTTACTTCTTTTATATATTAATTAACTGATTGCTTTCATTCAGATTAGCGACATCATTCGTGCGAAGCGCTTAAAGAATAAACGTAAGAAGCAGTTACAGAGAGACGAATCATATATATTTAATCTTCTTACTCGTTAGCGATGTTATCACGAGCAGTATAAAAATTTTAATCGCATCTGTTATCATTAAGATATAAATTATTCTTATGAAACGATAAAATTAAAAATAATATAATATTAAATAACAGTAATCGCGAGAGATAACGAAGAGATTAATTATAACAACTTTTCATTCGATTTAGTCATTAAACGACTTCATTCGTTTTTAAGAAACGAAGATTTATTTGTAAAATTAAAGTCTTCGTTAAGCAGTCAGTTCATCGCGAGCATTATTTATAATGCGACATCATTAAGTACGCTCTCATTAACGTCGACGTCTGCAGCAACATATGATTTGTTAATATGCGCATTATAATCGAACTTATGATTTAATTATTAATAATAATAATAAACGAGTTTAATTAAAACGTGTCGTTAAATGCATTAAAATTTTTATTATTATTTAAACAAGTAATCGACGTCACACAAAGAATCATTAAACGAGAGATTCTTTAAAATAAAATTACATCATTTTTAATGTCATCTCATCGTTAATAATCATCTTCGCTCGTTACTGTCGCTTATTTAATTAATGAGCTCATCTTTACGTTTAACGATCAGCTAATCTCTTCGTTTAAGTTTAAGTCTTTAGTCTTTAATACTTAAACTTTCTCAGTCTTCATTATACATTAAATAGCGATAAATATAAAATTTAAGCAGCTTCGCACTTATGATAAGCTCAGAAGAAGCGACGATGAGCTTAAGCGCAATTAATATAATATCAGAAAGTTTAAAAGAAAGATGAAGAAAATAAATGCATAATCATATATTTTTCGAATTACTCATTAAGTCACGATAAAAGCGAGATAAATAACGACGATAAGATGAAGTTTAAAAACTTTAAAGATTACTTCGACTTAAGATATATAACACTTTAGTAATCGTTACTCTCATCTCATAAGAGATTTAAATGATCGCATTTTAAGCGATAATAACTAGTTCGTAAGAATAGCGATGATAATTATTCGAGTGATTATTTTTATTTCATTTACGATTTAGCTAAATATAATTTATATGATTTATTACGTACATATTTATCGAGTTAAAATTAAAGTTAATAACTTTTAATGATTCATTAACATTGCGATTAACATTATTCGATTCATCTCGTTACTGATATTTTATGCATAAATAAACAGTTAAGCGTAAGAGATTTTAACAATTCGTCATTTTTTTGTACAAGTTATGTAATAACATTAATTAAAGATTTACAGATAATGTAACGCGTTTATTCTTCGTGTAAAACGAAGATAATTAACATTAACGAGCTTAAACGTCATCTTTATCATTATTATATACGCTTACATGATTAATCGCGAAAGATTCTTTAATAAAAGTTATTATTATTATTAGAATCGTCGTCATGCAATTTAATGTAACTCATTTAACGAAATCACGAGATTATAAAATGAGATTTAAATTCAAATAATTTTCATGATAAAAGCGTTCAGACGAATATTAAAAACGAGAATTAAGAATACATGTTAATAAATGATTTCGCAGAGAAGCACATGAATACTGAAATGAATAGCGTTAATATAAATTAGAATGTAAAACGTATATCGTTAAGAATCGAAACGATATAACTTTAAATTAAACTTCTTTTTACATCGTTAACGCTTTAAGTTAAAATCTTCATTAAGATAACTAATCGTGATGTCGAAATGATAATTAACGTATTAAAGAAAATATTAAAGTCATTAAGCTCGAATTTTTAAACGATTAAGAACATAAATAATAATTAATATTATTCATTTCAGTGCGAAGCAGATTACGCGTTCGCTTACTGACTTCATTAAACGAAAATTATTAAAAATAATGTTAAGCGATATTTTCGAAATTCGCGCTTACGAATCTTACATTAACATGTTAACTTTCACGACGCGAACGAGTAACAGGCATTTTTACATAAGATTTCGTATGATGTCAGAAATAATAAATAACATTCTTAAACGTTCATAATTAAATTTAATTACGAAGAAGTTTAAGAAGAGCAGCATTACATGTTGTATCGCGACATCATTAAGACACTTTAATTCTTGTTAAATCATTCATTATTTTAAGACGAGTTAATTTACGCATCAGTTCGACATTATAATGTCGATAATTATTAAGTTTACGACGAGATGCATATTGCTGATTAATAATGAAAGACGCAGAAAAAGCTTTTTAATGATGTTATTATAATATTACTGTTAATTTTCATTAATAAAATAATCTTAATTAAGCATTAAGACGATTTATCTGCATGATTTATATATTTAACGATAGAAAATCTAAGTCGACGCATAAGACATGCTTAAAAACGGCCGAAACTGATTCTTCTGAGATTTCTTTTCATAGTTAATAATGACGACGACGATATTAAGTTAAAGATTTAGCATATAACGTTATTAATTATACTTAAGCGTACGTTAAATACGTATTATCATGCATTAATATATTATCTCATACGAAATAATCGTTAAAGTTACGATTTAAAACGACATTTCTGTTCTTTACGCGAATAATAAAATAAGATAATATTATTTAATAATCGTCGAGTTCATAATAAATTACGAGAAACAAGTATTAATTACAGACGTTAAGATGAATTAACATTATTTTATTTATTAAGTGTCATTTCATGAACGCGAAAACTTAAATAAGACATGATTAATTCGAACGCATACGTTCACTAGAAATTAATAAAAGTAATAAAGAAAGAACAGCTTAATCGAGAATGACTCTGCTTAATTACATTCAGTGAAAAACTTTACATAATTACATATATTTATTAATATTCACGAGACAATGATGATAAACGTGTTACATTAATTATTTAAGAGAATCGTCTCGTATTTAGTGTTATGACTCAGTTAAATCATTAACGAAAGCGTTTATACAAGTTAAAGAAGAAATTAAATTAAATTAATTCTAAACGATGCATCAGAAACAGCTCGACTGAATTAAAGATTTCGCGTCATTTCGTCATTTAAAGACATAAAGAGATTTTTTAAGTATAGTACGATTAAGTAATGAATTAATGCAGATTAAAAGTTAATTATATGTTAATTTATTTTAATCATCGCATCGCTTCTGATTACGAAAGCGTCTATAACGATTCATTTCGCTCGAGCAGTAATAAACTTCGTGATACTTATTCAGTATTATTCGCACGACGAAGAAACTTTTTAATATCTTAAACATGCGCTTTTTCGATTAAACAAGTTAAAGAACGTTTTTCGTCATTTACGATCTGAGCGTTCGAATATAAACGTTAATCATTTTAACATTTTTAAATTACACGCTATAACACATTATATAAGTTAGATTTAAAGATACGATAATGCTAATAATTTTAATACAGAGCATAATGAGACTGCACACAAGTATTTAATAAAGATCTTTTTCGATCGCATTAATAAACGAGACACGTTTTAAACGCAGTTATTACATTACAATACTCGATATTTAAATCTTCTTACGATGAAAGATGTTTTTCTTTATAAAAATATAAAATAAAGTAAGATTAATAAGTATGCATTAACTGCTATGATAACACGATTCAGTCGAGTCTTTAGTCTTCGTAAAATTTAAGACGCACTCATTCGCGAATAATGTAATTAAATATAAGAAATAAAACTTAATTCAGAGTTATGATATCACGCATTAATCTTAATCAGAATTCTGAACATGAAGAAGCTTCTTAACGCATTAATAATCTTCGTGCGCGAGTGTCGTAACTTAATTAATAAAAAAGTCGTATTAAATAAAGAGTTAAATTAAAAGAAAAAAGACTCGATCTGAATTAAATCATACTACGTAAGCGTTCATGAGTCACTTTAATGCTGAAAACGAGACGGAAAAGACGTTAACGACTTAAAAAATTTAATTAACGATAAAATATATTGCTCATTAAATTAACAGAGAAAGAAGAAAGTTTAAAGACGTGATTATGTCATGATTCAGAAGAGATTAAAAGAGACGATTAAAGCATTAACTCTGTTAAATGATTAACTGTTTAATTAGTTACGACTTATTCTTTTCATTATAAATTCGTTACGACGAGACAACAAGAATAATAAGTTACGACATAATGACATTCTCGTCGAACTACTTAAATCTCGCAATAAAGAAACTTAACATGCTGTGCATGAAATGATTAAGATAGAGCATTAATTTAAAGATAACGCTAAAAATTCTCGTTCGCTCGAAGCTAATCGATTTTTTCATTCGCACATAATTCTGAGAAATGTGCATGTTGTATTAATAAACGATAATCGTAACGAGTTAAATAAAAACAAGTTCTTTTACATTAATAACTTTAACGATTAAGATTCATATAACTCGATTTACGAGAAGAATTTCTTACATAAAGAAACAAGAATAGCAGAATACTACTTTAAACGCGAAAGCTAAAGA
>JAABUO010005767.1_pt1 | contig 14336 bp, 6 predicted proteins | sample 5559291 | NCBI WGS metagenome assembly JAABUO01 (sample SAMN10711878, study PRJNA513372) | rock metagenome | isolation source: Antarctica rocks | place: Antarctica: Victoria Land, Finger Mt sud | reverse complement strand
GGAGCATTGAGAAGTTTTAATTTACGCTGATCTTCAATCCAAGCTAATATAGACATTTTGTATAACTCCTATAAAATTTCTATTGATCTAACAAAAACCTGACCTAACAAAAAAAGCTTAACAAAAATAAGATTTGAAACAAAAAAAGCTTAACAAAAATAAGATTTTTGTCTATAGCTTTTTTTGTCAGGTCTATAGCTTTTTTTGTTTCAAATAGTATTTGAAACAAAAAAAGGTTTCCATTTTTTGTCAGTGTTTCAAATAGTATTTTTGTTTCAGTGTTTTTGGTTGTTCTTTGAATTCGTAAAACAAAAGATGACAAAAATAGTATTTTTGTTTCAGTATTTTCGATTGTTGTTTTACTCTTTTTGTTTACTTTTTTTGTTTGAATTTTGAAACACTGACAAAAAATGGAAACCTTTTTTTGTTTCAAATGCAAAACAAAAAAATGCAAAGCATTTTTTGTCAGGTTTGAATTTTTTTGTTTTACTGCGTAAAACAAAAAAATAAGCAAAAGAAGCAAAGGGTTTTGTTAGAAAAACCCTATGTTTTCTAAGCGTTACTTTGCTTGTTTTTATATAAACAGTAAAATAAATTTGTTTTGTAAGAATCTCTAACAAAAACCTAACAAAAATAGTATTTTTGTTAGGTTTTCGTTCCAGCTGTGCTCTGTTACTTGATTTTATTATTAAAATTGGCTATTCTAAGAGTAAAACAAGCTTTAACAGTTTTTAACAAACCTCTAACAAAAATATTATTTTTGTTAGAAAAGGGTTTGTCTGGAATGGAAATTTAAGTATAGAAAAAGCTTAATTTTTAAAATTACTTTTTAATTATAATTTTAAATAATTATTTATACAATTTTAGCATCATTTTCTTTTTTTAGTTTCTAATAATTTTTTAAATAAAGCAAAGGTTACCTTACCCAATAATTTGTATACTAATAGAAATAGTTATGTGATTAATTTCTAACAAAAAAGTAAACAAAAAGAGTAAAACAACAACCAAAAATAATATTTGAAACAAAAAATGCAGTTAAAATCTTAAACAAACCTGAAACACAACCCTGAGACAAAAAATGCATTTTTTTTTTTTATGACAAAAAAGGTTTTCCAAAGCTTTTTGTATCTTTTCTTTATCTTTTCTGAAAGAAAAGATAAAGAAAAGATACAAAAACTTACAAAAACGAAGTTTTTGTTAGAAAACTTTCAAAAACTTGAGACCTGACAAAAAATGCAAAGCATTTTTTGTTTCAAATTTCATTTTTGTTAAGTTTTTGTTAACAGTTTGTCAAGATTTTAACTGCAATAACAAAAACCTTATTTTTATTTCAATTTTTGTTAATTGTTTGTCAGGATTTGTAAGCCCCTTTGCTTTTTAGTTTCTTGTGAACAAAATCAATTAAAAGACTAAAAACTTGACACTTTATGAAAAAACAAGTATGATAAAAATTAGGATAAGCGCCCCCATCGTCTAGAGGCCCAGGACATCTCCCTTTCACGGAGGAAACGGGGATTCGAATTCCCCTGGGGGTAAAGACTTAATAAAACGTCTATTTATTTTTATTACAATTAAAAACAAGCTTAATCAACTATTGATCTGACAAAAAATGCCTGACACTCTAACAAAAACAAAGTTTTTGTCATTGAGACAAAAATAATATTTGAAACAAAAAAAGCCTGACAAAAACAAAAATAATATTTTTGTTTTTGTCAGGTCAGGTTTTTGTTTCAAATTTCGTTTTTGTTTCTACTTTATTTTAAATAATATCAGGATTTGTTAATAGTTTGTATTTTTCAATATATTTTCTACTTTAAAAAAAGTAATTTTTATGTTATACTTATTAAAGAACGCGGGATAGAGCAGTCTGGTAGCTCGCAAGGCTCATAATCTTGAGGTCGCAGGTTCGAATCCTGCTCCCGCCAAAATGTTATTTAAGTTCAACTCTTATTTTAATCTAACTTTTTTATTATCTTTTCTAAATGTTGTTTATTTAATATTTATATATTATATATATATTTTACTAATTATTTTTTTCTTTTAGTAGGTCTTTTAAATAAAAAATTGAAAGAATACAAAAAAAGTTATATTATCTCTTAAAGAATATAAAAATTTGTAACCTTTTTTTACCTTGAAAGTTTTGAGACAAAAATATCGTTTTGTTAGGGATTTAAGGTAAAAAAAAAATAGACATCTAAAACAAACTTTTGTTGTATACTTTATTTTTTACATCGAAAAGAAAAACATCGCGTACATTCCATAGATCGAAAAGAAACTTACTAACATCGCCTTTGGTTTCTTTTCTCACAAATCCTGACAAACCTCGACCTGACAAAAAAAGCGAAGCTTTTTTTGTTTCACCCTGACTTTTGTTTGAAGTTTTTGTTTTACTACGTAAAACAAAAAAATTCAAACAAAAAAGTAAAAGAACAACTAAAAATGCAGTTATGACAAAAAATGCAGTTAAAATCTTGACAAACCTGAAACCTGACAAAAAATGCAAAGCATTTTTTGTCAGGTTTCAATTTTTGTTTCTATTTTTGTTTCAATTTTTGTTAAGAGTTTGTCAAAATGTAAAAAAGGTGATGTTGTATCTTTTAAAAAATATAAAACGATGTTAGTTAGTTTCTTCTCGATATATGGCCACTGTCCCATAATTACAAAAACTTGAAACAAAATCTAATAAAAACATGATTTCAAACAAAAAAAAGCCTGACAAAAAAAGCTTAACAAAAAAAGTTTCGCTTTTTTTGTCAGGCTTTTTTTGTCAGGCTTTTTTTGTCAGGTTTCAAGTTTTTGTTAGAAATTTGTCTAATCAATTATTTTATAAAATTTTTTCATTTTTAATTACAAAAGGAATATAACCACATGACTAGAGTGAAACGACGTAATGTTTCTCGAAACCGACATAAAAAAGTTTTAAAAATGACACAAGGATTTCGAGGATCTTCATCTACTTTATTTAGAACTGCAAAACAACAGAATATTAAAGCATTACGTTATTCATACCGAGACCGAAATCAACGTAAAAGAGAATTTCGAAGTCTTTGGATAACTCGAATGAATGCAGCTATAAGAGTTTATGGTATGAGTTATAGTAAATTTATTTACAGTATAAAAAAATCAGAAAGGTTTTTAAATCGTAAAATGCTCGCTCAATTAGCTCTTCGTGATAATGAAGCTTTTAAACAATTAATTCAATCTTTGAGCTAAAAAATCATAAAAACTGTGAATCGTTGTAATAGATTTTTAAGTTTTGTTGGTATCTCAAAAAAATAAACTAAATAGTAATATTGTTAAAGATATTATTAAAAAATAGTTCAAACCTGACAAAAAAAGCTTTTTTTGTCAAGTATTTTTTGTCAGTGTTTCAAACATTGTTTTTGTATGCCCAAATTTTTTAAAAGATTCGATATCTAACAAAAATATTTTTATTCAAGATTTTTCTAGGTTTGTTTCAAATAAAAAGTAAAGTCGAGATTTAACAGTTCTTCTATAGAAAATTTATTATCTATTAATCATTTATCAAAAATTTTTTTATTTATACAAAATTAATATGAGTTTCACAAATCGTTTCAAAAAAAAAAAATATCCGCAAAGTCCACCTATAATACCTATTATTCATCGAAAATCTAAATTACCTGTTCAAGGAATTGAAGGTCTTGCCTCTTCTGGACCTCACAAAAATCAAGGAACTATAGATTACAAAAACATTGTTTTGTTAAGAAAGTTTATAACAGCTGAAGGCAAAATATTACCTAGACGGATAAGTGGTTTAACCGCAAAACAGCAACGCTATATGGCAAAAGCTATTAAAAATGCTAGAATGACAGGATTTCTTCCCTTTATTAATAAGATTAATAAAAGTCAGCCATTGCGTACATAAAAATTAGTACCATTATTCTTTAAATAAATATCTCTAATAAAAACTTGACAAAACACCAATCAAAAATAAAAACAAAAATAGAAACAAAAATAGAAACAAAAATCTTAGTATCCAAACAAAAACCTGAAACTTGACAAAAAATGTAAACAAAAAAAGCTTAAAAAAAATAAGATTTGAAACAAAAAAAGCTTAACAAAAATAAGATTTTTGTCTATAGCTTTTTTTGTCAGGTCTATAGCTTTTTTTGTTTACATTTTTTGTTTCAAATCTTATTTTTGTCATAACTGCATTTTTTGTTTCAATTTTTGTTGTGCTTTTAAAATCTGAAGGATGAAACAAAAAAGTAAAACAACAATCCTGACAAAAAAAGCGAAGCTTTTTTTGTCAGGTCAGTATTTTTGTCAGTATTTGTATTTTTGTTTCACAAATTTTTAACAAAGTTCTAACAAAAAAAAAAATAGTGTCTTTAATCTTTGTTAGAAGTTTTAATGAGAGCTTTGTTAGTCCAAAACAATGTCAATAAAATTTTTTTAAGAAATAATATTAAAACTTACTTGCACAATTTTTGTTTTTTCCAAAGGTATTATTGTGTAAGACAAGTTTATAAATCTGGATTGACAAATTTTACAATCCAAAAGTTTTTGTTTTACGTAGTAAAACAAAAAAAGTAAAACAAAAAAGTAAAACAAAAAAAGTAAAACAAAAAAAGTAAAAACAAAAAACTTGTTTTGTTAAATGCTTGTAAGCCTTCCAAGATCGCCTAAACAATAATACTATTATTGTTTAGGCGATGTCCGGATGTTACGAAGGCAATCTATATATTTTAGGTATTTTTTACATTTATGGCCAAGAAAAGTATGATTGAGCGTGAAAAAAAACGCCAACGTTTAGTTATTAAGTATGCAAAAAAACGAAATGATTTAAAACAAGAAATTAAAAATGCATCTTTTTTAGAAGAAAAATTAGATATTCATCGAAAATTACAACGTCTTCCTCGAAATAGTGCACCTGTTCGTCTTCACAACAGATGTTTAATTACAGGGCGACCTAAAGGTTACTATCGTGATTTTGGGCTTTCTAGACATCTTTTACGTGAGATGGCTCATGACTGTCTTTTACCAGGTGTTACTAAGTCTAGTTGGTAGTTCTCAAAAAAAACATTTCCATACAAAATTTTGGACGAAATCGAGACCTGACCTGACAAAAAATGCCTGATAAAAAAAGCTTAACAAAAAAAGCTTCGCTTTTTTTGTTAAGCTTTTTTTGTTTCAAAGTTTGTTTTTGTCTGGGTTTGCGCAACAATTATTTATTTTAGTTTTCTTAATGAAGAATTTGTAAGTTAAATAAAAAAAAAACAAGCAAAAAATTGTGCAATAATTTAAACAATTAGTAATACTGTTATTTTACATATTTTTATTTTTATAATAAAATTATCAAAATCTATTTTATATAAAAAACTATTAGCTTATAAAAAAAAGTAAGAAAAGAACTAAAAAAGTATTTTGTATTACATTTACAAACACAGAAAATAACAATTTACAAAATTTTATTTTTGGTAAGAAATGTCTTTTTTCTTAAAAATTAAATGCTATAATAACAAATAGAAATAAAAAGTAGAAAAGTAAAAGTATTTGTCAAAAAACAAATACTTTTACTTTGTAACCTTATAAACCTCTAACAAACCAAGGGTTTGTCCAGGTCACAAAATTACTCTCTTTTACTTGAACTAGCTTCTTATCTTTTTGTTATAATATTAGTTGTTAAATTTTTTGTAACTTTTCTAACAAAAACCGAAACAAAAAATGCAGTTAAAATCTTGACAAACCCTGACAAACCTTCGGTTTGTTTAAGGTTTGTTTAAGATTTTAAAAGCACGATACTACTTTTTTTGATCCTTTTAAAATCCTAAACAAACCTTAAACAAAAACCTGACAAAAAAGGTTTTCCAACAAAAACGAAGTTTTTGTTAGAAAACTTACAAAAACTTTTTTTTTGTTAGGATACTACTGACCTGACAAAAAAAGCGAAGCATTTGAAACAAAAAATGCTTTACATTTTTTGTTTCAAATGCTTTACATTTTTTGTTTCAAATGCTTTACATTTTTTGTTTCAAATGCTTTACACTTTTTGTCAGGTTTCAATTTTTTGTTTCAGTTTTTGTTTGGATACTAATATTTTTGTTTGAGTTTTTGTTAACGGTTTGTCAAGATTTTAACTGCAAAGTGCTTCTTTTATTTGAATTAGTAAAAGAACAACCCTGACAAAAACAAAAATATTATTTAAAACACTGACAAAAAATGGAAACCATTTTTTGTTTCAAATGCTTAACAAAAAAAGCTTAACAAAAATAATATTTTTGTCTCAAGCGAGTGTCAGGCATTTTTGTCAGGTTTTTGTTTCAAAAGGTTTTCCAAAGATTTTCCGAAGGAAAACTTACAAAAACCTGACAAAAAAGGGATACTACTGACCTGACAAAAACAAAAATATTATTTTTGTTTTTGTCAGGTCAGGTTTTAATTTTTGTCAGGTTTTTGTTTCACCTTCTTATTGTTAAAATTTAACAAACTTTTAATAAAAAATCTAACAAAAACTGAAACAAATTTTTTGTTTTTTTTTTAAGATTTTTAGTTCGTCTTTATTAAAGATTTGTTATATGTGTTTCATGTTAGAATTGAGTTTTTAACATGATGAAAAACAAAGTTATTTAAAAAAAAACCGTAGAATTGTTCAAATTTTTTTTGATAAAAAGGTTACAATTTTTCTATTTTACTAAATAAAAAATTTTAAAAAGGATTCTTAATTATGGCTGCTTCTTATTTACCTTCTATTTTAGTTCCACTTGTGGGTCTTGTTTTTCCAGCAATTGCAATGGCTTCTCTTTTTTTATATATTGAAAAAGAAGAAATTGTTTAATTGTCACTCTAGTTTTAAAAGATACATTCACGATTTTCTAACAAAAACGTTATTTTGTATTTAATTCTTTTTACACACCTTTTATAAACTGTCTTTTTATTATTATAGACATTATCTTCTGGGATTGCCAAATATTTACAAATCTGAGCGAAAAGCCGACAAAAATATTATTTTTGTCGGCTTTTCGCTGAACAATTCTAAAATAAACTTTTAAGAAAACATAAATATAATAAGAATTTTGTTAAATTTTTGTTAAAAATAGTATACTTTCCTTTTTTTTTTTTTTTTAATGTGAAACCTCTTGTTTTTTTTTATAGAATACCTTATAATGTATTATAAGGATCTATAGCTCAGCTGGTAGAGCGCCTGCCTTACAAGCAGGATGTCATCGGTTCAAATCCGGTTGGATCCAATTATACAAATTATTAAATACTTTTCTTTATTTTTTTGTGCTATCACTTCAATTAGTTTTTTATCTTTATTTAAAATAAGTATAAGCAAAGTTTTTTCTTAGTAAAAATCTATTTGTCAAAATTTTTTATTACTAAGAAAAAAAATAATAAAAACCTTAAACAAAAATTGAAACCTGACAAAAACAAAAATATTATTTTTGTTTTTGTTTTAAATAGTATTTTTGTTTCAGTCTTTTTGGTTATTGTTTTACTAATTCAAACAAAAGAAGCACTTTGCAGTTAAAATCTGAAAGATTTTAAAAGCATCAAAAATAGTAGTATCCTAACAAAAACCTGACCTGACAAAAAAAGCTTAACAAAAATAAGATTTGAGACAAAAAATGCCTGACAAAAAATGATTTCCATTTTTTATCAGTGTTTTAAATAATATTTTTGTTTTTGTCAGGTTTCAGTTTTTGGAAGGGATACTAAGTTTTTTAACAAAAACCTGACACCCGCTTGAAACACTGACAAAAACAAAAATAATATTTAAAACAAAAAATGCTTAACACTGACAAAAAATGTGAAGCATTTTTTGTTTCAAAAGCTATAGACAAAAATCTTATTTTTGTTTTTGTCAGACATTTTTTGTCAGGTTTTTGTTTTTGTCGGGCTTAATATTTTTGTTTCAGTTTTTGGAAGGGATACTAAGTTTTTGTATCTTTTCTTTATCTTTTCTTGCAGAAAAGATATAAAGAAAAGATACAAAGAAAAGTGCTTCTTTTGTTTGAATTCGTAAAACAACAATCAAAAAGATAAGGAAAACCTTTGGAAAACCTTTTGAAACAAAAACCTGACAAAAAATGTCTGACAAAAACAAAAATAAGATTTTTGTCTATAGCTTTTGAAACAAAAAATGCTTCACATTTTTTGTCAGTGTTAAGCATTTTTTGTTTTAAATATTATTTTTGTTTTTGTCAGTGTTTCAGTATTTTTGTCAGTAATTTTGACAAAGTGTTTTTGTTAAAAATTGGCTTCTGATATCACCTTCTAATATCGCTTTTGATTTGTTTTCGATGTCTAAATGTTAAAGGAATTTGTCTTGTTTTTTAATAACTAAATAAGTTTTTATGGGCATTAAAACTCAAAAAATGATATACTTTTTGTAAGCCGTTATGGTGAAAGGGTAGACACATGACTTTCAAAAAGTCACGAAGAAATTCGTGTCGGTTCAAATCCGACTAACGGCATTCCCTTTGAGATCAAAAAAGCACTTTGATTATTTATAATTTTCAAAATTTTTTGATATAAAACAAAAATAAACAAAGTTGCTTTGGTTTTGCATAGCAAAACCATAAAGCAGAACAAAAATTGAAACAAAAATATTAAGCCTGACAAAAAAAGCTTAACAAAAATAATATTTTTGTCAGGTCTCAAGCTTTTGAAACAAAAACAAAAATAATATTTTTGTTAAGCTTTTTTTGTCAGTCTTTCAAGCGGGTGTCCGTATTTTTATTTAACGATGTTTGAAAGTGATGTTAAAGGACAAGTAACTTTAAATTATTTAATGTTTGGAATAAGTTTTGTATTAATAATAGTATGTTCAGGATAAAAAAAATTATATTTTTCTTGAAACGCAGAAGATTGATAAAAAATATTACTTGGTGTAATCGGTATTATATAACTAGTATTGCTATCTAGGCATACATAAAAAGACTTATTCAATGTAATTTTTTTTTTAATTAGAAGACTCTTAAGAATCGTAAATTTTTTAACTTTTCTTACTTTCTTACTGTAGTTGCTTAATAAAACAAAGATCTGATTTTTACTTAAAAAAATTATTGAAATAAATTCTAAAGATAAAAAGCTTTGATTTTTAATGGAAATTTTTAAAAAAGTAACTAACCATATAAAGTTTATTATCTAGAATTAGTCTTGTATATTTAATAGGTTTTTAAGAGTAAAAAAAGAGTGTTAAAAATTGATCTATAAAAATCTTAATAGATAAGATTGACAAACAGTTATTTAATAATTTATATTATTATATTAATAAGGGATTGTAGCTCAACGGTTAGAGCGCCGCCCTGTCACGGCGGAGGTTGCGGGTTCAAATCCCGTCAGTCTCGTTGACATTTTTTTTGTAGTATATAATTTACAAATAAAGGTTGCTTTTAAAATCCTGACAAACCGTTAACAAAAACTTTGTAGTTAAAATATTAAACAAATGGTTCATATTTTAACTACAAAGTTTTTGTTAACGGTTTGTCAGGATTTTAACGGGAATAAAAATATTAACAAATTATATATTTATTCAGTTTTTGTTAAAATTTCTTTTTACAAAAAGAAATTGTTTGACTAATAATATTTTGTTAGTTTAGTTTTATTTCACCTCTTACTTTGAAGGTCGAGTATTTTATAATAGCCTATTAATTTTGTACAAAAATATTTCATCTAACATTTTTTATACAATTGCATAAAATAAAAAAAGTACTATAACCTCTAGAAATTACTAACTTACACCGATTATTGATCAGTAAAAAAAAAGCAATATAAATTTTATCTTTTTTTATATTGGAAAGCTAATAAATCGCAATAAAAATGATACAAAACAGAAATAAGTACTTATTTCTGTTTTGTATCAGTACTGAATTGTTTTTTATAAAGTTTCTAAAATAAAATTTAGAAGTAATAAAATAAAATCTTTCGGTAATTTAAAAATAAAAGTGTTTTAATAAGCTAATCCCATACTTCGAGTTGTTTCAGAACCTAAATAAACACGAACACTTAAGAAATCAGTAGGGCAAGCTGATTCACAACGTTTACAACCTACGCAATCTTCAGTTCGTGGAGCAGAAGCTATTTGACTTGCCTTGCAACCATCCCAAGGTACCATTTCTAAAACATCAGTAGGGCAAGCACGAACACATTGAGTACAACCAATACAAGTATCATAAATTTTTACAGCATGTGACATAATTTAAATAGACTCCAACATTTATATGAAGTAAGATTGAAATTTTTTGAAAAGAGAATAAGGTTAAATTATAAAACCTTATCACTTTATGGGTTTAGGTAAGACTATATAAACTTTTTCTTAATAAAAATTATATTTTTACTCAAACCATACTTTTGTAAATCTTCTTTAAGAATTTCATTATCATTATATAACCTTTTTGTAGCAAAATATCTAATTTCGCAAGACAAATAGTAAAAAGCACTGAAATTTTTTAATGAGATTCTCTAACAAATTTTTTGTTAGGCAAACCTGAAAAAAAAAGATTTGAAACACTGACAAAAACGAAAATATTATTTTTGTTTTTGTCAGTGTTTCAAATCTTTTTTTTTCAGGTTTCATCTTCTTTTCTTTTATTTGTAAGCCTGATACCGCTGAACAAAAATAGTATTTTTGTCAAAGCGATGTTAAAACAAGAAGTTAACAAAAAATGCACTTAAAATATTGACAAACCGTTAACAGAAACTGAAACAAAAAAAGTTTTCTGTATCTTTTCTGAAAGAAAAAATAAGGTTTTCCAAAGGTTTTCCGAAGGAACACTTACAAAAACGAAGTTTTTGTTAGAAAACTTGCAAAAACTGGAGACCTGACAAAAAATGCTTTGCATTTTTTGTCAGGTCTCCAGTTCTTGTAGGGTTTCACCCAAGAGCTTTACCCCATCTTTGTTAAAAGTTTGTGAAAATTTCTAAAGATTACAAGATTTTTTTATTTTAGTATAATCTTTTTTTTTAGAAAAAGCAATGTTTTTATATTATTTTTGTTTGATATTTTTATTTTGTATTTTTCTTAATAATTGTTTAAAGTTTTTACAAAAAGAACAAAAGTTTCTGAATTTTTCTTTAGAATTTTCATTCGTAGAAATTCCAAATAAGATATAATTTTTTTTTCTTATTTGGAATTTCTACTAGTTTTATTGGAGATAAGCGGACTCGAACCGCTGACATCTGCCTTGCAAGGGCAGCGCTCTACCAACTGAGCTATATCCCCATTTACTTTGTAAACCTTATTATTTTTTCAAGAACGAATAACTTTTTTTAGTTGAGTTTTATAAAGTTTTTAACTTTACGATTCCGAGATTTTGCTGCTTTTTCTTTACAATTTTGGCATAAACGATGACAATAGCTTAAACAAATTAAATAAATATTAAATTTTTGTTTTAGTTTTTATTAAATTTTTATGTAGTAAAATTTAGAACAAACTAAAACCTTAAGATTAACGAAAAAGTGCTGTTTTATGGGATAGCACATTTTAGTTTATAAGATTTGTTAATCTATAAGTGAAAAAAAAAAAATAAGATTTTTTTAAAGATGTTAGGGGCGTATAAATCCTGACAAACCCTGACAAATCTGAGATAAAAACTGCTTCTTTTTGTTAGAACAACAACTTATTTTTTATTTTAGTAGGGTGGGCTATGCTGGATTTGAACCAGCGGCCTCACCCTTATCAGGGGTGCGCTCTAACCAACTGAGCTAATAGCCCTACCTATTTTTATTATAAACAACCTTTTTCACACTGTCAAGTAACCTTTTTTATATTATAAGTTATTTTTATTGAAAAAACTCTTATCTAAATAAAGTGCAAAGCATAACTTGGAAACTTACGAAAATTTGTTTATAAAATTAAATTACAATCTTTTTGATTTACTATAAGATTGTGCATAATACAACTGAAACCTGACAAAAAATGCTTTGCATTTTTTGTTTTAAATCTTAATTTTATTTATTTAATAACCCTGAATAATTTTGAAACAACCCAGAGACAAAAACCTAACAAAAAAAGTAAACAAGAATTGAAACAAAAAGGGCTTACAAATAAAAGATAAGAAGATGAAACAAAAATACTTACAAAAATACTGAAACACTGACAAAAAATGCAAAGCATTTTTTGTCAGTGTTTCAGTATTTTTGTAAGTATTTTTGTCAGGTATGTGCTACAAAAAAGGTAGTATCCCTTTTTTGTTTGATATTTTTATTAAAAGTTTTCTTAAAATTTTTATTACATAAAATCTAGGTTTTTATCTTATAATATATTGGGGATGGAGGGACTTGAACCCTCACGCAAGTCACCTTGCAACGGATTTTAAGTCCGTTGCGTCTACCAATTCCGCCACATCCCCTTCTAAAATTATAATAATAGTATACCACATAAAGATAAAAAAAAAAGAGTTGTTTTTTTTTTTTATTTATGTTAAATTTTTAAAAGAAGATAAAATATTTTTACAACAAAAAAAGAGGGTCGATGCCCGAGTGGTTAATGGGGACGGATTGTAAATTCGTTGGTTAATTCCTACGCTGGTTCAAATCCAGCTCGGCCCAAAAAAGAGTATTATAATTTTCTTCTTTAGCCTTATTTTTTCGCCTATATTTTTAGAATTCTTAGAAATTAAAGAAAATCAAGCTGAAACCTGACCTGACAAAAAAAGCTTAACAAAAATAAGATTTGAAAGACTGACAAAAAATGGAAACCATTTGAAACAAAAATAATATTTTTGTTTCAAATGCTTCAAAGAAAATACTTGGGTTTATTTTTTAACTACTTTATAGTCTATAAATAAGTTGAAATCTTTTTAAGCAAAATGGCACACAATCTTGATTTTTTGATTTTATCAGGTTAACATTATAATGTTTCGCTAAAAGGGCCCATCGTCTAAGGGATTAGGACACAAACCTTCTAAGTTTTTAATGTAGGTTCGAATCCTACTGGGCTCATACGATATTATCAACAAAAAATATTTGTAATATGAATCTTTTAATCTATAATTTAACGTTTTTCAAAAAAAAAAGAGTTCTTTTTTATATGCATCATTAGAAATTGTAAATTTTTTTATTTTGCATTAAAAATTAGTTACTTTTATTTTATAAAATTATATTAACAAACACAGCTTATCTTTTTATATTTTTAGTTAAAACAACTATATACACTTTAGATTCTCAAGAGAAAGAAAATTATAAAATTAAAACCTGACAAAAAATATAAACAAAAAAAGCTTAACAAAAATAAGATTTGAAACAAAAAAAGCTTAACAAAAATAAGATTTTTGTCTATAGCTTTTTTTGTCAGGTCTATAGCTTTTTTTGTTTACATTTTTTGTTTCAAATCTTATTTTTTATTATGGACCTAAAGAAGCAAAAGATTTCTTTTAAAAATAACTAAAAATTTAGTGTCTTTTTATTTATTAAAAAAGAAAGTTAATAATATTTAAGATTATAAGTCTTTATTTTATGTTAAAATAAAACTAAAAAATCATGATTTCTGTATCTTTTCTAACAAAAACTTAACAAAAATACTGACAAAAATGATATTTGAAACAGTGACAAAAACCTGACAAAAAAAGCTTAACAAAAATAAGATTTGAAACAAAAAAAGCTTAACAAAAATAAGATTTTTGTCTATAGCTTTTTTTGTCAGGTCTCAAGTTTTTGTAGGTCCCTAAAGGGACCTCTTATCTTTTCTTTGTATATTTTCTTTATCTTTTCTTTATCTTTTCTGCAAGAAAAGATAAAGAAAAGATAAAGAAAATATACAAAGAAAAGATAAAGAAAAGTGCTTCTTTTGTTTTACTTCGTAAAACAACAATCAAAAAGATAAGGGAAATCATGATTGGTATTGTTTTTACTCCGTAAAAACAAAAGAAGCCCAATAATTATTTCTATATCTTTTCTAACAAAAAATGCATTTTTTGTTTCAATTTTTGTTTTAGCCGCAAAACAATGAGGGTTGTCCCAAAACTGTTAAAAAATTATAAGGTTTGTAAAGGTATCAATAAAATTTAGAAAACTTAAAAAATCTATAAAAAAAAAATCAAAGACTAGGGCTTGACTGACCTGACAAAAATACGGACAAAAATACGGACCTGACAAAAAAAGCTATAGACAAAAATCTTATTTTTGTTAAGCTTTTTTTGTTTCAAATAATATTTGAAACACTGACACTGACAAAAAATGGTTTCCATTTTTTGTCAGGTTTCAATTTTTGTTTCAATTTTTTTTTCATCTTAGATTTGTGAGCCTACTAACATTGCTTTTAGCGGTGTCTAGATATTAAATAATTTTAGGATAAAAATAATCGAACTTAGGAGATCAAAAGGAGATCAAAATATGAAATTAGCTTATTGGATGTATGCTGGTCCTGC
>JAABUO010005765.1_pt1 | contig 14346 bp, 16 predicted proteins | sample 5559291 | NCBI WGS metagenome assembly JAABUO01 (sample SAMN10711878, study PRJNA513372) | rock metagenome | isolation source: Antarctica rocks | place: Antarctica: Victoria Land, Finger Mt sud | reverse complement strand
CTTTTTTGATACCGCTAATGCTTATGCCCGCGGCAAATCCGAGGAAGTAGTCGGCAGGGCATTGGCTCAGTATCCACGCGCTTCTTATTTCCTGGCAACTAAAGTTTATTTCCCTATGGGCGACGGGCCTAACGATCACGGCCTCTCGCGCAAACACATTTTTGAGCAGTGCCACCTGTCTCTGAAGCGCCTGGGCACGGACTACATCGACCTGTATCAGTGCCATCGTTATGACCCCGAAACGCCTTTAGAGGAAACCCTGGTCGCTTTGGACGATCTGGCGCGGCAGGGCAAGATTTTGTATGCGGGCGTGTCCGAGTGGAGCGCGGGGCAGATCGCCCATGCCGTGGACTATGTTCGCGGGGCCGGGCTGCACCCTATTGTCAGCAACCAGCCGATGTATCACATGCTGGGCCGCAATATTGAAAAGGAAGTCATTCCCCTTTGCGAGCGCGAAGGGATTGGGCAGGTTGTCTTTTCGCCGCTGGCGCAGGGCGTGCTGACCGGCAAATACAAGCCGGGCCAGGAGCCGCCCGAGGGCAGCCGGGCAGCCGATCCCGGCCAGAACATGTTCATGGGCGGCGGCAAAATGGATCAGGACACTTTGGTAAAAGTGCAGGGGCTGCTTCCTATCGCTGAGGGACTGGGCTTGTCCATGCCGCAGCTCGCGCTTGCCTGGTGCCTGCGCCAGAAAAACGTCAGCAGCGTGATTATCGGGGCATCCAAGCCGCAGCAGGTGGAAGACAACGCGGGCGCGTCGGGCGTTGTTTTGTCCTCGGAAACATTGGCAGCGATTGAAACCGCGCTCGCATAAGAATAGTCAAAACCTATGGACATTGTGATTTGCAACAACAATGCAGAATTAAACGCGCGGGCCGCAGACATGATTGTGGATCAAGCGCGGGCGGCTATTGCGGCACGGGGCAGATTTACCATTGCTTTGGCGGGCGGCAGTACGCCGCAGGACACGTATGTTCTGCTGGCCCAAGCGCCGCGCGTGAGCAGTGTGAACTGGCAAAAAACGTTTGTGTTTATGAGTGATGAGCGCTGCGTACCGTTTGACGACGAACGCTCAAACTTCGGCCAGGCACAGCGTAATTTTATCGACCATGTTTCGCTGCCCCCGACCAATGTACTGCCTATCCCGACAGATGCCGGAACACCCGATCAAATCGCCGCGCGCTACGCGCAGACCCTTGCTGAGTTCTTTGGCACTGACTTGGGTGCTGCCCCGCCTGCATTTGACCTTGTCCTGCTGGGCCTAGGGGATGACGGTCACTGTGCGTCGCTGTTTCCCGGCAAGCCAACTTTGGAAGATACGACTCACTGGGTGGTGTCCAGCCCGCCCGGTACGCTGCCGCCGCCCGTCGACCGCGTGACATTCACGTTTCCCCTCATCAATGCCGCGCGCGAGGTGATGTTTTTGGTAGGCGGGGCCAACAAAGCCCCCGCCGTGCAGGACATCCTGGAAAACAACCCTCCGGTGACAAAGCGTCCCTCGGCGGGTGTTCATCCCACGCCGGGACAATTAACCTGGCTGCTGGATAAAGACGCGGCCTCTTTGCTGTCCACCCAAACGCGCGGGCAGCAGTAGCTTCTGTTTTTTGCATAAAATAAACGGCCCCCACTACTCTTGGCGACAAGAATACTGGGGGCTGTTTGTCGTGCTGGGTGCGGTTGTGAATTAAGTGTCGGCCAGCAAAACCGAAGGGCCGTCCGGGGTGATTTGTATCTGCGCCAGACTTTTCCCTGCCGCGAGACGCTCCAATTCTTCACCCAGAGCCTGCCGCCGCCAGCCGTTGAGCAGGACATTGGTCTGGGCGTTGCGGCCTCGCACCATGTCGAGGGTGTCGGCTTTCGTCAATGCAAGCTCGGGCGAAAAGCTGCGTGTCAGGCACAAAGCCGCGCCCACGGCATACAGCAAGTCCGCGACCGAGCGCTCGCGCGGCGTTTCGTCATCCCCGCCCGTGAGCGGCGCGGGAAGCTGGTCTTCGGGCACGGCTTGTCCCGCATCCAGAGCTTCCAGGATTGGCGCACCGAGCGCGACTTCTTCGCCCACTGGGAAGCCGCGCAAACGCACAAAATCCGACAAGCGGCGCGGCGGGCGCAGAGCCAGCTCGATCAATGCATCGTCGCGCAAAACAGTCCGAGCGGGCACATCACGGGCGGCGGCCTCCCGTTCGCGCCACGCAGCCAGGGCGCGCAGCAAGGCCGTGGGACGGCGCGAAAGGCCGCTTTTGACGCCGCGCAAGCGCAGGTAGGCGATGTCCGGGTCAGGCTCATACACGGCGGGCACCGAAAAGCGCTCCAGTTCTTCCCCCAGCCAGGCCACGCGTCCCAGGCGCGCAACGGCCTGGCTGAGCTTGTCGGCTACGGGCAGCAGGTAGCGCACATCGTCGCGGGCATACTGCACCTGTTCGGGCGTCAAGGGGCGGCGGTCCCACTCGCTGCGCGTTTCCCCTTTGCCCAGCTTGACGCCCATAAGGGCTTCGGTCAGGCGGGCATAAGACAGCGGATACTGCGGCAGCCCGACAAATCCCGCCGCGACTTGCGTGTCAAACACGTTGCGCGGCAGCACGCGCCCGCCGCCGTAATAGGCCAAACGCAGGTCTTCGCGGGCGGCGTGCAGCACTTTCTCCAGTGCGGGATCGGTCACTAAATCCCAGAACGATTGCAGGCGCGGCACGGCGAGCGTGTCTACCAAAGCCGTGAATTCGGTTGTGGCAACCTGGATCAAGCACAATTTAGGGACATACGTCCGCTCGCCCAGAAACTCCGTGTCCAGCGCAAAGCGTCCCGATGCGCGCAGGTCGGCGCACAATGTTTGCAGGTCTTCGTTTGTTTTGACCAGGGGACGGTCTGTCAATACGGGACTGGTCACAATGTCCCGCTTTCCGTTTCGCCGGGATAAGTGCTCATGCCGCCGACCATGGTCGCGACATCCTTGTAGCCCAAAGAAGTTAAGTACTCGGCGGCGCGGGCGCTGCGGACACCGTGTTCGCAGATGCACACAATTGCGTCTTCGGGGTCAATCTCCTCCTGGCAGCGGGCGGCAAACTCGCTGATCGGCATGAGCAGGACATCGGGAATGTGATACTCCTCCCATTCGATGCGCTCGCGCACATCGACCAGGCGCACGGCATCGCCGGCTTCCCATCCGGCCTGCACTTCAGCCCCTGTTGTTTCCCGCACTGCTGGGTTTTGAGTCATTTCCTGCCCCTCGTCATTCTGCCGGGATTGTACCCTAAAGTCTGCGCCCGCCGTGCCGATAATAACGACAAGACACTTTTGTTCCCCAAGAAAGCCTGCTGCACGATGTCTCAAGACGCCATTCATATCGAGCGCTTTACCAAGGAATATCCTGTTCCGCGCCAAAAGGCAAAACGGGTCGCGGTCAGCGATTTGACCCTTGCTGTCCCGGGCGGCACATTGTTCGGGTTCCTTGGCCCCAATGGGGCGGGCAAAACGACTACCATCAAGATGCTGCTCGGTTTTCTGCCGCCGACACGGGGCGGGGCCTGGATTTTCGGCACGCCTGTCGCTGACGATATGGCCCGCGCCCGCGTGGGCTATCTGCCTGAACAGCCGTATTTCCCCAAGTTTTTGTCGGCGCAGGAAGTCGTCCGCGCCCATGCGGGCCTGGCCGGTCTGGCCGGGGCGCGGGCGCGCGAGCGGGCCGATCTGTGCCTGCAAACCGTAAACATGCTGGAAAACAAGCACATGACACTGGCGAAATGCTCCAAAGGCATGATGCAGCGTGTCGGCCTGGCATCGGCTCTGGTCGGCGATCCCGAGTTGCTGATTATGGATGAACCTTCCTCGGGTCTCGATCCCGTCGGGCGCAAAGAACTGCGTGAATTGCTGATGCGCCTCAAAGGCGAAGGCAAGACCATCTTTTTGTCTTCGCATCTGCTCAGCGAAATGGAGCACGTATGCGACCGCGTGGCCGTGCTTTCGCGCGGCAAATTGGTGGCGTCAGGCACGCCCGAAGACATCACGCAAACGCGAGATCTGGTCGCCGTGCAGATCGAGCACGCGGAGCAAGGTGACGTTCTGGCACGCGAAGTGGCCGTCTTGGGCGGCAGCCTGGTAATGGGCGAAGCGGGACACGACCAGGTGCTTGTCGCGCCCTCTTTGGTTTACAAAACACTGGGCCTGCTGGAACAGCGCCGGGTAAAACTGGTGGCCGTCTCGCCGCAGCGCGAAACATTGGAAGACGCCTTTTTGCGGCTTGTGGGCTGACCCAAGTTTTTGATGCAGTCGTGTGCGCGTACCGTGCGCGTACACAGCCATGATTTTGGCCGTGGCAAGGGCGCTGCAACGACGGACCAAATTTTTCCGTCGTCGGTACAAGCGCGCAATGCGCGTGCAAAGCCCTGGGTACGTGCTCAAAACGAGAGGGAAACACGGAAACAATGACGATGCAAAGCTTACGCAACATCAGTATTATCGGTCGCCTGACATTGGTGGAAGGCGCGTGCAAGCAGGTTTTTCACGTGCTGATCTTGGTCGCGGTCTTTTTGATCTTCGGGTCGGCATCGCTGGCAAAGTTCGACCAGCACGTCCAGATGAAGATGCTGACGGACTTGTGCTTGTTTTGCATGGCCGGAGTCAGCGCGATTATCGCCATCACGGTCTCGGTCACAGGCGTGCCGGGCGAAGTGGAGCAAAAGACCGTTTATCCGATCATGGCAAAACCCGTGCGGCGGTGGGAGTTTATTGTCGGCAAGTACGCCGGGGCGATGGGCACAGTCGCTATCGGCCTCGCCATCATGACAGCGACCTTTGCCTTTCTGCAATTCTTTTATACAGGCAAGCTTGACCCGTCCGGGTTTTACGTTATTCCCTTTTTGTTCCTGGAAACGGCCATTATCGGGGCGATCTCGCTATGGCTGTCGACGTTCTGCTCGTGGCCGCTGGCCTGGTTTTTGTCCATGATCGCGTGCGGACTGGGCAACGTCAAGTTTCCCCTGTACGCCGCGCTGACAGCCCATCACCAGAACCCGTTCAACCGCGTGACAATCGGCATCTTGTACCACCTTCTGCCTAACCTGGAATCGTTCAACTTCAAGGATGCGATGGTGCATCATTTGACCGTGCCGAATGCTTACCTGTGGCAGACAGCGATGTACGGCCTGCTGTACACGTCGGCCATGCTGACATTGGCGTCGTGGTCGTTTGCGCGGAGGGAGCTGTGATGCGCGTGGACAAGGGAATGATTTTGGTGACAGGAAGCGCATTGCTGGCGCTTGGCAGCGTGAGCCTGTTGTGCTGCCCCACGGCCCGCGCGGGCAGCCCGTATGGCGCCAAAACGCGCGCCGCTTCATCCGCCGCTGCGGCCCCCGCGAGCAGCGAAGACAGCCTGGACGACGACCGGGCGGAACATTGGGCTGTTCCCGCTATTGCGCGGGAAGAGCGGACACAAAGCGGCGTACTCGTCGTTGCGCTGATAGGCGTCGGCGCCGGGAGCGCGCGCCGCCGAACGCTCTTAAAGGGACAAAAACGTCATGGGTAAGCGAGTGGGGGCGGGCAAGAAATGGCGCGCTTTGCTGGGGTGCGGCGTTCTGCTGTGCGGGGGGGCCCTGTGCGAGACATGGTCGCAGCCGGCGGGCGTGGCCCAGGGGTACTTCGCGGCAAATGGAAGCCATGACAGCGCCCTGGCGCAGGCGGCGGGCGAATTTCGGGTCGTGGCCGCAAACGTGCTGTGGGCGCGCGTGGTGGACCACTACCACCATCAGTATATGGCAAACGGCGGCGACTGGTCGCGCAACGTCAGCCTTTTGCCTTTGCTGCACACGATTGTGGTGCTGGACCCGCATTTCACCGAGGCGTATGAGCTGATGGGCGGCACGATCCTACCGCGCACGGGGCGCGAAGCGGAAGGCAAGGCCGTGCTGGCCGAGGGCATTCGCAACAACCCGGATGATTGGGAATTGTATCGGGAAATGGCGATGCTGTACGCCTGGCACGAACATCAGCCCGCGTCCGCCCTGTGTTACGCACAGCAGGGCCTGGTGCAGGCCAAACTCGTGACCGATGATGACGGCTTTTCCCGCCGCCTGATGGCGAGCATGTGTGTGACTTTGCAGCGTCAGGTTCGCGACCATGACGCGCCGCAAGCCGAAGCCTGGGTCAAAATAGCGTCTTAATGCGTTTGCGTTACGGCTTGGATTGTTCGGCGGCGACGGCCAACGTCTGCAAAGTCGGTTCGGCGATTTCCCCCATCAAGGTCAAGTTGAGCGCGCCTTTATCCCAATTAAACGCCGTGAGGGATGAGCGGCGCGACACATGGCCCTCGCTCCGTCCGATCTGCACCACGCGCAGGGAGCCGGGAACGCGCGTGGGCTTTTTGGTCTGTGTGCGCAGCAGCTCAAACAACGAAACCAAGTTTAGGCCGTCGGAATAGCGTAAATGCAGGACAGGCTTTGCGCCCTCAGAAGACAATCCCGCGCTGACAAGCCGGTAGCCCGCAAGAAGAGGCGGCGCAACTGCCACACCTCCCCATTGGCCACGCACCGTATTAAGCGGCAACGCCTTTTCCCCCGAAGTTTTTTCTTCGACTAAATGCACACCGGCCCGGCGTGTGAGCGCGGACAAGTCAAACAACCCGCGCGGCAATGGCGCATGAAAGCTGATATCCGTGTCGGCCACCGTCAGCACCAACTTGCCGTCTTCCCGGTAGTTTTCCCGCTTGAGCACCAGCCCAGTCGCGGCATCAATCCATAGTTTGCGCGCGAGGGAGCGATTATCTTTGCGCGTCATTGTCACGATGTATGTTTTGCGGTCGGCAACGGTTTTGGTTTGCGGCAAGACTTGCAGGATGTAGTTTGTGCGCAACAGGTCATAAGACTGCGCGGCGTCTTCCACGGCATCGGCATCAGCAGCCCGCAAACGATGCAGCAGGCGATTGTCGCGGGGATCAAACTGCCATTCCTGGCGCTCGTCTGTGACTAGGCTGCGTCCGCGCTGTGCGTCCGGGGCCAGATAATCAATCCGGCGCAGGGCAGGCGCACGATGCGCCACCAGCACGGCAACAGAATGCCCAGTGCGCCAATAGGTCGTGATTTGCCGTCCACGATAGGAAAATAAATCGTCTGCCTGGAGCGAACGCTGGTAAAGCGCCGCTGCCGTCGGCAAGGGGGCTGGTTTGGGAGAAAGCAATCGGGGTAGTTTTGCACTAGGCATGACCATGCGAAATGGATGGACAAGACGCACATGGGCATAGCGTCGCCCATGATGCGCAGCCGGTGCGCTGCGGTTCGGCGCGCCCGTTGCTGATGCTGTTAAAGCCAGCATCAGCAGCCCTGCCGTCCTAAAACTAGGGGGTGGCATCGCTGGAAAAACTGCCATTGCTTGCTGCCTCTGCCCCCATGTCACTGGAGGTCGCCCCATCATCCACGTCTGCCGCAAGCATTGTCTGCCGGTCGCTGTCTGCAAGTGGCTGTGCCGCCGCCGACTGCGTATGATCCCACACCAAGGCAGACATGTCTACGACATCCGGTGCCATGATTGCGGCCGGCTTGGTTGTCTGTGCCGGAGAATGCAGTTCGCTGTTGACAAGAGGAGCAGCCAAGACCGCCCCTAGCAGGGCGACTACCGCCGCGCCCATGGCCCAGCGCCGCTGCGTACCCAGCAAACTTTGCCGCACTTGGCCCAGCAGCGAGGCGTTGGCATGGCGCAGCTCGACATCCACGCGCAATTGACGGTAGGTATTCGTCCAGAAGTCAGGCGGCGGGGCTGATGGTGCAGGTAAGTGATGCAGCAAATCCCGCGTTTCTCGCAGCGAAGTACAAGTGATGCGGCAAGCCTCGCACAACTGCAAATGCAGCGCAGTTTGGTGCATCTGCGCGACATCGAGCTTGTCGTCTATATATGCGGAAAACAATTCCGGCTGCGGGTGCTTATTCATCTTGCTTGCTGTTCTATGAGCCGTCGCGGTGTCTACCCTGGTAAGTACGGCCTTAGCCACGCTGTTACTTGGACAGACGCGTCAAGGACTGTTTCATGGCTCCTCGTGCCCGGTGCAGGCGCGAGCGCACTGTGCCGACCGGCGTGCCCATCATTTCCGAGATTTCTTCGTAACTGAATTCTTCCACATCCGATAAGATTAACACCATACGAAATTCCGGCGGAAGGCTGTCCAGCGCGCGCTGAACAGGCTCATCGAAGGTTTCGCCCAGAGTGACACGAACCGGGTCACTGCTCCAGTCGGCCACTTCGCGGGCCGGAGGGCTGCCATCTTCCTCCCCCCCGCCCTGGGGTGCATCCAGCGATTCAATGCGCCCCACCCGCTTGCTTCGCCGCTGCCGGTCAATGAACGTGTTGGTCATAATCCGGTACAGCCACTTGTCAAAATACGTGCCCCGCTGAAACCGTTTGAATGAACGAAACGCTTCCAGCAGGGCATCCTGCATCAAATCCTGCGCATCCTCGTGGTGCCCGGCCATACGGTACGCCACCCGGTAAAGCTTATCCTGATGCTGCGCGAGCAGGCGCGCGAATAGGTTCACTTCGTCTTCGCTGAGAACTTCGGAAGACAGCGGCGGCGGGTCGCTGGAAGGCTGAGGGCCAAAGTGAGGAAGCTTCATTGCCTTACAAAACTGGCCCGCCCAAACGCTTCTGCTGTATCAAGAAGCGTTTGGGCAGGCCAAAAAGTTCCCTCTGTTATTCGCTGATGGTGACACGGATCATTTTATCGCCCTGGCGCAGCTTCAGGACGTTTTCGACGCCCTGGGTCACGCGCCCAAACACGGCGTAGTTCATGTCGAGATGGGGCGCGGCGGCCAGCGTAAAGTAAAACTGTGATGACGCGCTGTCCGGCGACTGCGACCGGGCCATGGCAAGCACGCCCGCCGCGTCGTGCTTGAGGCTGGGAGTCACTTCCAATTTGATGTGGGTGCCCGATCCGCCTGTTCCGGTGCCCTCGGGGTCACCGCCCTGAATAACAAAGCCGGGCGCATAGCGGTGAAACGTCAGCCCGTCGTAGAACCCCTTCTGGGCGAGGGCGATGAAGTTTGCGGTCGTGCCGGGCGCGTCGGCTTCGGCGAGCTGGGCGATAATGGTGCCCTGCGTGGTTTCGAATGTTGCTTGTCGGTCTGCCATGATTTATTCTCCTGTGTGTCTGGATTGATTTGCGCGTGTGCAGTCCCAAGCGCGGCCACTTCGCCGGGTGTCAGGTGACGCCATGCGCCTGGCGCCAGCCCGGTCAGCCGGACGGCCCCGATACGCACGCGGGTCAGTTTGGAAACGGGATGCCCCACTGCGGCCAGCATGCGCCGCACCTGCCGGTTGCGCCCTTCAAAGATGGTCAGTTCGATCTGCGCGCGGCCTTCGTCGGCGGCGGGCGCGTCTTCCCCCGCTTCCGCCTTTCTTCGCGGGTCGGCGCTCGCGGGACGCATCGGCCAGACTGTGATGCCTTCCGCGCCGCGCGCCGGGCCGTCTTCCAGCATGATGCCCCCGCGCAGCCGGCGCAGGACGTCGGTCGACGGCACGCCGCGCACTTCGGCCCGGTACGTTTTGGGGACATGATACTTGGGGTGGGTCATCTTGTACAGAAAGTCGCCGTCGTCGGTAAGAAAGATCAAGCCCTCGCTTTCCGCGTCCAATCGCCCGACCGGGCGCAGCATGGGGCGGGAAGGCAGTTCCACCAGATCGGTCACTAAGTGCGCGGCATGCGCATCGCTGCGGGAAGACACCACGCCGCGCGGTTTGTTTAAGGCAATATAGTAATGCTTGGACGGCGGGTTGATAGGGCGTCCATCAAACGTGACTTTATCTATCCCAGGCTGGATCTTTGTGCCCAGCTCGGTGACCACTTCGCCGTTGATCCGGACGCGCCCATCTTCAATCCACACTTCACACGTTCGGCGGGACCCGACCCCGGCCTGAGCGAGCCACTTTTGCAGACGCACGGGCGGGACGGAGGGCGCTTTTAGGGCGCTTGTTCGGCCCGGAGCCGAGCGCGGCGGCACGGATGCGCTGGAGTTTTTGTCGGGGGGCAGTGCGGGCATAGATGATTACTCCTCCTATCAAGAGCGCGGCGGCGGCAAGCAGGCCGCCCAAAACTTCCAGGACATCTCGCCCGATTTTCTTGCTTGTTCGGGCAAACACAGCGGCGGGAGCGAGCGGCACATCCCGCGCGGCGAGAGCATTCCCTGTCGCCTGGAGCTTCCCTAATGCATAAATAGTCACCGTACCCAGCTTTGTGCCCGCTGCGACCGGCGCGGACGGCACATGCGGCAGCGGCACGACACGTGTTTGAAACTGCGGCGCGGCCTGCCACCGGGATACGACCGCCCTAAGATCATTTGCCGCGACCACCGATGTCGGGCTGGCCGCAAGCGGCACGTTGACTGTGCCCACCGGGGCATCCTGGGCGACCACGGGCACCGTTTGATAGTTCGCAAACCCGTAGTTGAGCAGCGACATCACATCCTCGCGGCAGGACGGGCTGTTGAGTGCGACGGCAATCATGCGCCACGGACGCCCCTGCGTATCCAGCCGTGTCGCAGACCCGACAAAACAATGCCCCGCCTGATGAATATACCCGGTCTTGATGCCATCCGCACCGGGAAAGCCTTTCAAATAGGTTGTCGCCGTGTTGCGCACCCACACGTCTTTTGTATCAACCGAGCGCGTGATCTTGTATTTCTGCGTTTTAACGATGGTGTTAAACAGCGGCAGATGGGTGACTGCATATGACGCGATCTTCGCCAAATCCGCCGCCGACGAATGGTGATCCGGCGCATACAGCCCGTTTGGCGTGACAAAGTGCGTGTGGGTCGTTCCGATTTCTTTGGCCTTGATGTTCATCTGCGCGGCAAACGCAGGCACAGACCCGCACAAATAGTCTGCTCCCGCCACCGCAGTATCGTTGGCCGACCGCAGCAGCATGGCATACAGCAAATCTTTTAATGGGATGCGCTCCCCAGTTCGGATATGCAGACTGCTTTCCGGCAGGCTTTGAATACCCGGCGGGCCAATGACATCATCCGTCAAATGCCCCCGTTCCAGCAGCAAAATCGCCGTCATAATCTTGGTGGTGGACGCGATTTCGCGCGGCGTATTTTCGTTGCGTCCCCACAGCACTTTGCCCGTCTCCACATCCACCAGAACAGCGTTCTGGCTATGCACTTTGGGCGTCGTCGGCCCCGCTACGGGGGGCGGCGCTGCCAGGGCAGGCGCAATCGCCGTCCCCTCCTGCGACGCTTCCGGGTCGGCCTGCGCGAAACACGCAGCGGGCATCAGCAACAGTAGAAGCATCCACAGCAACAGTAAATATCGTGATTTAGTCATATCTTCTTAGCGGCAACCGTGTTCTTGGTGGAATAAATTAAAACATAAAACGAGTGCAATACGGCGTCCCGTGCAAAGCATCGCTAGACAACATTAGTTTCGGGCGACCAGGCATAGCAGAAGTAAGTGTCCAGCAGAACCGAGGCGCATCGAGCACACCGGGGCTTGGCGGCGAGGGAGAAATGTCCGTCACATTCGCATTGTGTAGGGCGGATAGTGGCGTCGTATACTTTCGCTAGGCGTCCAATCGCTTCTTCTAATTCCTCATCGCCAACCTGTCCTGTCTCATAGGCAGTTTCAAGGGCAGAGACAGCATTGTAGCCTAATTCCTGTTCCATGCGGTATGCCGAGATGCCATCGTAGTTGACCCGGTAACAGGTCGTGCAGCTTACTTCCCAAATCCCCGCTCCCATGCCTCCGGCTTTCAGGCGCAGCCGCATACCGAAGCCGCACACCGGACATTGACGAGGCCCACCCAAGCTGAGTAAACGTTTGTATCGGTCGTAGGCAGGGTCTTCACGCCGTTTGTTGTCGCGCCACTGCTTGCCGGACTCGGAGGTGAAATCGTTAAAACAAAGATACTCATCAGCCCACTCATGGAGCAACGGGTTCTTTTTGGTCGCCCGTGTGTCACAGATCGCGCACCGGCGCTCCGGCTGTGTGTCATCCATTTCATCACCCATTGTGTCGCCGCAAAAAGCGGGGTCAAATGGCTGTACTCAGCCCTGCGGCAATTGCTTTTAGTGACAGCGCTACCTTCATAATAAAACAGCCCGCTATTTTACTTTGGGCACAAATCTTTGTCAGACCGCCCGCACTGCGGGTTTGCCCAAGCTTTCATATTCGGTAAAAGACGCTGAGACGGCATGCCGCAATTGTTCTTCATTGATCTCCCATTGAAGTTCAGGCGACAGGTCAAAGACATAACACGCGGAATGTATCTCGTCGATCATGTCCTGAAACTTGGTTTCTTCCGCATACCCCCACAGTGCCGCCCACTTTTTTTGGAACTCGCTTTCGCCAATCTTGCCGGCCTGCCACGCAGCCAGCAGGAGTTCATCATAAGGCTGCGGCCAGGCGGCCTTTTTCGCATCCGCGCTGTCTCGGTCCTGCGTCCACAGCGCTGCAAACTGAGCGCAAAATGGGACAGCCGCTAAATCGCCGCTTGTAAAGCTTTGCATAAGAACCAAAAACTGTTCTTGTCGGGAAGAGCTAAGCATCGGACATCTCCTTTCGCGAGCAGATGGACGACTTGGCTGGAATACAGCTTCCAGCCTGCCACAAACGTGTTGGAACGATCCACGGCTGCCCACAAGCGAGTGGCAGGGTCAAAATAGTGCGTGACGGGAACCGTCCCACGAAATGTACCCAATATTTGCTGCGGCGCGCTTGCAATATGATCTTGAACTGCCTTTTGGAACAGATCGGCATTGGCCGTGTTCCAGTTACCGTCGATACCAAAATCAGGCGCATGACTGCTGAACGCGTGCTGCAAGTGTTTAACACTAAAACCACAGGAAATACGCACTCGGTCTCCCTGTTCGGCTTTACCGGCACAGGCGGCCAAAGTCCTTCCAAGCCGTGATCTTAGCCGATGCCGCCTTGTTTCCTAGGCATCCCGACGACGGAACAATTCCGTCCGTCGTTGCAACACGCTTAGAAAGTCTCCGCTGCGCCCTAGATACGAGTTCGACAGCCATAACAAATCCCTGTTTCCTGCCCTTTGTGTGCGCCAATTAGTCCAGGCCGACGGCTTCCAGGGTGTCGTGAACGGCGGCTTTTTCTGCTTCGGCTTCGGCGGGGAGAACGTCTTCTAAGGGCGGCAAATCCTCTAATGTGTTCAGGCCGAAGGTGTGCAGAAAGTCCGGCGTCGTTGCGTAAAGAATAGGGCGACCGGCGACTTCCTTGCGGCCTGCGTCGCAGATCAGCTTGCGCTCGGACAGGGTGCGCAGGACGCCGTCGGCGCTGACCCCGCGCACGGCTTCGATTTCGGCCTGCGTGACCGGCTGCTGATAGGCGATAATCGCCAATGTTTCCAGGGCGGGCTTGGACAGGCGCGCACGAGCGTTGGGCGCGGACAACAGGCGCGCGATGCCTTCGGACAAGACGGGCCGGGTCGCCATCTGGTAGCCGCCCGCGATGCGAACAACGTGCAGGCCGGAATTGATGCGCCGGGCATAGGCATTGACAATGTCTTCCAAGGCTTCTTCCACAGCAACAGGGTCAAGCTGGAGGCTGCGTGCCACTTCACCGGGCGTGATCGGCTCCACGGCGACAAACAGGTAGGCTTCCAGGAGCGGCGGCAGGTCCAGGTCGGAATAAGTTTTTGGGGAAATGTCAGGCATTCGTCTCAGGGGGCATCAGGCGTCGGTCGGCAGCATGGGTGAAACCCAGATTTCGGATAATGTTTCGTCTTGAGTCGCCTGGATACGGCCCTGGCGCAGGAGTTCCAGCAGGGCCAAAAAGGTCATCACGATCTCAAAGCGGACATAGGGACGCTCAAAGCAGTCTTCCAGCACCAGCCCGTGCGGGCCGGATTGGTCTACTTTGCGCCACAGCGCGGCCATGGCGAGACGCAGGGTGACCTTCTGGCGTCGCACGCTGGTGACACCGGCTTCTCCGGCCCCGGCTTCGGACAGCAGGCGGCTGAGGGCATGGAGCAGCGACTGGGAATTGAGTGCGCCAAAAGCAGTCGGCAGCTCGTACAAGTCGCCATAAGAAGCGGCCCCCCGGAAAAACAATTGACGGCGCTCGTCTTCCCACCCGGCCAGGGTGTCCACAAATGTTTTGTAGCGCTGGTAATCGAGCAAACGCTGCACAAGCTGGGCGCGCGGGTCTTCGCCCCCGTCTTCTTCGGGCGTCTCCTCACGAGGGGGTTTGGGGAGCAGCATGCGGCTTTTGAGTTCCAGCAAAGTAGCCGCCATCACCAAAAACTCGCCGACGACGGTTAAATTCATGGCTTCCAAGGCGCGCAAATAAGCGAGATAGTAGTCCGTGACCTGGACAATAGGGATGTCTTCAATCGCCAATTTGTGCTCGCGGACATAATGT
>JAABUO010005761.1_pt1 | contig 14352 bp, 9 predicted proteins | sample 5559291 | NCBI WGS metagenome assembly JAABUO01 (sample SAMN10711878, study PRJNA513372) | rock metagenome | isolation source: Antarctica rocks | place: Antarctica: Victoria Land, Finger Mt sud | reverse complement strand
TGTTTTTCCTACTCTTGGGAGGCATTGCACCCAGTGTGGGGTATAACACGAAATATATGAGCTCTATCATCAATAGCAGCGAGAAATCTAACTGAAGCGAGAGAGAGAGAGGAAATGTAAGCTAGCGTGGCTCATTTCGGGGTATCAGAGGGTTTTCATTAGGTGCACATTTTCTACGCCGCAACTCATAGCGCAAGACCATCCTATTTGGGTGCTGTAGTGGGATCAGTGTTTCAGAGCGGGGGTTGTTGGGCATTAATACTGAAGATTCGGACATACTGTTATGCTTTAGTAAAGGAAATACATTTTATGCACTTCTCTTGATACTAGTAAAACTTACTCCGTCTAACATGATTCCTATATTGACCTGATATACTGAAGATTGATTTGAAACGTTGAATGATGCTTCAGTAGACAATTATAGGAGCTTAATAGCAGTAGCAGCATCAACCTCCGTTGCAGCGTGTGGAAAATTAAGAAGTCGAATATTCAGAGCTACCAAACCCCTGGTCTGTCTTTGCCAGATTTAGGATTCAAGAGGTCAAGTCGTTAGCTATCCAATATGAAAAAGAAATCACTAGATGCACTAAGAAGCTGCTTCTTGGATGTACATTTCTTCAACCTTAATCACTAGAGATCTCGCCATGTTTTACTTGGCTTTGTGATTCTACTTTCCCCCTAGAAGCTCGTCTGTTCATACCCAGATCAGGGAGGAAAGAGCTGAAGTAAACGGAGTTGTCGCTGTAGACCGGCACGATGCTTTATCTTCCTCTCAATTACTTCGTAGATTTGTAGTTCATTTCATCGATGTGATGATCTCGTAAGGGAGACTCTGGAAGTCGAATGCAGGACCGAAAGGGTAGATATATCTTCTGAAGGACTTGACACTACCTTCGAGTAGCAGTGGAAAAGGTGATCGAAATTAAGGATATGATAGTCTGTAATCATATTGAGATGTCCAGCCTAACTTTCGGAAAGGGCAGGTGCCCAGCAAAAGCACAGAAACGAAAGAAACGAAACGAAACAAACAAGACTCTAACCAGCGTTGAGGACACCATATCCAGTCTGCCTTTTTAGACAAGCATTTACCATGAAACGATTTTCAAAGATTGTGCTCTCAAGAAAAAGTCCCCTTCAGCAGCTGCAAGATGAAAGGTAGGTACTGCAGGAAAGAAGAAACGTCGAATGAATGGGGATGGTAGGGAAAAGGAGTAGATACGTCATCCCGTGATGACTCTCCACCAGCTCAAATTATCAAAGAACACTCTAGATCCACTGTTTCAGGCCATTCATCTTCTGTCCTCTTCACAGGGAAATTGTGACACGATCGCAGTCATTACATCCCCAGGCTTTGACGGGACTGCGGGATCTGACAGAGAAAAAAGGCCAAGATGATTCTTGATAATCTTATACTGAGCTATGTGACAATCGTCAACGGGCGCATGCTTTTGCCGAGCGACTCCTTACAGCTCGGATACTCCACAGGATGACATACAAGAATTCAAGATGGATATTCCATTATCCATTATGAGCTGTCCATCACAATGCAGCTATTCTCACCCTTCCAATATGACGTGACCTTATCTACTCAATTTAAAGATAGCAGTAACAATGACGACAAGTAGTCAATTATGACTACGATAGAGCGCCTCTTTTGGTGAGAATGAAATGTGGAGGAAAGGAAAGGAGAAAAGGAAGGAAAAGACGAGCAGATACTTCCATCCAAAGGTCGTCATTCCACAAAGGCACCCTATATCTGGAACGGTGAAATCCTTGCTACTGCATACCACAGTATCTATAAAACGACGAGGTACAATACGACTGAAAGTGCCTCGGCCAGGGCTTATTTGTTCTGGATCCCTTCGATGCTACCGACATGGGTGTCAATCATGCACCGGGCGTCTGCTCGGATGCGGAGTGCAGTTTGATTGCAACCACGGTGAGTGATGAAGGCACCCTTTGATGCATTATTGAGAGAGTCTGCAGGACTGAGCTAACGGCCCTACCAGTACGAGTCCTGTACTGTTGAATGAAACCACGAGATAACAACTTGGGCTGGTGGTATTATATTTTGAGGACAGGCATGTTTTGATGATACCAGTTGTTAGTGGGGGATAAAAGTCAACGTACAATAAGCGGCAAACTCTGAACTCGATAATTTGAACCCTAGGTCGTGAAGAAACTACGACTTTGGCATTGCGAAATCGTTCTGTTAATGCGAACAGCTAATTGAGTCTGACGTTGAGTCTATCCAGTTGAATTTGTGCTCGTGATTTAATGTACGGGTCAAGCTTGATGTTATTTGAGGGGGATAGGGGGTAGAGAAGGCTCAGGTCCGCTTAGCCGCTCATTGTACGTTGACTTTTGTCCCCCACTGATGAGTGGAGGAATCGAGCCAGTCAATGCCATTGGACCCTCTGCGGCGTTGGATGACAGTTCATCGAAGCTAGCCCTTCTAGTCCTTTCGTTAAGCCCTGTAAGCAGTGGCGGATCCCGCAAGATCCCTGTTTGGGTAATTGGAGCGGTCTAGAATGTGCGCTGGATTCGAACCGTGGGACCAAATATAACAACGAGCCTGGAAGGTAAGGTAACAGTACCAAATTTGACACATGCGCATGATTCCAACTGCGTTATTTACCAATTATTCTTCTCGTGTTTTCCATTCTACCTTATGTGTTATCTTTCTCTGTTTACTGCCATTCGTTATCGACTCACAATAGACGTCTAATACGGTATCCAAGTAAAGACTGCCACGAATCCTTCCTCTGCCCTCGGTATTATTGCTGAAACACAAGCCTTCTGATTTGTTTCTCGCTTGTTAATTTTGCAAGTGCATGGGGAGGAGGCCGCTCCTGAGGTCAACCGCACAATGAAGCTTTCGCAATAACAACACAGGCAAAGCTTCGGTCACAGCCGCCTCTGCATGATCAAAAGGCCGCTGCGATGGATGTGGAACATTCACTTAAAAGAGTGGATCTGGATGAGCGAGGATCTTCGCTGTCGGTCGATGCGGAATGTCCGGCTCATGTCAAGCACGAGGTTGAGTCTGAGGAGCAGCTGGGTTGTTTGGATCTGCGGTCAGAAAAATCTACATGGCAGAATAGCTCGCTGAGTCGGCAACCCGACAAACTCAAAGGGACGCATCGTTCACTCTCAGCGCCTTCGAACGTGAAACCGCTTCAAAGATTACGACTCCCCTCCTTCAAAACATTAGGAATAGTACCATACACAGGCGCTCTACTCACCCCACCCGACGAGGTTAGCTTGATCCATGGGACTTATCCATCTTCAGGCATGCCGGACCCGCCAACTAGTCAACCTGCTCAAGAGCTTATCGGAATCGTCTTTGGGGCCAAACTGCCTGAAGCCCCAGTTTTCAGCGGATCAATATCAGAAGAACAAAGCAACGCCCCTACCTCTACTTCAGCAGTCCCGACCATAGCGGTCCCCACCGATGACAACGGTGGTGGAGGTTCCCCTTCAAGTGGCGATGAAGCACCAACAACCCCGAGCTGGATAGAATCCGGTACAAAAGCAATTGGTACGCTGGGTCTTCATGGTCAACCTCAAAATGCGTCATTAACTCAAACAGTGTCTTCTATCATCTCATCGAGAGGTACTAGCAATGTATTAAACGTGCTCTGCCACACACAACCGTGTCCCCTATCCAAAGATGTAACAAACGTGCCCACCGCATTCGCTCCTATCATCACTGCACTACAAAGTAATCCTGAATCCAACAACGGGCGTTACATAGAGGTCACGCATGCTGTTCCTCGGAGATTTGATATGGCGCGCCTACCAACTAGCCCGGTTGGTACACCGAGTCAACCAGACGCCGGCGACTATTTTTCAATGATGGTCTACTCGAAAGCAGTCATTGCAGTCGATCACCATAGTGCAAGCAACAACCCTTACCCATCCTCCCCTCATCCTGTCGTAGCGCCATCAAGCGTCGGAGTATCGATTCTCGAGCGCTTTATACCACCTACCACTACCGCCGAATATATCGATCTTTTTTCTACCGATGGGCCATCCGTCCTAGTTGACCGCCTCGTCGAATTAAGCCCTGATGGCGGAAATCTTATATTTGTATACCCAACCGCCAACGGTGCCTCCAATTTCACCTCGAAATACCTGGGACCACTTCTTGACCCCCTCCTCCGCACTATGGTCGGGGTGCATGGTCTCTCAGCCGATCTGGGCGCAGATGTTGGCAAGATGACGGCGGTCGATCACATGTCGTCTTTCGAGAACATGACAAAGAAGATCGCCGTTCTCCTGCGCAAGCTCAATCGAGGCAGCAGTCTCGGGCGCTCCAACCCCAAATATACTCTGGTGCAATCCCGCCGTGAGAACGTACCAGTTGAAAGGGACGTTTGGAAGAATTGGTGGGTCACTCAGGAAGCGCCACGCATTCGCGAAGTCATGAATCGATACTTCCAACGGGCGGTACGGCTACCTCAGCGGGACATGACGGCCGGAACTTTGGTGAGGGAAATACTCGACGGAGTGGAATCACGATCATACGCCGAGTACGATCCTGAGAGAGAGGGAATCGAGGTGGGAGTTTTCATATTAAAGAGGACAGCATAAGGAAGAATCGAAGAGCATTTCTGGACTGGCAGCGGCACAGGGTGGCTTGATCTGCAAATGGAAATGCGTACGTTGGAGCGAGTAAGCGGCTCTCAACAAGGCGTTGGTCTTTTCCAATACGCGACAAGGACAGCAAGATGGGATATGGTATCCCTTGAAGGATGTGGTATGTTTTCACTTAATGCTTTCCACTCACCTACCCAGAGCTTTTGAGACTGGGACACACAGACCAGGATAAATTTATGTTCAATTGACCACCATGTCATCTTTCAACGAAGAACGCTCTGAAAATCAACCCCTCTCGCTCGAATGTTTCCCACCACATTCGTCTATCTCTTGCTGGGAGCCTCATCGTCTTGCTCAGCCAGCCTCACCCATTGACCATCTAATTACTCACTATTGGCAATGCTCTAAAAGAATTATATGCCTAAATCCCCTCCCAATCTTCTCACTTGTTTTCCACTTCTTCTGTTCGTCCTGTTACCATCCGTTCATCCTTTACACGCTCAAAAACTATGCATATCGATATCGAAAAAGCCTTTCGATTATCTACTCCATGCCTTCGTTATGACAACTTTTTCCAAAAAAAGGCTGCCTATCAAGCCCAAGTACCTCTCACACAAGCTTGCTTTTGAAAGGGAAAGTGACCATCCAATTGAGAAAGGAACCAGGAAACATTGTCGTTGCCAGGAAGAATCAGATCACGGCGCTAACATTTTTAAGGCTAGGTAGCACTCATCATCTCTATTGTCTAAGGTAATTTAGTCAGATTTTAACTCCCTCCCGTCCAGACCAAGCCAGACTAAATCGTACCATGGAACGAGGTCACACTAAGGCGACCATGGATAGGCGAAGAAAAGTAATGCCAAGCTTTCATACGAGAATCTCAAAACAAGTCTGGTTTGCAAACAACAGTCGGACAGCATGAGTTTTCTTGTTCATGTGAGCGACAGGTCCGAGTCCGTCAAGTGACAGGTCAAGATCGTCTTTTAAGTGTTCTTTCCACGGACCTGGATCTTGTTCACGGGACTTCTCGCACCCAAACGTTAGAAAAAATCTCTCGCAGGCATAGCAGATATTACTTTAGGATAGGTCTCTAATTCAGTCCCGATCTTGTGATATGTCTATGATATTTGGCGATGGTACCCCTTTTTACTCCAGTGAATTGTTTTACCACATATGGACTGGGGGTTTTGAACGCCGTTTCTGACATTTCACCCTCAATTACATACCTTCGATGTACGGAAAAGGAATGTTATTAGCATCTATCAGAAGATTATTGCTGCGTTCTTGGTATCCTTTGGATGGACCAGGGTGTTGCTCGTATGGAATCACTGTGCTTAACCCCATACACTTTGACGATCTCGTCGTCGTCCCCGAAGAGGCCCGTGTCAGTCCCAATTGAAGCTCAGTCACTTGAAAACCGTCGTTTTACACAATGTGATCGGATAGATGGCATTGCGCTCCTACTCCCCAACCCCTGGCTCATGACGGCTTCTGTGTGCCATTCTCCACCATCATGCTCCTACATTCTAAACAGCGTGTAGCCCCCCCATTCCAACTTGTATCATGCTCCACCACGCCCATCTACAGCACTCGAGGTCAGGTATACTTCCACCTACGAGATAGCTTCTAGTTGTTTCTCGTCAATTGCTGAAGTGATTGTGCAGCAAAATTCGAAAGGCAAAAAGAGAATGGATCTAGCACTCCCCCACCCCAGTCGCTCAAGGACAAATCTTAAGAGCATTCAATAATTCACTACCCGAGCCCCTTTACCCTCTTATCGCACAAGCTACACCCAAACCCAACCTCAACCACCACTCCTGCCATCTCGAGCTCATCTAAGCATACGGCCCCTAAAGCTCAAGAACTATCAACGCAACCATTATGAACCCATGTATTCGAATTTGACTTAGCCATGCAGCATCATACACGCTCTCGGGTCTGCAAATCGGCGAGGTTTGAAAGGATGCGCTGATACTTGTTCTGGCGACGTTGAGCTTGGCTGTGCAGCCTGAAATCTGGCCGCGGTGGTTATGGCATCACCAAATTTCGATATGCCTGAATCAGTATTTGAGGTCAGCAGGGTGTGCAGGTACTTCAGGGCGACTCCTGGGGAGGATCTCGATCCTTATCATCCTTCCCGATAACGTGGGTATCCAGTTTTATGCGGCGTTTTCATCACACTTAGTGACTGACTAATATGTCAACGGCTTCTTACCCGCAAAAGACAACCTCGACTTCAAGTGGCTTGAAGGAGGGGATATTTCGCTCTATCTTACTGAAGAGAAAGTACTATTTGAAGTAATGGTACGTCGATCAGAACATTAGATTCCGCACATCGATAGAACAGAGCTTAAATTTCAGGGGGGTACTCCGTACAGAATGCTAAGATCAAACCTTACAAGATAGTAACTTGAATGATGATGTTTGGGAGCGAGCTTCAAGAGCAGCTGGTGGGGTTGAGATCATGATGCAAGACCATGATGCAAGATTCTCGCAGAGATAAAAGTTGATCTATTTAGCTTGTTGATCTGCGACGCATTGGATGTAACTCTAGCCCAAGTGAAGTGCCTATCGGCCACCCCCAAGGCACCGGAATCTCAGTTTGTGGCGTAGGGTAAGGTAGCTTTGGTCCTAAGAAAGGGCGTATACCATATCTCAATGGCACAAACCGTAATGTGGTCTTAGACCTGAACCCGAAAGTTCATGGCAGGCCAGAGCAAGACTTACAGCCTGAAAAGGGGCTTAAACCCGTTTGAGAGTGAAGGAAATCGAGGCTGATGGAAGATTACGCTATTGAACATACTTAAAGCAAATCAATAGCCTACGTGTCATGGTGGTGGCTCAAGTATATCTCTCAGCCATCAACTATGCTTGTAAAGACAGCAGAGGAGTCAGACCGGCAGCTTGGATGAATGGATTTGGATGTTGGGAAAGATCATAGGAGTATCAAGGGTCAACATTCGCTTAGCAGCGAGAAATTCAACATAGAGAAAGAACATAGAAGGGGATTGATGTAGATGTTGGGCTGGAGTCAATTTGAAATTGACTGCCAGAGGGAATTGGTGATTCCATAATTACTTTACTTGGAATAATTGAGAATAGCCATACAGTAGAAGCCATAACGAAAATACATTCTTGTTCAATGAATGGCCAATCACATTACTAAGAAGTGCGCACCCGATCTATTAAATAAAGAAATTCGAACGACAATAAGGTGTTGATTGTAAAAAGTGAAGTGAAGCTCCCAGCCTTACGGTCACAACAGGAGTCGCGAGCTCTATGGAGCTAGTGAAACATTTCGCCCAATAGAGTTTACGTGCGCACCTTACTCACATGCCTGTCCAGCCCCTCGTCATACCCTCAATGGTGCAGAACACAATTCGAATTACGAAACCTCCATTTTTCAACCCTGAAGATAGCAACTTGATGCCTGCAAACATTGACCTGGCCATATTGCGCTTCTGCATACCAGATCGCTTGGCGATCGAACATATAATCTCCTCCAATCTCCATAAGAACTCCTTGACCTCAGAGCACGCTTACAACCCAAATCAATTCGCGAAAACCGCCTCAGTCTGGAGCTCGATGCTCTGAGCGCTTCAGATTTGTAACATCTTTCCAAATATTCACCACAACATATATTAGCTAACAAGACATCTCTAGGCCTCTCGCAACCATTACCTTGCAACATGGCGTATTCGCCCTCTCCTCAGCCGCCAGCCCTGGTGGCTGCCGGGAGCTCGAAAAACCTCTCGCGGCTTTCTCCAACTCCCCCCCCTAATCAGGCGGTTTCTAAACGAGACAAACGCAAGATTGCTTTGACCGACCGTCTCCGAGACATCAGCGCCAACTTCGCCAACAACCGCGATTTCTACTATCGCCAACAGCTCCAAACATACCAAGTCGCCATGAACTACATCAATGTAGCAAACCCCTACGAGAACAAGCCGCTGGATGACCTTGGCGACGATATCATTCAAAACATAAGCGATACCGTGTCGGGTAATACTCAAGGGGGCCAACGAGCCGGTCAAGCAGGATCGCAACCTAGATTTCGGGCCCCCCCGAGGTCTAGCAAATGGGCCGCTACCTTTATTCAAGAGGTCAATGACGCAATGGAGGAGCGGGATACCCAGCTGACACTGCTCGCGGTGAGTCAGGTCTTTACGCCTGTGCCAAATCCTTGATTCTTTCATTCGATTATAGTATCCTTCATGCAGAGAAAGTATCGCTGATGTTTCATATCATCAGGACCGTCACAATTGGAAGATCCATGAACTACAAGAAGATAGGAAATTCCTGACCAAGGTTGCCCACGAGGAACACACTAGACTCACTGACACTGTCCGGCATCGCCTTATCCACGCAGTGAATGTAAGCAGAAACAGTCTGCATAAGGAGAAAGATAAATTTGATGTTGCAGATACGACTGCTTTGCGCTTCCATCCCAACCATTTTAGCATGACTAATCTCGCCAGCCCAGGGGGACCGCAGAACAACCGTAAAACTAGACATACACGGCATCGAGTCGACATCGATGATCTTAGTGCCATCGGAGAGAGCAATAAGAGAAAGCGTAAAGCACCTGCAGATGCGGATAACGACTCTCCTGGACACAATGGACGGAATCATGAAACTGAGTTGCCACAAGCCTTGAAAGATTTTCAAGATACGCGCGAAACTCACCACAACGCTCCAATCTATACAGTTGATCGTCTTTTTACAGAGAGAGAATTGGACATGAACCTTCAGGCGGCGACTCTGGCTACCGTCAACCACTTTTCCAACAAGCGAAACAAGACCAACGGCGATAGTCAGGTCGTCAACAACGCTGAAGCTCACATTAATGGTGATGTATCAGACGAAGAAGAAGACGAAGATGCGGGTCTTGATGAATCCACCGAGGCCGACAAGGGCAACGCCGACAACGAGGACGTTTTCCTTACTGCCCCGGAAATGGACCGTACAGCCAACAACTCCGTCCACGCCACCCGCTCCACGCGTACATTCACACTGAATCCAAATGCCCCTAGCGCTCTTGGTGAGATGGCAGGTCGAAAATCAGCAATTCGTCTTATGGGCACCCAGAAAAAGTCGGCCAAGGCTGGAGAAGATCACGCCAAAGGTGGACCACCGCTCAATGATGCCGAGGCCAATGAGGATCTCGCCATGATCGCGGCCGCAATCAAAGATGAAGAAGAGAATGCGGGGAGATTGAACAAGCAAATGTTGCAGGATTTGGTACCGGAGAGGCAGGATCATGTCAGTGCTGCGGGTGTTGGACGTAGCGATCTGTCTCAGCCGTATCTGAGTAACGAAAGGCCGGCATTGAGTGTTGCGGATAATCCGTTCGAGGACCATGAAGATCTTTACAATTAGAGGTAATTTGGAGTGGAGCGATTGCTCTCGGTATAGGCTTCTTGCATGATAATTAGCGATGGAGCTGGCTTGGAAATTTCTCGGAGTTCTGATTTTTATAGGTCATTAGGCGTTTTTCGTTCTAGAACGCCGCATGAGATAGGAGTTTTCTGCACGCTGAAACCTCACTCGGAACAGGCGCCTGGCAATCTGCAATACCGCTCAAGATAGGAGTTGTTCTGCGTCTTGATAATCCACATACAATAGCGCTTGCCATTCTACAGCACAATACCATGCACGATACGAGTTTGACATCTTGAAATTAGATAGACATTTTGCCAACGGGTTTTCTCTACTCTCTAATTCCTTGGTCGCAACGCTCGAAATGCTTCCAAGTGATAAAGTTATTGCTAACGCAAATCTGTCGATAGCCCTCTGTATCGCCCACGTCTCGCTTCGTCTACGGCAATGGAATAGATTTGCTGTGCTCGAGTCTGGCAAGATGTCCATAGCTGGAAAGTCTTATCGCTAGCTACGCATTTCATATGTATAGCTTGGTCGCCAACCAAAACAACAAACGTATAAATAGTCCCTCTTTATTCGACTGGTTCCCGGTTTGGTATCTCGCAGCACTTGGAACCAAAGGCTAAGCACCCTTCAGCCCTTCGGCCCGTACAGACACTCCCTCGCTCCCCTCCAAACCTCCTCTACAATCTCTCTGCCCGGCAATAGTTTCTGTATCAACAGATAGTTAGCCCAAGTCCTCGTTTCCCAACCCCTCGAAACTCCCCGTCTCCACCTCGCCCAAAACCACGCCTCTCCTAATCCCCACACACCCTTCGCGTTATCTCCTCAGAATGGAATTACCACATACCGGAAACACCACAACCACCCTCCCCTCCCCCTCCACCACCACCGCAAGGTAATACCTCACCTCGAACCCTCGAAAAGCCTCGTGAATGAAGATATCTCGGATCGAAGACGTCGGGATGAATCGCACTGTCGCTGGGAGGAGGTAGGACGGGGATTGAGTGGAGGTTTGGATGCCGAGGGTGGAGAGGGTGAGGAGTGATTCTTCTGTTGGCGTGGTGGGTTGAGGTGTCAGTTCTGGGGTGGTGGTGGGGCTTTGGGGAGATGGTGATGGAACATGCAAGGAGGAAGGGGGAATACCCGTATGAAAGCGGCGAAATACGACGAAGAGTGTGGCGAAGGCAGCTGGGAGGATGTACAACCAGGAGATGGGAGCAACGCGAACGGAAAGGGTTTCGAGATACGAGGGCGCTGAATCAACATACTTCGCAGCAAGTATCGTCATGGTAGAAGCAAAAAGTATAAGTCGGAGGAGCAGGAGAAGGTAGTGGAGGGTTTGAAACGCGAGGCATTGGTGGGGAGAACGGGTTGAGACTGTGAAGGAAATTGTGGTTGGGGAGGGGCGGAGGATTGAGAGGTGAGATTTGTTCGGGGGGAACATTATCTGATCAACTGCGCCTGGCGACGCGGTGGTGCAACTGTCAGGACCGCCATGAATGAAGATAGAAGGTTACAGAGGGCTTCATAGGGCTGAGATGAATCGGATTTACGAGTAGCGTCGGGGATAAAAGCACCGATTTTCTGACTTCATCGCCCATGAGAGTTTCATGTAAAATTAAATGCACACTCATTGAGTATCTTCACGACACCTCGAACATTACTCCCAGCATATCCGTTATTTCAAAACCTACTGGAAATCATTCCCCTATCTTTTATATTACATCAGTTGCAATCCAAACGCTGCGCAGGAGCGAAATGGACTCACGTCGAGACGACCGTGACCGCAGCCGGTCACCACATTCAAGGCGGGATAATTACAAGGCAAGACATGATCCTCCTATCAGATCTCGATCCAGAAGCGTGTCTCGGTCACCTCCAAGACGACATTCCGATCGCCCACGAAGCCCCTCCCCACGCCGAAGAAGAGATGACAAACCCGGACGAGGTGGCGGTGGCTTTCGCTGGAAAGAAAAACGAAATGAACATGACGACCGCAATAGAGAGGACGATAGGAGGTTACAGAGGGGGTACCGTGAGCAGGAGAGGAGGCGTCCAAGATCCCCATTTCGCGATGGGAAAAGAGATGGTGATAGGGAGGAAAGGGGTGCAGAGAAGCCTAAAAAAGAGAAAATTGCTGAGCCGACGATTGCGCCGGTGGGGGAGCCGATGATTATTGTGAATGTCAATGATCGGTTGGGAACCAAAGCTGCGATCCCTTGTTTGGCTTCTGATCCAATTAGTAAGTTTGCTGGCTTCCTCCACGTGGGTGACTGCAGAAGGTGTTTGTCTAACAGGTCACAAGAGTTATTCAAGGCTCAGGTCGCTGCACGAATTGGGCGAGAACCTCACGAGATTATGCTGAAGAGGCAAGGCGAGAGGCCCTTTAAGGATCAGCTTACGTTGGAGGATTATGGAGTTAGTAATGGGGTACAATTGGACCTGTAAGCGTTAATATTCTGGATTGCTTTAGTACAATTGCTGACTTCGAACACAGGGAGGTGGATACAGGTGATTGATCGTATTATCATGCCATACTTAAGGAGTGTTTTGGGGGGGATGGATCCTATGATACCCGAATGATTACAACTGGGGGGAACGTGAAGAGGGGCTGCTGTCATCTCTTCCCTGGCAGATGGCCTGTGAAGAGGCCGCATATTATTGAGGCTCGAAGCACATGACTCTAGCTAGGGCTGCATTGAAAACACCATTGCCATATACGGTTAGCTTATGACGTGCTTTTATGCTAGAGCTACGAGTAAACTTTAAAAGATTTTCGAAACTCGAACTTCAATCAATATTGTATCTGTTTTTTGTTTAAACAACCTACGCCTTACTTTCCAATGAACACCGGAGTCATACTCAGATTACCTTGTTGCTGCCTTTGCTTCTCAAGCAAGGAACAAGTCTACAAGTCATCATGAATCTCTAACACTATAACAAACATCGTCTCCTTGCTCTACTGAATACCTCACACGACACCCCTCACCAGCCATCACTTTAACCCGAAAATCACCAGGTACACCGTGAAGTGGGTACAGGCAAAATGGTTCGCAATATCGTCGTTCTTGGAGGTAGCTCTCATCCACAATTGAACGAAAAGATTTGCGATCACCTTGGTATTCCTGCAGGAAGTGCTCTGCTCTCGAAATTTTCCGTCGGAGAAACCCGGGTCGAGATCAAAGAGTCTGTACGTGGAAAAGATGTCTATATGATCCAATCCGGTGGTGGAAAGGTCAATGACCACTTGATGGAGCTTCTAATCGCTATCTCTGCCTGCAAGACTGCTTCTGCTAGAAAGGTCACTGCCGTGCTGCCGCTATTTCCTTATTCTCGGCAAAGCGATATACCCTACAATAAGACCGGTGCACCGCTTATCAAAGCCTCGAATTGTTACAACAAACCCGACTTTCCGTACTCCTGTGAAAGTAAACCTCAAACACCGCACCCCGACCAGCCGCAAACCCCGGGGCTCATCAATGGTATCGATGGATTGCACAAGAGTCTTGCAAAGGCGCAAATTGATGACTCTGCGTCTGGACCCAACAGTCCACAGAATGCTCGCCTCGCAAATTACACCAATGGTTCTTCGAAGGGACCGCCGAAACGTAGCGAGACCTTGAATTCAGGCAAATCCGACGGCTCCAATCGTCCGCGCAATTCCTCTTCGGCATCAATGGCGAATGGCGGTTCTCACGAAGAAGTTTCAAGCCCGTCCGCAAGCTCCTCAAAGGACATCTTGTTCCAGCCCAGGCCTGGATACAAGCCATGGGTTGCTCAAGCGGGAACACTTGTTGCTGATCTCCTCACCTGTGCTGGAGCAGATCATGTAATTACTATGGACTTGCACGACCCGCAGTATCAAGGTTTCTTCGATATCCCGGTCGATAATCTGTACGGACGGCCACTTTTAAAAAAGTATATCCAGTATCAGATACCAGATTACCAACAAGCTGTAATCGTAAGCCCGGATGCAGGAGGCGCCAAGAGAGCTACTGCTATTGCAGACGGACTTGGCATGCCCTTTGCATTGATCCATAAGGTATCATGACTTATGTTCTCTATGAGATACATCTAATACAATCTAGGAACGTCGACCTACCAAGATCACCGATCGGCAGAATGCAACCATGATGTTAGTTGGGGATGTAGCGAATCGCACCGCAATCCTTGTCGACGATCTCGCTGACACATCCAATACCATCACCCGAGCTGCCAAGCTTCTGAAAAAAGAGGGTGCAACTAAGGTCTATGCTCTGCTAACCCACGGTATCCTCAGCGGCGACGCTATTGAAAGGATTAACGCGAGTGCTCTGGACAAGGTTGTGGTAACGAATAGTGTTCCCCAAGAAGAGAATCGAAAAC
>JAABUO010005759.1_pt1 | contig 14356 bp, 10 predicted proteins | sample 5559291 | NCBI WGS metagenome assembly JAABUO01 (sample SAMN10711878, study PRJNA513372) | rock metagenome | isolation source: Antarctica rocks | place: Antarctica: Victoria Land, Finger Mt sud | reverse complement strand
CTTCGAAAGTGGCTGGGCAGGCTTCAGTTGATTGGCTTGGGCAACTAAGGCATCGACTGATGATTCTGCTTGTGCTTGGCTATGATCGATAGGAGGGGTGAGATCGCGGGTCAAGGCGCTGCGTAGACGGTTGGCTCGAGTTGACGAGGACTTCTTGGGAGCAGTGGTCTTCTTGTGTTTTCGAATGCCTGTAGATGGTTTCCCTCAAAACTATCAGTATGGGAGGCTAAGGAAAGAGGGGCTGGGCAGATACGTTTTGCAGGACTCTGCTCGGGCGCATGTGTAAGTCTGGGAGCCATGGAGAGTGGAGGAAAGAGGGTTGAATATGAAGCACTCGAAGAGCGCATATGTAAGCGCCGGCGCCGGCGCAGGAGAACCAAGTACTTTCGCGTCTTTTTTGAGACTGTGAAGTGGGGCTTGCCATATTAATTGTACTTTTTGTAGCCACCGAGTGCCTGTGCAATGGGTGCCTGTACAGTGGCGTGCCCAAAATCATGCCCGCCTCGTCTTATCTATTGTTAGATTTAATCAAAGAATCAAGACAGTATCGGTAACAATCAACAATTTAGAATAGTCAGTAATCAAGCATCCGTCCGGAGATTAAGAATTTGGTGATTTAGGGTTACTCGGCCTTCTACCCTACCATCCTTGCAATTCAAGCTGGCCATGCAACCCCTGCCCCAAGAGCGGTAGCGAGAGAGGCTAGCGCCCTGGCTTCAGACGCACCCAGTCAGCCTTGAGTGCCCTGGGGTCATAGTCGTCGTACTTCGATATAGCGATGCAAAGACAATCTGTGCTCCCATTCTCTCAGGATCCTTCGGAATCAATCAAGGGACGTGGTCACGGGAGAGTTTTCTCTTAAATATGCCGTGTCAATAGACGTTGGCCAATGAAACTTTCAGCGCAAAAAGGGGTATCCAGCACCGCTTCTACGAGTCCGCCTCGATATGTCATTGAAGACGGCAGATCAATTAGTCATCTGAGGAAGGAAGATTGAAGCGTAGATCGAACATTGGCCAGTCAGCCATTGACTGGGGCAAATGTGCTTGAGAGAGCGTGCTCGCTTTCAAGTTATTTTGGGAATGATGGTGACAAGGAAGCAGAATGAAATTGGTAGTGTGCTCGGGAGCTCTTCAACAATCATGTTCGAGGAATAGCATCACATCTAAAGGTCAACATCTGTGAACTGCTGAGGACGTTCAAAGATGCTTGCGTTGGTACAAATATTCCAACAGAACGCTATGCCATCACGCTAGCTGGGTAACCCAATTACGGCTATGACGGATGGGTTGAACATCGACGCTACACAATCAGGTCATATACTGGTGTGTACCTCATCACCCCATGCTCTCAGAATATGTGCTGATTGAAGAAGTCAATACTGATTGAGCCAAATATAAAGATACCACCATAATGGCTAAAGACGTGGAGAACGAAATTCAAATTGGACCACAAAACTCAGATGTATCCAGCCAGTCTCTAGCAGAGAACACCATAGGAGAGCACTATGATGGTGCCGTAAATTCTCAAGAGGAGACGGGAGATGCTTCTAACACTGAAGACCCGAAGGCCTCATTTCAGGGGACCAAGGAAGTACTAAGTCGTACGAGACCTCATGCGTCCTACCTTGACCCAGGGCCTCCCCCAGACGGAGGATTGGCAGCATGGACTCAACTAGTATTGGCTCATCTAACTATCTTCAACACCTGGGGTTATATCAACTCCTTTGGTGTGTTTCAAACATACTATGTCATCTCGCTCAAAGAACCACCTTCTGCTATCTCATGGGTTGGATCGGTCCAGATTTTCCTTTTGTTTTTCATTGGGACATTTTCCGGCCGTGCAACCGACTACGGTCTTTTCAGGATTACCTTCATAGTCGGCTCAATTCTCCAGCTTCTTGGCATTTTCATGACATCTTTGTCAACCAAGTATTGGCATCTTTTCTTAGCACAGGGTATATTGACCGGTTTGGGGAATGGTCTAGTGTTTTGCCCTACAATCTCTGTGGCTTCCACTTATTTCAGCAAAAAGAAGTCTTTGGCTCTTGGTCTTGTAGCGTCTGGGACTGCGACGGGAGGACTGGTGTTTCCCGTAATTGTTCAACAGCTTCTACCGAAGATAGGATTCCCCTGGACAGTGAGGGTCATAGGATTTGTAATGCTAGCCATCATGGCCGTTGCTTTGACATTTACCAAGCCGAGACTACCACCAAGAAAATCCGGGCCTTTAGTGGAATGGGCCGCTTTTACAGAGCTGCCATATGCACTTTTCTCGATTGGTCAGTGTTGCGTCTCGCAAGAATCAGGATTGACGCTGATAAGCCACATAGGCATGTTCTTGATTTTGCTGGGACTCTATTTTGCATTCTACTACGTAGGCCCATATAATTCAACCTGTGCAGCCTGCACTAATTTACGAACTTCTAGATTGGCTCCTTTGGCCGCAACATCCTAGGCATTAGTGAACGAGAATCCATCAACAACCTCCTCATCCTGAATGGTGTTGGCTTGGTCGGCCGCCTGATCCCAGCTTACTTTGCGGACCGCTTTTTCGGCCCTTTAAACCTTCTCGTTCCTTTTGCCTTCGTCTCTGGCCTACTGCTTTACTGCTGGACTGGCGTTTCCTCTCGCAGTGGCCTGATAGGCTTTGCTGTGGTTTACGGAATGTTCTCTGCCGGAATTCAGAGCTTGTTTCCTGCAACGCTGGCAAGTCTTACATCAGACCTGAGCAAGATTGGGGTAAGATTAGGCATGGTATTCAGTGTCATAAGCTTTGCTTGCTTGACCGGGCCTCCGTTGGCAGGTGCGTTGATACAGCGAGGAGGGGGCCGGTATCTTTATGCTCAAATGTTCGCCGGCACAGTAACGATATGTGGGTGCTTTACATTAGCTGTAGCAAGAATGGCAAAGACAGCTGGACGTTGGAAGGCTCGAGTGTGACAGATTAAGTTCGGTGTTGGTAATGGATATTTCAATTCCCGAGCTTGAGACCACCTAGAGTTAGGTAGATAGAAAAATCAAAAGGAATGAGGATCTAGACTTTTGGGATTACAATCAATATCTAAAGAAGCTTAACAGGTGGCTTGAAACGTAAGCTTATCAGGCGTTGTTCTCCCTTCAAGACATAAGAATACAGTCAAAGCTGGTTATAGGGGCAGCGCTGATACAATGGTGTAGTGGTTTTGTGTCTTTTCCGATATCTATTCGATCTTTCACTCAGAAAATATTAAAGATCAGACACAACAGCACGCTGTCTGTCATTAAATCTTGTATTTTACAGTTTAGACCCTTTTTAGCGTTCTTACCTCGGAGCAAAATTTGGGTGTTGCCTCAAAGCACTTTTGTCAGAGATGCAATTTTGATGCATTGTCGAGCGCTATGCCCTCGTCCCCGAAACCTATTCCAATTCTGTACACAGACCAGCTTTTGCCGTAGCTTCGACCAGGTGCGATGGGTGCATACCAGGGACGATCGCTTGACTCCCACAAGCCATACGGATTCCGATACAGGCTACTCAACAACAAGGCGTTTGGAAAGTCATGGACCGTGGACAGTGAAAAAGAGAAATGTTGTCAAGACTAGGCTTGAGGATACCAAGGACATCTACATTAATGATCTGTCAGCGACGCTTGAAGCCCACAGGCAAACAAACAGAGCCTTGATCATCCGCAAGATCGACACTGACCTTGATCATGTACACGATCTAGATTTCAAGAGACCGGTGTCTATTACACCTAGAGTACAATTCCCCACGAATGAAGCCGACAATACGACTATCTCTGGGAATTTTAGTTCGGTAGACTCTGCTCAACGTGGTAGCAAGCAGGTCTTGGCAGGTGGATCTAGCGGGGATAAAAAATATAACGTCAACACTGTAAATGGAGAACATCACTCAATCCGAGCTTCGAGGGAGCCCATTGGGCCTTGGCAGCATTGGCCTGCGGATTCCATTCAGTACAAGGAGATTTTAGGAATCAAACCTGGCCGCAAGGTTCCTGAACCTTTTACTCTGGATTACTTACCTCTTAGTATCAAGCCATGCGGTTCATGGCAAGTGAAGGAACCAGTGCGGCCTGATGAGTCTCAGTGGCCCTGGATCACTCATGTGGAAGGCTACGACGGGAGTGGTGTTGAAAGGTTGGTTCGCTCCTTCGAATTATACGTATCAGTTCTGACCATGACCTTCCAGGCTACAGAAAGAGATCAAAGCGTTTGAATCATACACCCAACTCACGGCTATAGAGCAGTCGGCTTCCAAGGACGTCATCATAGAAGTCGAATCTATCCTCCAACAACTGTTCCCTTCAAGTACAGTTTCCGTTGTTGGTTCTCACCGTACTGGTCTCGCAACTCCAACTTCCGACATTGACTTCTCGCTCCTGCCATCCTCGACAATTGCGCCTTCAACTCACGAATCGCGCTCCCGATGGCTACGAAACACCGAGAAGGACCTCCGTAAAGTACACAGACACTTGCACAAATCCGTCTCTTTCCAGGGCGCCGAACTGGTTTTTGCCCGTATACCACTGGTTCGAGCCGTACACCGTCACACAGGCCTCAAAATCCAAATATCAACCAGGTCTCCTGATCGGTATGACACAGAGTTCACTGCAGCATATCTTACAGAGTTTCCCACACTACGCCCAATCTTCGTTCTTCTTCGTTACACACTCGAAATGCGCAATTTAAACACTCCTTTTGAAGGTGGCCTGGGTTCTTATTCCCTCCTTATGATGATTGTCGCTGCTCTCAAGCAGACTAACGGCCAACTTGCTCGGGACGATCTTGCCAACCATCTCCTCCATGTTCTTTACTTCTACGCTAGTGCTGATCTATGTCGTATTGGCTTTTGTATCGACCCACCACGTACATTCAACAAAGCAGGCAGTGCCCTGTTCCCCGTCAATGAGCGCAAATCCTATTTACTGTCCCTTCAAGACCCCGCCGACACCGCCAACGACCTTGGAAGGAACGCCTACGCCATCAAACATGTACAACGACTGTTTGGCCAAGCAAGGGCTGATATCATGCGTGATATAATCTCCTGGGAACAAAAGACTATTGCAGAGAGAAAAAACATCGATGGAGGAATCCTAAACCGTCTAGTTCGTGCCAACTACCTGACCTTTGAATTAGAAAGAAGGGCGATTGAGAATAGCATCACCAAGGGGGTCAATATCAGGGCTTCTCTATCGACAACGGAGCCCAAAGCGCCAGATCTATCTCGAAGAGTTAGTCTGCGGGGCATGCTTAAACACGGCTGGGTAGAGGAGGTGAAAGCGGAGAGGAAGCGGAGAGGACGGGAGATACGAAAGGAGACGGCGGGCCGGCGGGCTCTCTTAGCTGAGAAAAGGACGGAGCAGATGGAAGCGTCTGCAGTTTCCAAGGCGTGAGGATATTGCTTATTGAGGAAGAGGAGATTTGAAATCCAGAAACAACCGTCATATCACCAATACCCACAGATCCAACCAAAGACATCGAAAACCTTCAAAATAAGCACATGATAACCACCTCATTCCTGGTGAGCAAGTAATGCTATAGACACCTTGATATAGCACAAACGCCCTTGTCCCTTTTCCCCTCTGCCAGAAAAATAAACACCCATAGCAAAACGAAAAAACCGCCATAAAATAACCAAACATGCCAATACTTCACCAGCAGCTATGTATCTTCACACACTTAAACAGCATCAACTGCCCCTATAAGTAACCCCCCCGTCCCTCCCATCCGATACAAATCACCAGAATATCCATCCTTGTAGGAACCACCCAAAACCCCTTAAACACAGCCTGCTATCTCACATAGCGCTCAGAATGACAAGCACAAGCACAAGCACAAGCACAACCCCTCGAATCCTTTTTTTTTAATTTTTTTTATAGCCGTGTAGAGAATAAAAGATAGATAATGGGGTATTGCTCCAGCTCAAGCCCTCTGGCCGCTCAACTAAGGTACCCACCCATACATTTCTACCCTACCGAAAATAACCGACTACCTATGCTCTCCCCGTCGCCCTGTCCTCCATTGTAAATCATTCCTCCTCTAGCATAAAGGGATTGTACCCCCTTCTAATCCCCCTTCGCTCAATCCCCCGTATCACACCACAGACAGGAAAGAGATACACAAAGATGTCAATCACTAAAAATACCCCCCTTCCTGCCGACCTTCCGATCATTCCATCGCCCACAGTCATCGCCAAAACCCGGCTCGCAAAAGCAAAAATCATCACCGACATAATAAGAATAGGAAAGGGGGTGGTAAAGAGTAGCAGCACAAGTAGCGAGAGCAGAAAGCAAACAAGCACAAGGACAAGGTATCCCTCCCGGTTGGTCCAGCCCACATCTTTATGCCATACACAGCCTCGTTTCGCCTGCCAGTCTGGCATGCTCCTCCTCTATATCGTTGTCTCTTAACCTGTGCAGTTCACTGTCTCACTTCCCGCGCTACCGGTACGCTGGAATAGTCATTCCGTCGCATGATACCCTCGACCGGGCCTAAAAGTCTTTGGAATCCGTCTTTTCCCAAGGTTGCTACCTTCACATCTCCCTTGCTAATCACACTGGCCGCTCTGGGCTTATCATCCAGCAATGCCAACTCCCCAAAGTAATCCCCCTTCTTATATCTCTTTACCGGATCAGGTCCAGTATCTCTCTTGTATGCTTCCGCTTCGCCGCTTTCGAGCAAGAAGAAAGCTTCGCCCGGGTCGCCTTCACGGATGATTGTGCTGCCAGCGGGGAATTTTTGGGTGTTAAGAGCATCGGCGATTTTGGAGCGTTCGTAAAGGGTGAGTGTGGAAAGGAGGGGGACTTCTTCGAGGAAGGACTCGTACATGCGGCGACGCTGGAATGCAGAGTCCATGAGGATTCGCCGAAAGGTGACGCGGTCGAGGGCCCAGAGCGTGCTGTTGGGTTCGGTACTAATGACTGTTGCTGCGCGTGGGGCGTTGTACATTAGGGCGAGCTCACCGAAGGAGCCGCCCGGGCCGATGGTGTTGACCTTGACGCCCATGCCCGAGGGTCCGGGCTCAATGCTGCCCTTGCTGTTTACATAGATGTCGAATTGTCCCTTCTCGACAACGTAAAAGTAGTCACCCGCATCACCTTGCGTGATGACCTTGATATCTTTGGCGGGAATCGGTTTTTCAACGAGGGCACCGAGGACGAGAGAAGACTGTTCCTCGTCGAGGTGAGAGAAGAGAAAGTTGGCTGAGACGGAGGTTTTCAGGCGTGCGACTTGCTCCGATGATTTTGGATGGAAGGGAGGCTTCCAATTATCGTTTTGGGCAGACGTGGGGTTGAGGGACTCCGCAGAGACTGAGGTGCGGCGTGCCATGCTGTAGTTGTTTGGGAAGCTTTCCGCGACGTGTTGAGGTGGTCTGAAGCCAGAGGACGATTGAGGTGCAGTGTTTGTGCTTGAGCCGAAGCTGAACGAGCTGTTTCCGTTGCCAGTACTACTAAAGGGCCCACCTGATGTAGGACTAGAGGAAGAGGTGTCGTGTGGAAACGTCGTGCCTGTGGGTGAAGCAACGCTTCCACTCTCATCCTCTTCCCGTAGATTCTGCATTCCTCCTCCACTTGTCCCAGTACCCCCGAAGCCACCCCCTCCGAACGGATTATTTCCAGGGAACCTGCTCTCGGCCATCACACCAGATGCCCCAGGAGAGGGTGAGTGATGCAAGGAGAGTAGATGTTCTGTTCTTTGGGATTCGAGTCTTTTATTGAAAAAATTCGCACAAAATTGTAGGATATCGGTGGGGCGGGATTTGAGGATTTCGCGGTTTAAGGTGTTTAATTCATTAGTATATGTATGTGGTAGCGACATTCGAATGAAGAAGGGGGAAGAGGTAAGGAAGGTCAGGTAGGTAAGGTATCTAGTATGATATAATTGATGACTCTCCCTATGGGGAGGGGCAGTGAATTGACTGGATGATGCAGTTTAGTGCCCACAGGCGACATGACCGTTGACGTCGGCAATTCCAAGGACACTTGCAGGGTTCGGTACGGGGATATGACGGGGATATGATGGAGAGACTTCGTTGATCCTTTTGATGCAGGGAGAAAGGACGCGGGACTTGACAGTCGATCAGAAACAGAACGGCTTTGTGAACCCAATGGTTGTATCTAGAGTAGAGAGTATTGGCTATTCAATGAAAACCTACGGTACATCGTAGAAGGATTCTAGCAGATTCAAAGCCACAAAAGGAAGCTATGCCTATGGTCCTTCCATTGTAAGAGTCCCTCATCCTTCGATGCTCATATCTAATCCCCAAAGAAAGAGCCAACTGATTTCTTACTTTGGACTCGTCATTTCAAGAATGTGGGCATGTCACTGATTGGCGGAGAAACGAAGAAGATCTTGACGCGAGGATGCACAGCACAAGCTGCACAACGAATGATATGCGTCAAATACGCGTCGATGTTTCTAGAAAGCTTCTAGAAAATTACTGTTTCACGTTAGACCGATATATTGCAATAAAAGCAGTCCATTCCGAAGTGGCGAATCCCTCTCTCAAGCCTTTGTTACTGAAAGGGATGTCATGTTCACATGAAGGAACCCGTACTGATCCGAAGATACTCTTTGTTGAAAAGAGGACGTCAATATATCGATAATGTTACGAACTGCTTTCACGGTTCCTCGGTTCGCTCGGTGCTTGCTTAGGTATCTTGATTAGGTACCTTAGCGAGCAATGAATACACTCGGAATGGTCATGAACAGCATCACTCAAGGAATTCCCCAGTTCTTCGACGCTTATTATATCCTTCCCTCAGGACTCATCAGTCAAATTTCCCCACTGGACATGGACCGCTGAAGTTTCTGTAGGAGAATAAGTGAAGTAATGCCGGGAGTTCGCAGATCACACAGGAGATCTTCACCGGTGAGCATGTGCGAATTATGCAATGCACCGTCAATCCTAGAGTGACTTACATCTGATTGGTTGTTGAAGGCTAGAGACGAACACAACATCCAAAGATCATCGTTCAAGCTGGAGGATCTCTTGTACGTGGCTTGTTCTCATTAATCAGTAATGTTCTCTCCATGGATGACCGGAGATGACAGACTCCGTAACCAATGATTCAGGTACAGTCGATACTACTACGTACTTACAACGGAGAGGATAAATCCGTCAAATCGTTGCGTGAAAAAAGGAATTCCGATATGATAACTGCGATGCTCATCAACATCGATAGGTCAATCTTCGACTTCGTCAATGACGAGAGTTCCATTACTCGGAATTCTTTTATAACCAGCTTCGACAGTACTTGAGGATCGTCTTAGCTTCAGCAGCCCCGCATTCCATCGAAAGAACCGTCATAATCCGCCACAATTGTAAGTCAAACCAAAAAAATGCACATCCATCGATCCAATGGCAGCGTTTGGCAGCTCGCTTGGATATCTTTCTCGCACTAGGTGTTAACGGGATTGCCCACAGACTAGAAATACAGCCAGCAGCCTTGAGCAGTCTCGAAGTACTGAAGCTAACAGTCTCTGAACTGTTGTTGACGGAAAGTAACGATCCTTCTGACATGCATACTTGAGCAAGCCACTGGCCTCAGATCCCCTTCATTGCGACCTATAACTTCTTGAAACCGAATCGCTGGCAAGAAAGCCGAGACTCCAAAATATTGCATGAGACTTGAGAAAATTATTTAGAAGTCTCAGAGACCAGTAGAATACTGGTGATATACTTGAAGCAAGAAAATTGTTGCGTTGCGTGAAGAGGCAATTTGAAGCATCCCACGATACTGTAGAAGGTAAGACCTTATGATAGTATATAGATCTTGTATTATAATGTCCAACTTATCGCTTGAGATAACTTTTGAAGGAAGGTTCGGAGAAGTGCCTGAGAAGATGGATTTGTGAACAGCGTATTGATATGTAGTCATTGGTGGATCTAAGCATATGAACTAAGCCATGAGAGCTTGTCAGCCAGAAAGAATGCTTCACACGCAAAGTGAAGTGCTGAACACTTTTGGACAGGGCTTGTAAAGAAGCAGCAGTGGACCCAAGAACGACAATTCAGGGCGAATCCGCTTTGAGGCGCAAACTGCGCTAATTTTCCGCCGTTGGTTGATCACTAATTTCATGGAAGCACCGCGAGCGCCCCGAATCTCTTTCATTTCCAACTCATTTCACCTACTTCCGTACATAAACATAGCCGTCGAACTTACCACTTCAGTCTTATATTTTTAATCGCCATCATAGCTTCTTCAATCCCTTCGTCGCCAGCCCCTACATCGCCAGCATCTCCCAGAGCTTCCAGCGCCACTGCTTCAGCACAATCCACCCCCAAAGCAGCGAATCGGAAGAGTCTCGCAACCAATCAGCTCTATCAGTTCGCACTGGGATATCCGCAGACCCCACCGGATACAAGCCCTGATCCTGAGTTTTTAGACGGTTCGTTGAACACTGGTGCTTTGGAGACGCCTGATAACATGGGGAGCTTCTTGTTCAAGTGGTACGTTCAATCTCTCTATGGCGCTAGCTTGGAGGCTCCTATTCGATCTCAATAGCGCGCTTGCTCTTCGATTCGGGTTCGGCGTTGCAAAGCGACCTACAGGGTCTTCATCCCCCATGGTCAGAAACAGAGCTAACAACTCTTCTGCGCAATAGGGATCACCCGGCCAGTGAGGTCTATGTCACAGGCACCTTTGATGACTGGGCAAAGAGCGTCAAGCTGGTAAAGAAAGGAGATATCTTCGAGAAGCTCGTTGAGTTACCTCAGGTAGAAGAGAAGATATACTATAAGGTGTGCACCAGCAGTTTCCGTTCCTTTCCAACAACAATCGCGTTGCCCTGTCCTCTCAGGACTCCCTTCAAAAGTCTTTGCCATGCACATACTCGCTCATTCATCAAAAACTGATCCCGTCAGAACCTGCCTCTCTTTCTGTGAGATGGAGATGTCACGCGCAGGCGAGTATGGCCGCCGTAAGGATGCCTAGACTCGGCTTAGGTTTCAGCCCCTCATCCGAGCATTCGTATGCGAGCTACCTACATTAGTCAATATTCCCACTTTGCAGCCTCACTACCTTATCCATAGGTGTGTCGTTAAATCTTGCCAGACCAAGGTTACTGTAGGATCAACACTACCTTACCTTATCAAAGCTGTAGCATATCGTTCATCTCCAGTTCTCAACACTTCATTCATACACCCGTGGTGCCATTACTAACACTAAATTTGCAACAGTTCGTTATCGACGGTACTTGGACCACAGACCACACCGCCCCTCAAGAGAACGACGGAGCGAGCAATATAAACAACGTCCTCACTCCAGATCGCATCACCAAGAAACAATCTACATCATCTCAGCCGACCACAGCTATAATGTCCGGTGTTACCCCCGCATCTACTACATCCAACCTTGCTGGAAATGTACCTAAAGAGCTATCGCGAGAGATGGGCACGGGTTCTTCTGACCTGCCTGGGGCCTTCCCAGAAACACCTGCCAACGAGATTTCTGACTTGTCTGTAAACCCTATCCCAGCTACTTCCGGCATCGGCAACCCAGTACATCTTGCACCTGGCGAGAAAGTACCTGATTCCAGCACACTCACAACTAATACTTTGTCCTCGACGGCCCATGATGATGTCTCTCTTTCGAAGGCTGCTGAAGACTCTCAACGTACTTTCGGTGTTGCCCCACTCCCCGCAACCTCAGGCATGGGGAACCCTATCCATCTACAACCTGGTGAGAAGGTACCAGATCCAAGCACCTTTACCAACAACACGGTAAATTCAACTGTGAGAACCGACAGGGAGTCTTATGAGAACACTTCCGGTGTACCCCAGTTACCGGACGTTGTGACACCGGCAAAGGAACGTGCTGCCAAGGGCGGCATGTTCAATATCCCAGGTCTGTCGAATAACATGATCCCGGAGTCTAGCTTGCCAATGGGCGGAGTAAGCTTGGCCGAGAAAGACCGTGGTTTCAATATCCAGTCTGCAGGGGCGGGTACCACGACGGCTGCACTCGCAGGAAGCGTGCCTTTGGAGCCTCGGGGTGTGCCTGAAGTGGTCCGAGAGAGCCAGCAAGAAGCCGGAGTTGCACCAGAGGCAAGCGGTAACCGAGAAGTGGTCAAGGAGAAGACGGCAATGGAGAAAGAACTTGAGAGCAAGGTCTCAGAAGCGCCGCCAATTCATGAGGGGACCCCTCATATTCAGAGCGTCGGTGAAAAGAGCACAACAGCTGCTCTTGCTGATGGCGTGCCTCTTGAGCCTAAGGGAGTCCCAGAAGTTGTTCGGGAGAGCCAAAGAGAGGCAGGTTTTGCACCGGAAGCAAGCGCAAATCCTGAAGCTGTTGCAGAAAAGACAGAAACAGAGAAGGAATTGGAGAACAAAGTTCCGGAAGAGCAGCCAATACATAGCAACAACATCCAGAGTGCTGGCGCTAACAGTACGACTGCCGCGCTTGCGGGCAATGTGCCCTTGGAATCAAGAGGAGTCCCTGAAGTTGTTTCAGAAAGTCAGCAAGAAGCCGGTGTTGCACCTGAGGCGAGCAGTAATCCTGAGGCAGTAGGAGAGAAATCAGAAGTAGAGAAGGAGCTCGAAGGCAAGGTACCTGAGGCACCAGCCACTTCTGATGGAAGTAGTGGTCACATGGGTGCCATGTTAGGCGGAGGTATTGCAGCTGGTGGAGTCGCCGCAGCCGCTGTTGGATATGCTGCAAGACAGGAGAAGCCAGCTGAAGGGAGCTCGTTTCTTGGTTCCCGTGGCCTGCCAGCTTCCATTCAACAATCCATTGACGAGATGAACAAGAGCACACCCATTGCTCCCACTGTACCAGACGTTGTACAAGAGTCAATCACTGCAGCCTACCAATCACCAGAGGCAGCAGCGAGCCAGACAATAGTAGGTGAAAAGAGTGCAGTGGAGTCAGAATTACTTAACAAGTTGAAGACTGAGAACGATGTTGGGGCACCAGCACCATCTTCTAGCGCTGCCTTGACAGAAACTGCTCCTGCCGTTACCAGTTCCATTAAAGAGATGAACCGTAGCACACCAATGGCCCCCACAGTCCCTGACGTCGTACAAGAGTCAATCGCTGCAGCCCACCAATCTCCAGAGGCAGCAGCGAGCCAGACAATGGTGGTTGAAAAGCGCGCAATGGAGTCAGAACTCCTCAACAAGGTGAAGACTGAGAACGATGTTGGGGCACCAGCACCATCTTCTAGTGCTGCCTTGATGGAAACTGCTCCTGCCGCTACCAGTTTTGTAACCCCTGCCTCCACCACTTTTGCAAATCCTGCCGCTACCAGTTCCACGACTCCTGCCGCCGCCGCCGCCGCCGCCGCTCCAAGCCCAGCATCAGAACCTTCCTTCTCTACTACTGCCGTCAAGTCAACCCCGGCATCAGAGCCTTCGTCTTCTACTGCTGCCGCTGGTGCGGAAACCGGTGCAAAGACCTTCCATGCTCCTCTGGCTTCAACGGCTACCCCTGCTCAACCTACTTTCCAATCAGCCATGTCAAGCGCTGTCAAGCAGCAACCCTCGGCCTCCGACTCCCGGGACGTCTCTCCTATGTCCCACCCAACCACAACCAAGCAATCTCAACCGGCCACCACTACCGGCGTAGGCTCCAGCAGCGCTCCGCAAACTTCCGCAGCATCGCCTCAAGCTGCTTCGTCGCCTAACCCTGCGTCCTTCAAAGCCGCGTCGTCACCAAATCCTAGCACTGCTACTGGAGCTTCCACCGCCAGTGGGTCTACCGATAAGAAGTCGAAACGAGCGAGTGGGTTCTTTGGAAAACTGAAGAGCAAGTTCAGCGACAAACATAAAGAATAAGAACACATACGTTCGAGGACATGTTTTTTAACGATACACGAGGGTGGCAAGCTCTGTATTTGTTTATTACTCTTAATTCTAGTGTCGATAATGATGCGCGTGGGCATGTAATAGCGGTTGATATGTCAGAGGAGGAAGTTGGTTCTAGGGAGATAGGTACAGATGGCGGAAGGGGAAACGGGGTTTTATGTGCGCTGTGTGATACCTCTCTGTTCTTGATCATTTTGTTGGTAGCTTATACCTACCATGTATTTGGTGAAATGAATCAGAAACTTTTCTAGTATGGCAATATTTTCACTCCTTCCTGTACTTGATATCCAGATCTTGGCGGCTGGGCATGGCCACTATCTCGTACAACTTTGCCTCCCCATAACTCTCCAGCCTTCCCAAAACGTACTAGCGCCCCGTTAACCACGGTATCACAAATCCCCCATCCCTCAACCCACCAATTCACCCCTAAATGCCTCTAATCACAGACTCCCACGACTCTCTCCCCTGTACGCTCTCCATCCCTCACCCCCTTCCTCCTTCCCACCCTCCCTCCCCGCCACTAACCCCCACCCCCACTCACAGACCT
>JAABUO010005757.1_pt1 | contig 14358 bp, 20 predicted proteins | sample 5559291 | NCBI WGS metagenome assembly JAABUO01 (sample SAMN10711878, study PRJNA513372) | rock metagenome | isolation source: Antarctica rocks | place: Antarctica: Victoria Land, Finger Mt sud | reverse complement strand
GATCCCTGCACAGTGTGTGAAAGACCCCTGCATGACATGTGGATGATCCCTGCACAGTGTGTGAAAGACCCCTGCATGACATGTGGATGATCCCTGCACAGTGTGTGAAAGACCCCTGCATGACATGTGGATGATCCCTGCACAGTGTGTGAAAGACCCCTGCATGACATGAGGATGATCCCTGCACAGTGTGTGAAAGACCCCTGCATGACATGTGGATGATCCCTGCACAGTGTGTGAAAGACCCCTGCATGACATGTGGATGATCCCTGCACAGTGTGTGAAAGACCCCTACATGATATGTGGGTAATCCCTGCACAGTGTGTGAGTGACCCCTGCAGTGCATACCACAAGCAAGAGAGGCTTACTCTGTGTGACATTCTTGAGGGAGACAGCCTTCATGACGCGCTGCTGCATGGTCATCTGCTCAGCAGCCGAGGCGCCGTCATCAACAGAGGGGCGGGCCTTCTCAGGGTCCAGGTACTTCAGAGCTGCCACAGTGAGGGTGGTCAACACAAACCAGAAGAACCACAGGTAGGCCACACCGATCCAGATCCAGTACCTGCCACATCAGCCCTTCATATTTGAAATTTTACCTTGAATGACTGTGCTGTAGGCTGTGCCATGCTGTTTTGCCTGTTTAGTCTTCAGCTTGATCCAGATCTGATAGCAGGCCTGTTAGGCTAGGTCATGTGTTGTGTTGCGACAGTGCCCTGGTTTTTATGCTGTGCTGACCTGCACAGCACAGTGCAGCTCAGCACAGTGCTGTGCATGCTTTGCTGTCTGTCATGCTATGCTATGCTTTACAGTGCTGTGACATGCTGTCAATCTCAGCACACACGTCAAACAGCAAACATATAATCAGTGTCGCTGCCAAATTGTCTGCTGCCTTTCTGTGTGTCATTGCAAAAGAAACGCTTGCTAAATCTCAGCAGTGCTAGGGAGCATGCTGTGCTAAGCCAGGTCATGCTGTGCTGCGCTTCAATCACATCACGCAATATTTTGCATCTCACCTTACAATCAACACGCCAAAACCGTTGAACAGACCCCACATGACAGTTCCTTTGGTAACAGAGTGCTTGCTTTGCTATGCTGTGCTGTGCTGCATCACACCATGCTATGTTTCAAGCCTCACCTCTCAGTGTAGAAGCCAAACTCCTTGAGGGAGTACACGCCAACAGTCTCAGTGGTACCAGCCTGGATCGCGTCCCATCCAGGGGAAGTCAGCTCATTGATGACGACCCCCCTCAAGCCGTACGCAAAGGGGGAAATCCAGTAGGCCCAGATCCACCAGCCGGGGATGGAGGTGCGCACAATGGCGTAGCCAGATGTGATGATGAGCACCAGCATACTCAGGGCACCTGCAGGCAGAATGCAGAATCAGCAGAAGAAGCATAAAGCTTCATGCTTTTGGCGGTAAATTTGAAAAGAGTCCAAAGATGAGGTGGACTGGGCTGCTCTGTGGGACGGCCGGAAAGGAAATCAGGGTGGTCCTCCCACCCATGGCCTTGCCCCACGCATCACTGTCATCCCTACCAAAGTGTTTTGATTACGGGGTGTGTAACAGAGTATGCGCACACAAACGCAACAGTCTACATCTTGCATGGCCCACTTGCCGGAGGCACATGAGGAAGGAAAGGAGGCCAGGAAGCCCCTTGGGGAGAGAGGGGGGGGGGGGGGGGTGGCAGAATTTGGGGCGGGGGGGGGCAGGGAACGCACGCTTCACAATGTAAATTTGCATGACGCTGAAGCTTCAGAGAGTGCCAAGGATAGCACATACAATGTGCACAGCTGTGTATGAGTACCTGCTGAGTTGGATATGACCATGTTAGGGGAGGCACATGCGTTGAAGCGCATGATGGCCGCCATGACTTGCATGGTAGAGAAGCACAGCAGGTAGAAGGTGAAGAAGTACCCAGGGCCTCTCTCATAGCCAACAATGAAATACACTATGCAGGTGTACACCACTGTCTCAATCAGACCAAATGGCACCTGCATGTTGCACACAGCACTTTGTAAGGGGCAAAGACAGCAGCAATAGCATGATTTTCAGAGCCATGCAAGCCTGTATCGGTACTTTGCATGAGGTATGGCAAATGCACAGTGATGAATCCTGTCAATCTGTGGGCCTTTCTTGGTTCTTGGTAGTATGCAGCCAGGGCTGCACAGACTGAATCAGCACATGATGAACAGAGTCAGCTGTGTTCCAGCTGAGCACAGGCAACATAACATGAGCGGTCACAGGCCATACATGCAACCAAATTGTCAGCTGTATAGCTCTGCAAGAGCGGGCAGTCAGTCTATCGTTCATGTGTGGTTTGCTGAGAGCCCACCAGACATGGCAGTGTGCATGTGGTAAGTAACAGGGAGTCTGCATTTGTGATGATAGATGATCATCATGTGTAAGATGGATGACAATCTCATGTACTTATATGCAGTTCATGGTAAGCCAGGTACAATCCGACACATTGCTGATGCAATGTCAGCAGCTTACATGGGAGATGGCCATGGCATAGGCGTAGGTGGACACCGGGAAAAATTTGTTGTTGCGCTGCTTTAGAACACCCTGCAAACAGATCATGCTCTGGTGTCAGTGAAGGCCTACGATTAAGCTTATCATCTTGTTCCATAGGGCCTATTCAGCTTCGTTGGTGGAGCACGCGTTTTGCAGGCACACCATTTTGTTGGTGAGGCTTCAGCCTCACATACACAGCATAGCCTATACATTTACATTGCAAGTCATACGGCAAAAATGCCAGCTTGAGACATGATGTGATACTGTGTAACATGGCACTTTGTAGGATGTCGCACTATGCCCGTTTCTACATTCACACAGTGTATGCACATACATGAGTCTGTGTGTGGGTGTGTGGGTGTGTGAGTGTGTGTGTGTGTGTGTGCACTCACCCATTGAGTGCAACATTGAAGTCAACCAGGCAGCCAATTGTGTGAGGATACGTGTGCTTACCCCTTATTCATGAAGGTGGTTGCCAGCTGAGGCATTGCACCCATGGCAAGGAACATGATGCTGAGGAAGGACACACCAAAGATGGCTCGGGACCCAGTCGCCGTCTTCTGGATACCAGAAAACAGGGATCCAATGATCAATGACATGATCACCACCTGGATCAGCCTGTGGGATCATGAGTTGGTGAGTCATTCAGGGTTGCAGCTCTGCAATCAAGGCACATACAGCCAGGCAAGAGCAGAGGAAGCACGCCATGCATTCTTGAGTAGATCACACTTTCACACCCACAGCACATGCCGAGTGCAGATTCAATTTCATAACCTCAGATCTCATGACCCTTTCCTATGTGAGATCTCATGCCCTCTGGCTTACACAATAACTACCAACAGCACACAGCAGCCAGGTGTAGCGATGGATGGGCATTACCTGGCAATGACAAGGGCTCTATCACGCAGGGCCAGGGTCCACTGGCGGCGCGACACCACCTTGAGGGCTTGGTACCATGTCAGAGCGCTCTCACTGGTTGTCAGTGCTTCTGGGTGTCCCTTCTCCCTGCATGGCAGTAGCAGCATGAGTGACTTGCGGGGGTTTATGATGCTGTTGCAGTTGCAGTTGGTGGCAAAGATCATAGCTTCTGGCAATGGGGCTGCAGGCCGTGAGATTATGAGCTCATGACGTGGTGCCACGTCAGTGTATGGTCACCATACACATTGTTTACTTGATTATTCACTTGTTTTCATATGTAGTTTGAATCTTTAACTATTCCTTTCAGGTTAAAGGAAATATACAAGTATTCAGTGCTTGACAATTTGAGGTCATTTTGTTCCAGTGCCAGAAACATGTGCCAGCAACCCAAAGCTGTCAGAGCCCAAGGGGCAAGCGGAAGTGGGGGTCCAAAAGGCTTACTTGGGGTAGGGGTGATTCTTGAGCTCATCCCTCATAGCCTTGCCCCAGGGCGTCTCCCGCCAAAAGGCCTCTGAAATCTCCCCGACCTCCATCATCATTTTGCTGTTGTACTGCCCTGCCCCTAGAAGGGGGTCATATTCTGGCACCCCTGGGGGAGCTGGGCCCTCCAGGGGGGCACCATACCGGGCTGCCCACTCAGCCTTGGTTGGGATCCCTACCTTCTTCTTGAGCTCATCAGCGGCAAATAACACTTGACCTGCAATGAGACAGCAGGCATGAAAAGCAGATGTCTGGTCTAACAGGGCGTGGTGCTCGAGCTCTGGCACTACGCAGCAAGTCTGATTCAGTGATATTGGACCCTGGACTGCAGCAACATTGCAGATCCTGTAGCACTTACATGAAGTTTGTTGCCTAAATAAGGCCATTTGGTGGGATGTTGCACTTGCACCCAGACAAAAGACGGCTGCAAAAGTACGTCTGATGCTCAAAGAGAACAGAGGAAAGGCCCACTGCAGCAGCCATGTTGCCTAAGCAAATAGGCGAGTACGGTTATGTAACACGGTATACGGTTATACCTTTGGGGGTGGTGACCTCCTGCAGAAAGTTGGCAGGGTCCTTCCGTATGGGACAGTCAAAGCCTAGGCTCCTGAAGAAGGGTATCGCCTCGTCCACCGGCCCATGAAAGCACACTTGCCTGCATATGCAGCGTCAGCTGGATACTAAATTCCTGACACATATAGGCACGAGCATGCATCTATCTGCCCACTTACAACCAAATGTGATGGAACATGCTTATGGACAAAGATGATGCAGCAAGGTGCCTGAAGATATGCATTACATGCAGAGTCCTTTGATGTATAAAGTACAGTGCGGAAGATCACATCAACATGACTGCAGTGCCTCTGTAAGTCACCTGTAACTTGCCATAAAACACATGCAGCAGAGTGCCCAAACACAGTCATTGCATGCAGAAGCCTTAATACACACTGGGCTCTGCACTGCCGCCCCAGGAGGCTCCGGTCGTGATCGCTGACAGATGTAGACTATTATTTTCTTTTCTATCCTACAGATTAGGGCGTAAGCACACAGCGCCAGAAGAAGCACACAGGTCAGATGATGTCATTGCACGTTCGCCCTAACGACTTTGAACTGCCTGACCTGATCAAAGAAAAGGATGCTTACCCATCAGTGAGCAGCAGGACGTCATCAAAGACGGCATAAACCTCAGGAGGTGGTTGCAGCAGGCCTATCATGGTGGTTAGGCCCATCACATGGGTGGTGTTGGACAGGAACTTCACCACGCTGTAGGTGGTGGCACTGTCCAGACCTGTGCTGATCTCGTCCATCAGCAACACACGCTGCATCACACAGCAGGGGAGGTATGTAGCAAACCACAGAGGAGGTATGCAGCAAACCACAGGGGAAGAAAGCTTGCTACATTTTCAGCAACACATGCTGTACAAGGCAAGACGGACGTGTAGCGTTTGTCAGGTGAGGATCGCTGCTGAAACCCCAATGTCAGCATCACGCGCTGCATCACATAGCAGGGGAGGTATATAGCATTTGACAGGCAAACAAGGATGCCACAAACATGACATGCTGTCACAGGCAAGGGAGGTACATAGCACACGGTAGGTGAAGAACACCGTTTCAAGTGTCAGTATGACATGCTGTATTAGGCAAGACAGATGTGTGGCGTTCGTCAGATAAAAAATGCTGCCAAGGTTCCAATGTCAATATGACATGGTGAATAAGACAAGAGAGAAATGTGGTACTTGACAGGTGAAGAACGCTGCCACAACACTGACATGACATGCTGTCCCATAAGCCAGTGGGCCTGCTGCACGGCATTCAGAACCAGGGTGAGGCACAAACCTGACATCTGCCTAGCTTCGACTGGCACGGCTTAACATCATATGATGTCGAGTGAAATGCAATGAAATCACAATAGATTAACTCAAATGAAATCAAAACAAATCAAATTAAGCCCCATCAAACCACATGCATGGAATTCGCCTAAAACCACAAGCAAATCAGTGCAAAGCATGAATGGCAGCGCCAGGTGTCACCTTGGTGCCAACCAGCATCTCAGCAGAGGTGACACGCTTCCTCTCCCCCCCAGACACGCCTCTGAGGTAGGCGTTGCCCACCACCGTGTCCACACAGTTCTGAATACCCAGCAGGCGGATGATGACCTCCGTCTTCACACCAGTGCCGCTGATTTCCTCCAACAAGGTCTCAAACTCCTTCTCGTCATCTTGGTCCTGAGCAGCCAAGCAGGAAAGAGTTTAGAAGAGCATTCGCCTGAAGTGTGGAGCTTCGTGGATGGTGATGGTATTCAAAGATTGGTGGCAAGCTTGAGAGGTGCTCTTGAGGCGCATCACGGCTAAGAAGGTTTTGAGAGCAGATTTCAAATTGCATGAGTCTCTGGAGGGCAGAATTTAAACTCAGGCCCATGGTCCAACAGATATTGTGCAGGGCTGATAATGCATGAGGGTCTCATACAAGTACCCAACCTTCACTTTGTACTTTGACAGAAGATGCTCAGGGACTCATGCAGTGCTGTTGTAGCCAGCATCAGCGTCATCTGGCATATTTGCCTACTAGATTGACACGTGATGTCTGCTTGGGTGGTGCCACGCAACTGCCAACCGTGATCACATGGCCCAATGATTACACTCTGAGCGTAAACATGAGCACAGAGATGACGTCGAGATGGTGATGGTGAGGCCATGGGCTGAAACAAGATGTGCACGTTGGGCCAACACCTTGCTCACATTAACTGCAATCCAGACTAAGCATAATGAGCTGTCACGAGACAACTTACGGAAATGATGATATCCTCTGTGTCAGTGGGGTTGTTGAGGGCATTCTTGATGCTGGCCTTCTGCTCAGCAGCACCGGAACCAGCAGTGCCAGCTTCTGCAGCAGCCAGACGGTCCTCTGCTTGCACAGCTGCCATTGGCTGACCTGCACAGCATGCTAGCTCTGTCAAGATGAAGAGCCAGAAGGCATACCAATGGCAGAAGCCAGCAAGCATGAGGCTGACATAGCAAAGGCTTCAAACATGCCTTGCTTGGACACAGCATGACCCCTCATAATAGTGCTTGAAAGCAGAGGGCTAGCTGCATGGACAGCTGCAGCTGACTGGGCATGTGTGAGCTGCCTTGTCAGGCATTGTGGTGTGAGCTTGTCCTCTGCATTTGAAGATGATAATGTTGCACATGCATTTGCAGGGGGAAATTCTAGGTGTCCCCCTGCAGCTTCAGAATCTGAGAGGGGACGAGGCTTTGGGGGAGGCGGGTGATGGGAAAGGGGGGTATGTGGTCTGGGCAGAGCGGGTGTACCTGAGAGGGAGCTGGTGAGGGCCTGCCCTTCCTGGGCGTGAATATCAATCACTCCTTTGTTGCCAGCCTGGCCACCATTCTTCTTCTGCCCATGCGCCTTCATGGCCTACATATCATGAACTGCCAATCTTCCACAAGACATTCAAAGGACTTACTTGGGTGACAAACCTCTGCCATGCGCTGTAGATGCATGGCTGTTGTAGTGAACACAGCAGAGTGAAAGGCTATCATGCATGTGGCCCTTCCAACTTCCAAACATGTGCAGTGCAGTGCAGCAACTTCTGAGGCACCAATTAAAGGTCTGCTGAACAGCAAAGCAGACACATGACAGAGACTAATTCTGGCTTACGTTGAGCTTAGTGATGTGCTCCTGCTTGACAGTTTTCTTGTCAACTTGGCAGGCAGTGGCAAAGTCCAGGGTCTCATGCACGGTCAGGTTGGCGATGTGCTCATCATACTGGTCCACCAGACCAGCAGTTCTCTGGATGACAAATTCTTTCTTGTCTTTGCCATTGTACTTGACGTCACCAGTCACTCGGCAAAACGCTGTGTTCTTAAAGTGACCAGCCAGCAACTGAAGAAGAACAGACTTGCCGGCGCCTGGTGGTCCCACAAGAAGAGTGGTCCGGCCCTGCAAGCACAAAACAGTGGAAAGGACTCTATATGTAAACAATAGTGATGTCCAGCTGTATTGCATACTCTTGGGACGCTCTGAGGAAACTGTATACACAGGGCAGCAACACTGTGCAAGCAATAGCGTTTGCTGCTGTTCACTACTCTGGGGATAGTGACCACCATTGCGTGCAAGCTCAGGCAGTCATGCACAAGCCACAGAGCCTGCATTTGTCTGGTCACATCAGCCATTCTGCAAAAGCTGCTTCAGCAATGACGAAAAACAGGAAGCTGAATGAGCCACAGTGAACTAATAACCTACCGGCTTGAGGACACCAGACACATTCTTGAGTGCATGGAGCTTGCTAGTCTTCAGGCCACCAAGGCCAATGGAGCGCTGCAAAGCAGGCTTCAAATCAATATTGCAAGTCATGTCAAGTAGAGGCTACAAGCAAACAGCTCAATTGGCAAGAACAGAGTGCAATCCACCAGCCACCACCGATGCCTCTGTAGTTGCCTCCTAGACCAGTACTGACCTTTAGAATGCCCAAAGCTACATTGCTCAGACTAGGGATGCTGGCTGAGCCAACCAGAGCATCTGCCTCGACATTGATATTGTCGTATTCGACAGTGACTTCCGGAAGCTGCACTCCTGGAGACCAAATCGTGCGAGCGTCTCAGCCTTTCTGTCGAGCGGGGAGGTCAATGCATGAAGACAGCTCTTATTGGGATAAAACTTACCAGCCTCTCGAATACGACGTCCCAAGTGCTCATAGAAAGGCTCCTTCCCATCGTTTCCCATCTTGACAATCTTGCTAGCATAACGCTCCAGCTCGTATCTTGACTTCTTAGGCCTTTTCTTCTTGGACTCCTCGATGACAGCCTCAGCCAACTGTGCCTCATCGACCTTAGCTGGCTCAGGATTGGGGCCGCAGGTGTCGTCAGGGGCCCACCACTCTCGTGCTTTTCCGCCATGCTTCTCCTCAAAAGCAGCGTTGCCGTGAATGTCCCCCTGGAACATCCTGGCAAGGCTGAAGATCCTTGCAGGCAACACAACGTGGCTATGTGTTGGCCACCTCTTTCGCTGCCTGTGCCATTGCTATTGCGCAATGTTGCTTGCGAGCCAGGATTATGCAACTGTGTAAATGACGGCGTAAGCACGGGCGTAAAGTGTCTCTACGGCTCACGATACGGTGAGCGGCAAGTTGGCAATCAAGTCAGGAAACTTGCTTCCTTGCGCGAACTCTTTGGTGGGGCGATCCGATCTATGCTGCGAGGATGATGTCATTTGGCATTTCGTGTGTTTTGTGGTGAGTGTTTGCTGCGGCTTCACGCAAATGTAGCTTGATCTAAAAGTTGCTGACGACTGAGATGTGAGATGTGTGCTGCAGCTACGTCATCGGCACTTTGTACCCCCTGTAAGCCAGCTGTGGTGTTTACAATCCTGTATCTGCAGATAGACGCATCGACCATCACCGTAGAATGTGGCATGACGTAGTGGCGTGCTCTGTGTAGGTATGCTAGCTACAAAGCGCTATCGACACCTGGAACCAAGGATGATGCTCAGGTAGCTCTAGCTATGTTTTGGCTGACACCGAATGCAGACACACACCGCCTGGCGAAGGCACAAAGTGTTGACTGCAGTGGCTAACTTATTGGGTGGCATATGGAGGATTGACAAGTTTGGAGGCTGTTGTTCAGAGCATATTTATGTAGTGAGTAGCTCCACACTTGTGAAATTCTGAGCTGTTTGCTTGTGAACATTTGACATTAGGCTAAGGAGTATTCCTGAACTGCTGAGCACTCACATTGATTTTTGCACCTTACAGCTTTCCTTTGTATTATGAACTAAAGCTGGTAGGCCTGGTATGGCTAATGGCGCCTCAGACCAGGGGTGCTCAGCTCATTTATGATAAATTTATCAACCCTTTCTTGACTCAGCATGCAGCCAAATTTGATCCAATATTTGCGACTACCAAGCTGGTGAGTCACAGTCTGCTGAATGTTTTGCTTACATATGGGTTGACAACTGTAACTGAGTGTCGTGTGACTGACTGCGAGCTATATTGCAGGCTATAGACAATGCACAGGTTGACAAGTTGGTAGCCTTGGCGCAACAGTATGGCCCTGAAATCACAAGAACAGCTATCAGCCAGGTATGAGCCACCACCTGTCTTGAGCATCTGCAGTGGCAGCGTTTGCACCTTCTCAAAGTATGCGTTGTTTGAGTCATATTTGGCAGCTAGGCACAGAACGTAAATGCATTGTGTGTTGCAGGCTGCTGTGCAGCTGCAGAGGCAGTCAGAATCTGGAGAATTTGGTCAGAAGATGGCACAGTCTGCGCCTTTCACCCAGAAGGCGCCGCAGCCTGCCAACTTCAATCAGAGATTCCCACAGCCTGCTGGCCACAATCAGAATGCACATGCTATGAGAAATGGATACTGACAAACACACGGTCACAATGTGTGAATTCTAAGGTTGTTCTGGCTGACACCCCAACACATGAAGCCTCACCTAGCAATTTTTGTAGAATGCACAGCCTGCCTGCTATGTGCACACTATGAAGCTGCCATAGAGCGTATATTACCCTGGTGTTCTGGCCTACGTGCGCCTGCACAACTTGAAGTTGCACAGGCCAGACAAATGCACTGAATGCTTTCCTTGCTAGATCGCATCTCAGATACACATTGCCAAGGATGCACTAATTTGCAGAGCCTGGCAACCTGCCTGGATTATAGAGAGATTGTGATACAGTATGCAGTCAAGCAAGGTTGTGTTAGGCTGCGCAATGCATGTCTGTGCACCGCAATGGGGGCAGCCCCAAAACGCCCAGGGCAATAGCGGCACAGCAAGCAGTTGCTCAGGCATATAAATGCATTGCAAGACATAGCCTGCATCTCACATTCCTGTACATGCAATGCGCATTGTGCATACAACATACAGAAATGTGCAGAACAAACAAATGAAACATAACACGCAAGGAAGTCCAACAGGCATGCAGCAATAGCTCATTGCCAGTTGATGATGCGCTTAACGCTTTGCTAAGACATGCATGGTCTACATGAAGTGATGCATGAGCTCAATCTGTGCTAAGTGGACAGATGTTGCTTGACCAGGGATATGTCATGCATTCGCATGCAGCTGAGTTTGTGCATGCCATCTGGAACAGCGTTGCGAGCGCCAATCATTTCCTGCAAGATGTGAACATGTGCAACATCTTTACAAGCCAATCAATGGGAGAAATCATCATTATGGACATAAACTGCAGGGCCAACGATCGTAGTGGCGCTGTTAACAAGCCTAATTATAATATCAAGGCTAGCCAAGAGGCATCATGCATTTCTCTTGCGTACCGGCCTCCCGTCAACTGATTTCACTCCACTTGTCCAAGTTGTCCGTACAAGTAGTTATTATTTGCACTGAAGGCGCTTTAGCCCTGTTGCGCACGCCAGCTACGTATGCATAAGGACTCTCCGTCTGGACTCAAACTTGCAGAAAGTGAGAACATTCAGCACACGCCATCAGCTGGTTAAGCTGTTGACGTCCAAACAAAGAGTAGCAATCAGACAAATCTGGGTACACCATGACCCTTAGTAGCAATGGCAAGGAAAAGATCAGGTCCTTCCAGCTTGTTGGCACCGGCCTGTGTTGCTCCAACTCTCTGCAAGGGCATACAGCCTCAACAGCTGCTTTCAACACAGTTGATAGAGCTGCAGCAGCTTTTGTACAACTGTTGCTGATGTCAGTTGCAAGGACCTGAAGCAAAGAAAGACTTGCAGCGTAGTACGAGGGCTAAAGAAACGCACAGACGGGCCGCAGCAATTTACATGATGAAGCAGCCATCAAGTTGGGACTTGGCATCAATATGTCATAGCATCTGCTCAAGACACTGAAAAGGTACTGAACCTACAGACACCTCTGCAGATTGAATGACGCCCCTCAACAGGGATCTTGACTAAAGTTCACATTGCTTAGTAGGGGTTCACGCGCATACCTGACCACTGACAGGAGCTTTCTTGGGAGGAACACAACTAGTGTGAGCAATCTCCCACCTAAGCTGACCCTGCAACAACAAGTCGTGCCTTGTTTGAATCTGCTGTTGCTACTGCCACACATTGCTTGACTTCCAGACTCTTGCTGGTGCAAATTGCGCAAGCATGTAGGGCTGATGAGATTCTGCAGACAAGCAGTGAAAGCACGACATTGACCAAACTTCACCTGTGTTGCGGCATACATCAACCACCAGCAGGTCGCATGTATGGTGCATGCCCTTTACTACTGATAAACATTACTGATGACTGCTTTGCTAGCTTCTGCTTACCTTGACTGGATCCAGTAATCCGACCACTGAGCTGTCTCCTTCAGCGATGAGCAAAGAGTCCACGAGGCGATTCAAACTGTCTGACATGCCCTGCAACAAAGGTCAAACAAAACCGGCTGGTAGCTGCAATGCATCTTTGCTTTGACTAAACACAATCTATCTAGGACAATGAAGACACTCACTTCAATTAATTGGCACATTGTGCATGCTATGTAGTCAAAAAGGAGATGCATGTAAGCAACGTCAGCACTGAATATGTCAGCTTAGAGTGAGATATCTTGATAGGACTGAGATCAGCTGGCGCACCCCGAATGCCTTGACAAACTACCTACGATGAGCGTAGTAGGCAAAATGGAGCCTGTGACTGACAACATGCAAAAGTTATTTGTCAACATGTGTAATTTGTACCTGGACATATGCAGCTTGTTGCCTGCCAGCAGATGGGGCCTGTAGTTGCTGCAGATCCTGAAGCTGTTTGCTCTGCTGCTCGTCCTGCTCAGGAAGAAGCTTGGAGGCCAGCATGATTGGCAGGACTGCAGGCCAGAGTAGACAGCTCACAGGAGCACCATGCACATGTGTGTCAGCCTCTGCTGCAGATTCACAGGTGATGTGTACCTGGAGCTGTCTGCTGATCTACAGCCTGTACAAACATGTTTGTGTAACTGCATTGAGGCTTGTCTGTCAGGCAGCAGGAGCTGGGAAGCTGTTGATGAATACATGCCGGCTTCTATTTTCATGCAACAGTCACCTTTGGATGCACCACATAATGCTCCATCAGAGGAACCATCTGGCCAGTGATGCTGTGCAGTTGAGCATTCATGACCGCAAACCTTTCCAGTACGTTTGGCCTGCAGGCATATAACAGGTTGTTGCAGCCTTTTACACGCCCTCTGCCAATTTAACCACAAAAGAATCGTGTTGAGACTGTATGGGCTGTCAGGTTGCGCACCAGTCATATCGCTCTGGAGCAGTTTCAAGGTCAAAGATGGCCTGCATGATGGTCTTTTGCAGATCTTGTGCTCTAACACGAACCTGTAAGATACAATACACCTCATGCAGATTACTAGCATGCAGTCAGCTGCAATTGAGGGCAAGTGGTGAAGAGTAGCACCGATGCCAGGTTCATCCGGTCACGTGTCATGAGCAGACGGTGTTGCTCGCTGTGCACATTGCTGGTACCTTCGTCCGTTGGAGCACCTATGACGCCAGGGCAAGTGCGTGAGTTTGTGTTGAACTCTCTAGGCTAGTACGGCAAAGCAGGACGCCGCATGCCCAGCATGCAGACGTAAAGCATCCGTACTAGCTGCTGGCGTATCCTGTTGATCAATTGATGCTTCCATGTAGCCTGTGTTAAATTTCTGCTTCGTGTCCACTACTCAATGTTCGAAGTCAACCGGCACCGAGCTGCTATGCCGTGAAGCAGTGCCTGATCAGTCTTGACTCAAATACTTCATGCGGTGTGATCGAGTTTGGTATGTCGAACGCTAAGGAAAACGAGGTATTACAATGTGAGCGAGCAGAATGAATTTAGTATGCCATTGCATCACTGAGAGCGTATACCGCTTGTGCAGCTGCAACGCCAAACATGCATCGAAGAAGAAGCTTACCAGAAATGCAAAGCCTTGTCTCCCATGCTGATACCTAAGTGCTCGAAGCTTCACGCCATCACAAGCTATCGGAATGCAGCACAAACAGTGAAGAGTCATTCCGCCAGCGAGTGTTCGTTACTCTGCATATACACTTCAGTCTCAATCACCATGAGCACGAACTACGCTGCCTTGTGCGGCCTAGGGTTGCTGCTGTTAGCCTCGCCCGTACACGCAGATAGCGTAGTCGCAGTGTCAGGATCCAAGCATTTCGACAAAATTTTGTCTGAGAATGGTTTTGTAGTAGCCGAGTTCTACGCTCCCTGGTACGATACGCTCTATCGAAGACCCACCCAGCAGATCACAGTCGCTGCTTGTTCTGATGGCTCAGCTGCACGCAGGTGTGGACACTGCAAGCGATTAGAGCCAGAATATGCAAAGGCTTCAGGGCCTCTGCAAGAGGAGGGAATCACCCTGGCCAAGGTGGACGCCACCGAGGAACCTAATAAGGAACTTGCTGAGGAGTTCGGAGTGAAAGGCTTCCCAACCATCAAGGTCTGACAATGTTTGTGAGTCTCCTAGATTCACACAGTGTGACCTACATATAACTTTATGATT
>JAABUO010005756.1_pt1 | contig 14360 bp, 14 predicted proteins | sample 5559291 | NCBI WGS metagenome assembly JAABUO01 (sample SAMN10711878, study PRJNA513372) | rock metagenome | isolation source: Antarctica rocks | place: Antarctica: Victoria Land, Finger Mt sud | reverse complement strand
GGCAAAGCTTCTTATATGAGGACAATATGTTTTTGTGTTTCAGCATGCGACCATGTTCACATCCTGTTATCGAAACACGCAGGTTGGATGAATAACACCGATCGCTTCTTCACTCAAAACCACCTATCTTACTCTACCCATAACCCAACGACTCTAGGTATTCCATAGGTATTGGTGCCTGGCCCTTGCCCCCAAAACCCAACCCAGGGCACCCAATCGACCCAACCCCTACTCCCGCACTTGGACTAAACTGGATACGAAACGCCCGTGTTTTAACCGCTCCAAAGACTGTCACGAATTGGCTTTCCCACTTTGACTTTTGCCCACCACCCTCCCTGTTCTCGCTCCCTTACCAAATCCCCAAACTCTACCTTCGTAAGAGAGAGAGGATTCGAAACCACTCGGCTCTTCGATCTTTTAGTTTGCACCACCACCACCAACATCTTCTGTGGTCAACAACATCCAAAACATAGAGTCAGAGCCTGTTACCAGGTCAGGTGTTTGTCTCTATTTGGAAATACGGCATTCTTAGTCGTTTCCATTGCGACTTCCTACCAAGGTTCCCAGAGCATAGCCCCCGACAGATTTCAACAGACCTCTTGCTGGCTACCCACAAGCGACATCTATTCGCCCTGGCGCGTTCTCCGTCGCTCCAGCGCCTTTCCACGTCTATCGATCTCTTTGCAGACCGTAAGGAACTGACAGCTCGGTTCTTGGAGCGCAATGTCTACAGCAGTCGCATCTGCTGCCGCCGCTCCCTCACTGGCTCCGCCCCCACCTGAAGCTGATGCGAGTCCCAAGTCATCCTATCCAACACTCGCACCTTCGACGCACACTCCCATTCAGCTCGATCGAAGTTCTGCTGCAGCCACACCCAACACAGCATCCGCCAATGCTGCACCAGTCACAACCAGCGAGACTACGGCACAGCAGAAGTTGACCCCAGATGGAAAACGTTCACCCAATTCGTAAGTCCACAACTTCTATCCTCATTACACTATATCGCCGCCCATGATGTTGATGACCATCGCGCACCGCCGAGCTCACACCATGTACAGATCAAGACATGGCCCACCAAAGATCATCGTAAAGAAAGAGCCTCCAGGTTCGCCAGAGGTACCCGCAACCTCCAGGCATAGGCCTCGGAAACTAGATCTGTCATCGAGTACCCCACAAGGACAGGGTGCAGCCTCGTCAAGGCCTTCCGCACCTTTGACTGCAAGAGATAGTGGTGGCCTTGCCATGCACGACGTTGGCTTAGCATGCTTGTCGCCTGGCTTTCAAACTCAAGATCCTACCATGCGAGAACAGTTACAACGGAGCATCTCTGTTCGTGACCAACAAAGGCATATCATCGAATCAAGACTACAAAAGACAGCAAAGCCTGTAGATCCAGACGGGACAAGAAGCTCGGAACATACCGCCTTTGGAGGCGGTTTGAAGACTCCTTCTACATCTAAGAAGAGGCCTCCGGCTGGTTTGTCCATCATCCCACCATCTGCCGAGCAGTTCCAGAACGAAAGGGTCATCCAATCAGCACCACTACACCAAAGCTTCACCGGCAGGCATCAACCAAATCCAATGACTCGACATATTGCCAACCAGCCCTCGAACCTCTCGAATACTTCTCACATCCACCATGTCCCTGCAACACAAACAAACAATCGACTACCACCCATCACAGACGTCTTCGCCAATGAGGGTCTTGGCGTCCACAGAGGCGAAGCCCCAAATCGAAGCAGCTTCTACCAATCCAACTCAAACTCCGGCTCGTCCCATTCGAACCATCGACCTACCTTCCCTTCCCCCGGCCTTCCGCCTCCTCATTCGCAACCCCCACCAACATCTCGATCCCGAGATTACCGCTCAGCCGAAGAGGCAGTGGCTGACATGACGACCGGCCGCGAAGATCTCATCCCCAAAATCGTCCATTACACCGGCCATCAACCCCCCACCCCACCATCCCCGTTGATGCAAAGCAGTCAGAGCTTCAATAACAAATATGTCGTCAACCACACCAACGGCGACATCAACCGCAGCGGCAGTGCGAGGAGAAGACCCAGGGCGGAGTATGAGAGGGATATGGGAACGCCGCCGCTAGGAAGTGGGCCTGAACCGACAAGGAGGGGACCATTTGGGGAGGGCGTGGATAGCCCGGAGATGCAGAGGAAGAAGAAGGATGAGTTTTTGGGCTTGTGCGCTAGGGCGTGGGACTTGTTTCATTCTTGAAGCTTTCTGGTATTGCTCTTTTTTTGGAACGGCTTTTTGGGAGAAAATTTTTGATGCGTAGGAGCATCTGGAGCATGGGCTTAATGTCTATTCTTTCCTGTTAACCATTGATGGGCTATAAGTGTCCCTGTACTTTTTTGGAAAGGACTACTGTTAATTGGGTCCGGGGGCCTCGGTGTCGGGTCGGTATATGCTACTGTCAATGAGATGTCGAGGTCGGCGAGAGGCCGGGGTACCTCGTCCGGAAACCCTCGGGGACATGAAACTCCAGAGAGAATATTCTTAAACAGTTTCTGGAAATTTGTGGAGAAATGGTAGATATTAGTTCGCTGTGCGTCGATATGGATTGCCTCGGGGGTTATTCGCATCTCTGCGTCATAGCTCAAGCTATGAGAGCAAAGTTATCTAGCTACATTAATCAGCTGTATCAATGGAAGAGGCTATTTCTTAATTTGTTTCTTTGAGACTTTTTGGATCCTGGGTTGGTCTTGAAGAGAAGTGAGGTCGTTGTAGCTGGAAGGGAGGTTTACTACCCAGCCCTTCGAGAATGCTATTTATATTCGCTTTTCTGCAATTCTACTCTATTTTTCTCTCTCACTTCTCCATCGCCTCCCTCATTTCCCCCCAACCCCGTCTACCCATCCCCCATTCCAACCTCTACCCCCCTCTCTGCATTCTCCCGCCCTTCTACTTCTACCTTTCTCTCTCTCCGCGATCCCCGAGAACGAAAGTAGACAGCTCGATAAGCCAGTATTCTTAATTCTCGGCGTTTACTTGCGTTTGTTGTTTCTCAAAGCAGAGATGAGGCGGGGAAAGCGTTTAGGGTTGAGGAAGCGTGAGTGGGAAGCAAGGGGAGGAGGGACGTGGAAGGATGGGGTACTAGGGTTTCTGGCAGGGAAAGGTGGAGGGTAGTGATAGGCAAAGGATGAGGCGAAGAGGTGGAAGCAAGGGGCGGGGAGGAGTAGAGTTGGTGGGGTTTGAGGGTTTTTTGAGGAGAGAAGGAAGAGAGGGTTGTGGAGGCCAAGCATGCGAAGGATGCGATGTTAAGTGGTTGCTTTATGAACTTATGGAGCTAGCATTTCGATTCCGATTCCGGGTTACGATGGGAGCGGGATTTGGGAGACTAGTAATTGAAAAGGTTGGAAACCCCCACTGTTTGAAGCACTCTCATGATTCTGTTGGCCAAGATTGTGCCAGGAGGTCAGGATTGCGGTCGAGCTGGGATGGGGATGCATGGGATGAAAATGTAGCCTATCGTTTTGAATGGAAAGACTGATGGAAGATTTGTGGAGAGCCATCAAGATAAGATGAACATGTCTCTATTATTTGTTCAACTGAATACTTGACACGATATCTTTCTATCTCCCTACATTCAGCCCGTACACGGGTTTTCATGTCGAGTTCCTGTAAAAGGACTTGATACGGGCTATAGAACATAAGTTCGTCCATATGAAACTTCTGCACCGAACCAGTAGTTCTTCAGCGCCCAAGCTAGCTGTTCCGTCTTCTTTCGGCTATTCTTGTGAGAGAGGTCTGGAGGTCCAGGACGGTCGTAACGTATGTCTAGTGGTTTGAATTGCCCCCTTGATCCGTTGGGGGGCATTGATACCTGTGGGGTTGATGGCTGAAGGTTTTAAGAGCTTTTTAAACCCTCTGTAGCTCTTTACTATATGTTTCTTGCGATCCATTGAATGGATGTTATAGCATGGTAGTCGTAAGTAAAGCTAGAATGTGCGACGGGCGAACCTCTAGAATTATATCCTCGTCTGAAGCGGCTATGGCATTCCACTGACGAATCGAGAAAACTCAAATAAGACCAACTTACCCTTCAACCCTCCACCCCCCTCCTCCCCTCCGGCATCCCCCTCCTCTCCCTTGATGCCTTCTTCTTCCTCCTCTTCTCAATAACCTTATCCGCCTGCTTCCCCTTCATCCCCTCAAACCGCTCCACCAGCGCCATCTCCCTCTGCTCCGCCCTCTTCAGATAAAACGGCTGCTTCCCCTGCCTCACCAGCTCCTTCTCCTTCTGCCGATGTTTCCGCAGCACCTCCTGCTCCTTGTCCTTGGCCTCCTGCGTCATCTTCCGCGACTCCATACTCAGCAACGCGCGCTTGAGCTTTTCTTTCGCGTCGACGTCTTTGGTCTTGCGGATCGCGGCTTTGAGTTCTGAGATCTCCGAGTCCCGGTAGCTGTCGAGGAACACGTAATTTCTCTTCAACTGGCGTTCATTGACCGATCCGCTGAGTGCCTCGAACCGCGGGTCTCGAGCCTCAACTTTGGGTACGGGCACGACTTCGCGGCGGCGGGAGACTGCTTTTTTAGAGGAGAGTTCGGCGGGGGCGTGTTTGGAGGGGCGGGAGAGCACGCGGTTGTCTTTTTTGCCGGCTTTGCGCTCGAGGGCTTCGGAGTCGGTGTGGTGGTTGCGGATGCGTTTTAAGGGGTGTGAGGAGAGGGTTTCTTGCGAAAGATCGGCAGAGAGCTTGCGCTTGCCGAGATTTTCTTGGGCTTTTGCCAGAACGCCGAAGGAAATGGAAGTGATGTCTTCGTTGGCGGGGGTGTCGTCGTCGGTTTCTGACTATTGCCAAGTAAGCTTGGACAGATTACCAAAGTTCGAAGCTCTTTACATCATCGTTGCTCTCATTTTCGTGCTCCACATCGGTGTCCCCTGCTGAGGAAATTGCGCTGGATTCAGAAGTGTCCACGACGGCATCGGTGTCGTAGACAGCGTCGTCGTCACTTTCGTCTTTTCTTGATTTTATCCGCTGTTGCAGAACCTCTGCAAGTCCCATGTTGTGCAATAATGTGGAGACTCTTTTTACAAGAGCAGACCAAAAGCTTGTCGGTCAAAGTCAGGTTGGGTGATAATACTTCGGTTGCAAGGATCAAGGGTCTAGATTAGGGTTGGCAAGCTATCTGGAAGAGCAGCATGTAACATGCGTTTTGTTATCAATCCCTATGCGGATTGACTAAATTACAATATAACTGAATACTGTACTACAACGGGGGGGAAAGATTGGTCTGCAGAACTTCTCCAGCTCAAGGGCTTTGAGAGAGTGAGCCATGTACATGTAAAGTACAACGTATTATTTATAACGCAACGGGTATCGTAATAATTGAACAGCAACGATCTCATTCATCAGCAACTCACGACTCTATAACGTTTGCGCCTCTTTCTCAACTAGATGGTCGGATCAGCGATAAGGGAGTATTTCTTCCCTTTATATCTTGACTCCGCCATCTTCTTGATCCGATCCTACAGGCGGTGTCCATGTAATATGCTTCATCTCATTCCAATCCCAGCCATGGCCACAGTCTGCTTCGAATCCCTCTCTGTTCACAAACGAGCTCACATTGTTCCACATCCGCGCCTCTTCTAAGTATGACGTCACCTGCCCAAGCACATCAAGGCCAGCTGACTTGTCCCCAGATCTGGTAAATTCTGGCATTTGAACTAGATTATACGGCTGTGCGCTAGCTTTGAGCCTGCTATCATCCAACAGTAATGTGTTATGCTGACCCCATTTCCCTTCAACTTCAGACAAGTGATGTGTACGTTGTAAATTCTTATTGTTCCAGATGCGGTCTAAGCGCTTGAAGACTTGGGTCTTTGCTACATATTGCGCTGGGGTCAGGCCCAGAGTATCTCGAGCCCACTCACCAAGCAGTTGCCTGCGTTGTTTTGGCGTGAAGAGACGAGCGCAGATTTGAGAGACATTAATTGATGTGGCCGAGGACCAGATAAGAACTTTGTGATTAGAAAGGCAGTAATCCAGGAATTGAGGGAGGAAAGGGCGCGGTTTATAACTCGACGAACCAAGTTTTCGGTAAAGGAGCGTACCATTCAAATCAAGGACTAGAAGGAGACATTGAGGATCTTCGAGGCGGCTAGCGGGGCGGCGCGCAATAGATTGATATGTTTTCTCAGGGCGTGGGACAACAACTGGTTCTGGTAGCTCGAATTCAGGACCAGACATGATTTTCATCTTGCGAACTGGAGACTGTGGCTTGCAGGCCTCTGTGGTTAATGAACGGGGATTGTATCGTGCAGTTGGTGGTGGTAAGCCTTTCCACCGCCCAAGAGTGGGTGATTGTGTAGTCGCCGCAAGTGGACTCTGTAATGCTTGGTGTGAAGCAAACCTATGATATTTGTCAGCACGCCATGAAGGCACCTTGAGGAATGGTGGTGCTGACTTGATGGGTTCGTACGGGCTGAACGTCTGGCTAGATTGGTCTTCTGCGACATTTTTAGCTCCTAAGGATAGGGATGCCAATGGTTTGCCAGGTTGGATGCTCAACTCTTCGCTTTTTAGATTTGTTAGACTCTGAGGTAGGTGAACCCTCAGTCCCTCAGAGTCGTGAAGTATTGGCGTGTTTGAAGGAACTCTATTAGAGCTCTCGCTATCCTGGTTTGGCGTACATTGAACTTGCGCTTGGGAAGGGGCGGCATTACGATTCCTGGCCGAAGAGTCTTTCCCAACGGTCTCGGACTTTTGACGCTTGGACGTATGGGGTGCCGGCATATTTTTCTTCTTGTTCAATCGGCGTTGTCTAGGTCTACGAGAAGACTCTTTCTCCAGACTCATGTCTTCCAGACTTGTCTTTAGACCGTCCATCCTTGGGCCTGATATATACCGAGAAGCCTGAGTACTACTTTTCAACGCTTCAGTCCGCGCAACAGGGGTGTCTTTAAACTTGAGGGTCTCCATCATTTAGTAGCTTTCTGGCTTTTAAGATGAGTCAAATTTACCTCAATGCTATGTAGTGGGCGTGACGTTGCATGGTTGAGTAAGAGGATAGGAGGCCATGAACTGGTTTGGAAGCCCAACCGGAAAGCTCTCAAATAACGACCACCTGCTCGAAAGGACGGAAGATGTGTTCTACACATTCATACAGAGTTGTCAATGAGCGGAGATAGAAGCTATGGAGGGAGCCTCACGGCCGTAGGGCTGCTAGCTCAGGGCTTGTTGCGCGTCATCGTAACCCTAAGACTGAGAGCTTGACCGGCTTAACAATACTAGGCATTTTCCGAGATCAGATGAAGCTTCATAATACAAACATTCCTAAGAAGAAGCCCAATTGGTCGCAAATACATAGAGGTCTAGACGCTGGTTTAGCCATATCCTCACTGAGCATATTCTAAGTGAAGCATTGAATGAGTTGTCCTGCTGAGTCAAATGTTTTGACAAAATGAACTATGGTAACCTGGCATGCAAAACCTTAGGTGTAGATGATCTTAAGAAAATTAACGACTGGCAGATTGGATCTTGGATGGAGGCTATTTGCCTCAAGCTGTCATACGGTTTGGAATTCGACGTCAGCTCCGAGATCGTCTTAATATCATGCAGACTACCAGTCTTGAGGAGGCATATAAGACGAAGTTGAAATACGTCAAAGCCTTGCGTACGCGGCCAATAGCAATTGAGACGGCTGCAGCAAATTCTCAGCATTACGAAGTTGGTACCGGTGTTCTTCAAGCTTGTTTAGGCCCTAGGATGAAGTACAGCTGCTGTCTCTACCCAAAAGGAACCGAAACCTTAGGTCAGGCAGAGGTGGAGATGCTTGAGACGTATGTGGAGAAGGCAGGCTTGACCGATGGAATGAAAATTCTGGACCTTGGGTACGCGAACATCCCTGTGGTTCGATTGCGTACAGGACTAATCAATGGCCTGTGAAGCTGTGGTTGGGGTTCAGGGGCGCTCTTCTTCGCAGAGATATTTCCGAATGCTAAGATTACCGCCTTTTCCAACTCTCGGACCCAAAAGGAATACATCGATAGTCAAGCCAAGCAAAAGGGATTGACAAACCTTGTCGTCATTACCGGGGATGTGGTGGACTACGAATTCGAGAAAGACAGCTTTGACCGCGTCATCTCAATTGAGCTCTTTGAACATATGAAGAACTACGAGCTTTTGATGGCGAAGTTATCAAGAGCACTGAAGCCAGGAGGTAAACTCTTCGTACACATGTTTACTCACAAGTCTGTCCCCTATGATTTCGAAGATGGCTGGATGAGCACCCACTTTTTCACAGGCGGAACCATGCCCAGCGCAGACCTATTACATTACTTCCAAAAAGACCTCAGGCTAGAAGAGCAGTGGTGGGTTAATGGGAAACATTATGCAATGACTTGCGAGGTTAGCAACGCCTAAATCTTTTGGACATTTCTCGAAATACGTATTATTGACCTATGACAGGATTGGCTATCGAAGATGAATTCAAGTAGGAAGGAGATTTGGCCCCATTTGGAAGAGACATACGGGACGAACAACACAGCAATATGGTTCTACAGATGGCAGATCTTCTACATGGCCTGTGCAGAACTATTCGCTTTCGAGGGCGGAGACACATGGGGTGTATCTCATTACCTTTTCAACAAGCCACTACCGGCATCGGGAACTTAATTCAAGAGCCTATTCGGTACTATTGATATACTGAGCGTAGTTGTATAGGTCACGCACGTCAGATAGACTTATTGCAAAAGGCCACCTTGATGTGTCTGATCGTTCAGTATCTACATAGAGCTAAACGCCGTGGACCAGATGCGTGTCGACAAGCGGTTGCGTAAAACCTATCCCGGGAAAGAGTGGAATGATAATAATCTTTATGGCGAGGATAACCATATTCAGTGATCCCACGGGTGCCGCCAGCCCAGTAGTACAGGCCCATCTTTCTTTGCGCGGTACATCAACTACGTATTAGTCAGTGGTTCATCTCCACTGTAACGTAGTAGAGCATACGCACGAAGAACCACATTGATGCACCTAGCAGCGTCGCAGAATATCGGTAGAGAGGTCGTGCCTGAAACGATCGAGTTTTAGTCAGCTCCCAGACCATGAATCAATCATCTGAAGGCAGAGGTGGGCAACCAACCGGATGGACGTGAATTGGGTGATTGCCTGCCATTGTTTCCCTTTCTGCTTAGAAAGGACTAGAACATCTTGAGTAAAACTCTATATGCCTACAGCGGCCACAACATGATGACTTACTGCTGATGTTCTGACCTCCAATTGTCCGTTGAGAGTCTTGTAGCTTGGTCGTCGTCAGGGTTACCTCGAAATCGACTAATGCAGCGCTTAGCGCCCGTCCAGGCCGACTAAAATACCCTTGTTTTCTTGTGAATGACTAAAGTACGTATTACCTTCCACTTATTCACTTCACTTCAAAGATGCTATTGTCCCCAGCATTATGCTATTGACAAGCTCGACGGAACCGTTCAATGGTTCCTGTAGAGCTAGACCCTTAATTGTAACTTCTATCCTACATCACACCATGTTTGAACTGGTGTCGCACATTGCCAACAGATACACAACCTCGAACTCGTCTTGACGGCGTATACTAAACTCACTCGAGTCGGCAATTGCCAATACTCTCGTGTCGCAATGACTAGCACACCCCAACACAGGAGCGACCTATCGCCAAGCGATAATGCGCAAAACAAGAAAGCAGCAGTTGCGAAGATTCCACTGGAGAGAACCTCAGAGGGGCGGGCAAGGTTTCATGGCTGCTCGAGCATAAAGACCTATGAGGTCTTGGGCAAGCTTGGAGAAGGTACTTTTGGGGAAGTACATAAGGCAAGATCACTCAAGACCGGACGCATCGTGGCTCTAAAGAAGATATTAATGCACAACGAGAAGGACGGGTTCCCAATCACTGCTTTACGAGAGATCAAACTCCTCAAGATGCTCTCTCATCCAAACGTTTTGAAGCTGGAAGAAATGGCTGTGGAGCGCCCCAAAGGAGAAGGCAAAAAGAAAGCTATCATGTACATGGTCACGCCGTATATGGACCACGACCTCTCAGGGCTTCTCGAAAACCCCTCGGTCACGTTCACGGAGCCTCAAATTAAATGCTACATGTTGCAACTGCTGGAAGGGCTTCGGTATCTGCACGCGAACAAGATCTTGCATCGAGACATGAAGGCCGCCAACCTCCTCATCAATAACAAAGGCATACTCCAAATCGCCGATTTCGGCCTTGCTAGACCATATGAAGATCATCCTCCCCAGCCTGGAAAAGGTGGTGGCGAGGCTACGAGAGACTACACCACATTAGTCGTCACTCGTTGGTACAGACCTCCTGAACTACTATTGCAACTCCGAAGATACACTACCGCAATTGACATGTGGGGTGTTGGATGTGTGTTTGGTGAAATGTTCAAAGAAAGGCCTATCCTGGCCGGTAACAGTGACCTAAACCAAGCACAATTGATTTTCGAACTCGTTGGAACACCGAATGATGCAAATATGCCAGGCTGGAGTTCCCTCCCTGGATGCGAAGGCATTCGAGATTTCGGTTCCCGTCCTAGTACACTCTCACAGCAATTCCGAGAGCAAGGCTCTTCGGCAATTTCCCTTCTCGGTGAGCTTCTTAAGCTTGATTGGCAGAAACGCATCAACGCTATCGATGCACTCGAACATCCTTACTTTAAGAACCCTCCTCTGCCCGCTAAGCCTGGCGACATTCCCCACTTCGAAGATTCTCACGAACTGGATCGGAGAAAGTTCCGTGGTCAAAAAGCGGCGTTACCGCCTGCTCCTGCTGGTGGGACTGTGGGGATGGGGCCAACAGGTGATTGGGCCAACGGTTCCGGACCCGTCAATAGCAATGGTATTCCAAGGCCTCGAAATAGCGCAGGAAGCTACCAAAATGGTCCACCACAATATCAATCAAGACGAAACGGTTATGATAATCGAATACCGCATCCTCCACCAGACTATAGAGGCCCACCATTTGGCCCTCCTCCTCCTCATCGTCCTGCGTGGGCTCGAGACGCAAATGGACTCCCTCCAAGACCCCCACCGACAAGCGCGGGATGGGGTGAACCTCCAGAGTCTGCAAGAGGGAGGCCACCACCGCCGAGAGGCCCTCCACCTGTGGGCCAGAGGCCTCAAGTAGATACTTACATACCAAGCTACGCAGGTCGAGATGAAGGGCTGAGGGGAAGCCGAGATGATGGACCAAGAAGAGATGATAGAGGCGACCGAGGACGACATGGAGATCGAAGAGAACACGATGCGCGGGATATGGCCCGGCGGCGGAGTAGAAGCCCTGATCTTCACAGAGACAGGGATCGAAATAGGGAGGTGTATCGACGGTGATCAGTATCTGTCCATGGCGCTCATCGCAGGAAACCGGGATTACGGAGTTCTAGGGGGGTAAAACCGTGAGGGCAGCTTCGCTGTGGACACGGCTGGGCTGTAATATCTACTCTCAAGGGATCTGATATTGAATGGTGTTTAGGAGATTGCGAAGCGCGACGTCTCGCATCCGTGGCCTTTGTTAACGGCTTAGACGGGGACTCAATTATGGGGCCTTTCGACTACTTCTTGAGATTTTATAACAGTGGATTATCAGACACGCAAGTTACTCTTAGATGTTGGGGTCCAAATGTAATACTTGAATATTACGATGTCTCTTCTTCATTTATAGCCTCTGTAATAATAGAGATTGAGCAGGTTCAGCAAGGGACCTACCTACCTCCCGATACATCTTCATCAAGTTTCGATGGCGAACCTGTCCAGAGTGTTATCGGAGTAAGAATCTCTTATGTCAAATATACCAATTCTAGGTAGAATGAATTTAATTTCTTGGTGTTAGATAAATCCAGACAGTATTTCATAAATTTTGTAGTATTCTATGCTTGAGCGTCGACTGCCCAAAGTAGGGCTAACTTTAGAGTTAAGCGAGATCATTTGCGGCTACTTAACGCACGCCATTGGAACCACACGGAATCTTATAATCGGTACTTCCGACGCTCCTACACCGGCTTGAAGATGAGTAACAAAATCTTCCTAGAGCAGACTTCAAGTCTGTTGAATAATTCCCCAAACAATTTTACCCACTTGTGCTTTGCTCCAGCATTGCGACTCATGGACCATGGGATCGAATACGCTAGTCAATGGCTACCACGAAGGTCTTGTCCGCAACGATGACAGTTCAAGAAAATGGGTGGTACAGAAATTTGGCGGTACAAGCGTGGGGAAGTTCGCCGACAAGATTGTAGAAGGAATTGTAAGGTATGTTCAAATCTATGAAAATGCCAGACTTAAACCTACCAGGCTAACCAATATTGCTTCTCAGACCCAATCTCCAAGAGCATCGCCTTGCAGTAGTATGCTCTGCGCGAAGTAATAATACTAAGCTAGAAGGCACCACAAACAGGTGAGACCTCAGAACCTCCAGGCAACCTTACCGGTTGCATTAACACAGAGACTAGGCTGCTACGAGCCGCGAGGGAAGCTGGAATCTCAAAGTCGCAAAGCTATGAAACTATTGTCAATACCATACGAGATGACCACATTCAAGCAGCAAAATCTTACATCAATTCCTCGAATATAATCGCAAGCCTATCAAGAGATATAGAGGATGAATGCCAGGATCTAATCACGTTCCTTGCAGCTGCCCAGAGAGTTGGGGAGATAAGTATAAAATCTACCGATAAAATTGTTAGCAAGGGCGAGATTCTCAGTTCTCGATTCATGGCAGCTCTTCTGTTGGATCGGGGTGTGGACTCACAATATGTAGATCTCTCCGAAATCATCGGCTTCAAAATATTAGACGGCCTTGACCAAGCATTTTACCAAGACCTATCGCAAGCATTAGAGAAAAAAATAGCAGCCTGTAAGGAAAAGGTCCCGATCATCACCGGTTACTTCGGAACCGTGCCAGGAGGTTTACTAGACCAAATAGGTAGAGGATACACAGATTTATGCGCAGCGTTGGTTGCCGTTGGCCTGGGAGCAGAAGAGCTGCAAGTGTGGAAAGAAGTTGATGGCATATTTACGGCAGACCCGCGGAAAGTTCCCACAGCGAGATTACTGGCCGAAATCTCGCCCGCAGAAGCTGCCGAGCTTACATTCTATGGCTCCGAGGTTATACATCCTTTCACCATGGAACAAGTTATCCGAGCTAGAATACCAATCCGTATCAAGAACGTTACAAATCCTCGAGGCTCGGGTACTGTCATTAGACCTGACAAGTTGGAGAAGCATGGTTCGTCGATCCTTGGCCACGATTCAAAGCTCTTCCGCACACGAAGTGCCAGTATATTCTCGGAAGACCAGCGGCCTAAGCGACCAACAGCAGTCACTATCAAGCACAAAATCATAGTCATCAATGTGCACTCTAATAAACGGTCTCTATCACACGGCTTCTTTGCAAAAATATTCTCAACACTAGACAAATGGAGGTTGCCTGTCGACCTCATCTCTACCTCTGAAGTCCATGTCTCAATGGCTCTACATTCCGACTCAGCTCTGGTGAGTGGAGGTGGCGAGGATGAGAAAAAGATTGTGGACCAAGATCTTCGAGGCGCAATCGAGGAATTAAAGAGATACGGCACTGTTGATATCATCGATGGTATGGCGATTCTGAGTCTAGTCGGTAAGCAGATGAAGGATATGGTGGGCTGCGCTGGTCGTATGTTCAGCACCCTCGGGGAGAACCACATCAATATAGAAATGATATCGTAAGTCATTATACCCCAATTACCAAGATAAACACGGCTAATCGTAAGAACAGACAAGGTATTCAACTATCGCTGATATTTCGAGGGGACACCCCGCAAGACCAGAGCTAACATATTACAATAGGGGCAAGTGAGATCAACATCTCATGTGTAATAGAAGCTCGAGACGCCACACGAGCCATTAATGTTATTCACACTAATTTGTTTACCTTCTTGGAGTGACAGGCTGCACATGGGCGTGCGACACGAACTGTTGGGGGGTTTTCTGGCGAAGCAAACGTGTAGATACCTGGCATATAAATGGAGTACACAGCGAGCTTTAACCTAAGCATTTTTGTGAAATCAAGACCCGTGGTAGATGATATCATGCGTGGCACAAATACAATCTCTGAATAATCTTGATTGAACCAATGCAAAAGCAGGGAGTTTTCACAAGGACCTTGTTTCGTACATGTCCACGAAAAATCTGCCAATTGGACGCTGAACACCCATTCTGACCTTTAGCCTATTCTGTATAGAGTAGTATCATTTATTAGGTACGAATACTCGTCCACGTCAGAGGGCAGGGTTAAGGGAAGCATCGGGACTGCGGTTTCGCGTCACCCAGTGCGCGTCGACCACCCAAACCTCCAAGGTCTCCTTTACGTATCTGGAAGCGCCGGCC
>JAABUO010005751.1_pt1 | contig 14366 bp, 18 predicted proteins | sample 5559291 | NCBI WGS metagenome assembly JAABUO01 (sample SAMN10711878, study PRJNA513372) | rock metagenome | isolation source: Antarctica rocks | place: Antarctica: Victoria Land, Finger Mt sud | reverse complement strand
AGAAGGGTATGGGGGAGGGGGATAGGAGAAGGGTATGGGAGAAGGGTATAGGAAGGGTAAGGGATGAGTATAGGCAGGTATAGGAGGAGGACATGCAGAACAGTATAGGAGAAGGGTATGGGGGAGGGGTATAGGAGAAGGGTACAGGAGAAGAGTATAGGAGAAAATACAGGAAGAGGGTGTAGAAGAAGACATAGGAGAGCTGGAGATGGAAGAAGAAAACAAATGGGGCAGAACAGCCAAGGAGCCTTGGCAACTGAGCCCAAGACGCATGAGCTGTGATAGCTCAGCGCATGCATGACCAGACACACTAATCAAAGTGGGCAGAGGGCAAGACAAGGCTTACACTGTCATCCGAATGCAGGCAACAAGTATACAGTTGAGAGATTTAGACTCTGACAGGGCTCAAGCAAGGCAGAGGGGAACAAGCATGCTGTACATACCCTGAGCGCCAGCTTGACTTGCCACAAATGTGTTGCCTTGGCTCACCAGCTGGTTGTCACCAGACATATACACCGCACCACCAGCATTGCTAGCTACATTGCCCACAAACGAGCTGTTTGCCAGATTGACCAATGACCCCATCTGACGCCCCAGCTTGTACACATCTGACGCATAGATGTACGCGTTACGCCACTGCGGTATGACCGTCGCGGCAATGTAGGCCTCACTGGGGGCTGTGGCGTAGATGGCACCCCCTTCAGAAGCTGAACAGTCTGTGAAGGCGCAGCCGTTGGTGATGACAGCACTGCCATTCGCAACAGCTATTGCACCACCATACAAGGGCGTGCTGTTGTCTTGGAAGGACACGTTGTTGAGCTGCACACTGTATCCTTGTAAGACGCTGAGTGCTCCTCCACCTAAAAGGGCCGAGTTCCCATCGAAGCTGGTGTTGCTGATGATGCAGAAGGCAGTGGTGAGACCACAGAAGGAGTAGGAAGCATAGGGCAGGCTGTCGAGGTAGCTTGCATTGTACTTGCCGTAGTCAATGTTACTGCCGCTGGTGTGGCAAGACACTGTGTGACCAGCACCTGCTAGCTGAACTGCGCCGCCACTGTTCGCTGTATTGTCTGAGAAGGTACATCCTGCAATATAGAGAGAAGATGAGTGGGTGAGTGAGTGAGTGAGTGGGTGAGTGAGTGAGTGAGTGAGTGAGTGAGTGAGTGAGCGAGGGAGTGAGTAAGTGAGCGAGTAAGTAAATGAGCGAGCGACTGAGTGAGTGAGTGAATGAAAGACTGAGTGAAAGAGCGAGTGAGTGAGTGAGCGAGAGAGTGTGAGTGGATGAGCGAGTGAGTGGGTGGGCTGGTGAATGGGTGAGTGTGTGAGTGCGCGAGTTACTGACTAACAAGCAAGCCAGAGACTGAGCACATTAGCGGGCAAGTGAGTGTAATCACCGTTGCAGATGACATGTAGTCAGCTGATAGTTTGATACAGGCTAGCTGGTCTAGGTCACGGGCTGCAACTGGTCTGTGAATGTTGTCAACACATTCTTGTACATCAACAGCAGCTCACTGACCTGTGATGCTGACAAGTCCAGCACTGCATGAAGATGTTATCAAAGCATCGCTATTGATGCTGATGGCTCCCCCTGCTCCTCTTCCTGCCTTGAAGTCAGTGATGTTGACTCTGCTGGCGGTGTTCCCTGAGAAGGTGGATGAGGTGATGTTGAGGACATTGAAACCGGCAGCATAGACAGCGCCCCCTCCCTGCCCCAGGGTCGGGTCTGGGGTGGTGCCTGCAGGCACAGCCAATTTGGCAGTCAATCGATGATTTCCGGCATAGCTTGCTTGCTTGTAGGGTTGCTCTGTTGATCATGAGGAATAGGACAAACAAATCTGATGATGCATGCTGTGCGCTGTCATGCAAGGCTGGACACAGACTCTGAGCCTTCTCTCTGACAAAGTGACATCAGACAGTGTGCGTTTGTTGATGTTTGGCCAGCAAGAAAGAGTCACCAGGACACAGCTAGAGAAGCGCGTCCAACTGAATAACACCCTCTCCAGTGTAGGCCACACAAGAAGAGTGTAAGACAGCAATGCAGACAATGCATGTGCCCACCGCTGTAACCTCCCAAGAGGTGGTTAGATGCCAGATCATTGATGCCGTATAGGCTGTCAATGCCAGGGACTCCCCCAACAGCCCCACACCACAGACTGGGGATGGCATCGTCACATGGACGAGCACCACCTGCCATGGCAGCTGCATCCACAGCATACAGATTGGTTGCCGACACTGCATTGCCTGTGAAGCTGCTACTGGTGGCATGCAGGGAAGAATTGCCATACAGCAGCACCGCCCCACCCCCCCTGTCACCCATGGCCTGATTACCATTGAACGCCACCCCCTCCACGTACAATGCGCTGTCTGAGTTGACCAATACTGCGCCAGCTAAGCAGCTGCCTGCATTGCTGTTGAACTGCGTGCCTTGATCCATCATGACTAAGCTGCCGTTCATTATCATGACTGCGCCCCCAACGCGACCCGTGAGGGTTGCAAAGGTACTGTTGCTGATGGTGACAGCTGAGCCGGACATGATGATTATACCGCCAGAGTCGAAGCGCTGGTTGCCGCTGAAAGTGCTGTCCACAATATGCACTGTGGAATTGCTGATGATCAGCGGGGCTGACTGATTCACAAGTGCCCCTGTGGGCCCTCTGACCAGGACACTTTGCAGCTGACTCAGCACTGAGCCGGTAAGAGTGAGAGACGTCTGATTGGCTATCACAAACCGACCAGCAAGGCTGTTTGCAGCTGCGTCCGTCTGGACTGCCCCTGCGTTAGCAAACTGATGGAGTGAGCTCACAGCTGACATAGCAGGTATGGTGTGTTCTGAATGCACAACAACTTCAGGCATAACTGTCAGTGTGCACTTCAGAAGCTACAGGGATACAGCATGGGGAGACATCAACAGCAATTGGCATACCCTAGACATCAACAGCAATCGGCATACCCTAGACAACAACCGCGGTTCAGTAACAAGCATGATCAGGTGAATGTATGCTGCGCATGTGCTTGAGGCGTGCTTGTACTGAAGTGCACCTGAGGGACAGCCTGTAGATGTAATGCTTCCATCAGCTGCTATGGTCACTTTGCAGTCCTGTGCGTTCCCCAAGGCCAAAGCAGACGTGATGTCACTATCCTGACACCCAGCGTCCAAGCAAGACAGGGCAGGAGTGGTAATGCCAAAGGTCCTGACCCCAACCAGACGAGCCCTGATGGGCTCACACATGCCCTGGTTGCCTGGCCTCAAGTACTTCAACATGTTAGACCTGTCATTGGCCCAAGCAAGCGGAATGCCTCCAGTCAAGCTGTTGCCCTGAAGGTAGATGGTTTCAAGCTGAGGCAAGGCATTGGAATCTGCCCAAGAGGTTGGCAGCTGCCCTGTGAAGTTGTTGTTGTTCACTTGGAGGATCTGTAGATCAGGCAGTGATCCCAGCTGTCCCCAGGCGGCTGACAGAGTGCCTGTCAAGTTGTTGCTAGCCAGGTTGAGCCTCTGAAGCTGGGAGAAGCTGCCTACAGCACCCCAGGAGGGAGGGAGCTGACCGCTGAGCTGGTTGCCGTCCAGCTCAAGATCTGTCAGGTTGCGCGTGCCTGAAGAAGTGCCCCATTCGCCTGGCAAGGCTCCGGTCAGCTGGTTGCTGCTGAGAGTCAGCGTGGTGAGATTGTTGAAGCTAGCACCCCAAGCTGCTGTCAAGGAGCCTGTGATGTTGCATAAAGCAAGGTTGAGGGACATCAAGTTTGCCATGCCTGGCTGCCCAGATTGAAAGGGGAGGTCCCTGGTCATGTTCTTGTTGAATGCACCATTCAGGTTGAGTGTGGCAAGGCTGGGAAACGCTTCGCTCTGCATCCAGGCATCTGGCACATCGCCTGAGATGTTGTTGTGACTCAGGTCCAGCTGCTGAAGGGAGGGGAAAGAGGTTGACCAGGCACTAGGTAAAGAGCCAAATATTTGGCCGTTGCTCAGCTGCAGTACCTCTAAGGCATCGAGCTGATCCAGGTAGGCTGGGAACTGCCCTGTAATGCCGTAGTTAAGCAACTCAACCTTTGTGATGCGCTGCTGGCTGTTGCAGGTCACACCTTGCCACCCTAAGGGACAGGGATTGCCAGGGCGCGACAGCCATATGGTGTAGTTGGTTTGGACGGCGAACTGCTGCAGAGCTGCGGCATCGGTGGTGGTGTTGCCCGCGGAGACCAACACTGGAGGGCTCACGGACAGCAAACACGCTGTGAGAAGAAGTCGAGCGGTGACACAAGCCCTCTCCCTTAGCGCAGTCGGCCACACAGTATGCTTCCCCATTGCACATCAAGACGTCAGCATCGACGCCCGCGCGCTGGGGCCTCAGCAGGCTCGCTGCTCAAAGCCAAAAGAAACTGCAGCGATGAGGCAACGTCAACTCTGACTAATCAGTCAGGGATTTTACAGTCGTTGGGGCCAGCTAGCCCATTTGACTAAATTGCAGTCTTTCATCAGAAAACGAAACAGACAAAACGGTAACATAGACAAACAAAATCATCATCAGAAAAGTGTTGGGAAATTGTTGTCACCGTGCTTGGGAAGTACATAAATTTGCAACATATAAGAGGCTCTTAGCAGGACACCAGGTATCAGGTACCACTGTTACGATCAACATGTCGACATGGAAGTCATAATGCACAGGTTTATAAACAGACAACTTGTCTGATATAAGTGAAACCTTGCAGGAGGTCTGCAATCCACATGCACATAATATTGTCAGCCATTTGTAGATCTTCTTCTGCGTTCACATGGTTTCGGTGCCAGTCCTGACACCAGTGGTCACAGTTCAGATCAGCAGTCTGCTGCAAGAGGATGCCTATGGCTGATGAGTTTGCCGCGGCTCAGCCCATCTCCCATCCCAGTGATGGATAAGCTGATTTGCTCAGATCTGATGAGTGATGGGTTGGGTCTGTTTGCTGGTCTGGGTTGTTGCTCCTGTGAGGAGACTGCACAGCTCATGAGTGTTGAAGTATGCTGAAGCAAGACAGCTGTCTTGTTTCTGCAGACAGCAGAAACAAGACAGCTGTCTGCAAAGTTCTGTTCTTGTGAATTCAGTCAGGCATGATACACTTCCTACAAGAAAAGCATTCCCTGAGAAAATCACCACATGCATTTGGCTCGCACTTAGCTATGAAGCCTGCCAGGCTTAGCCTGGTACCGTACAAGTCTGCTGAACAAGATTTGCATGCTTATTCCTAATGTGGTAGTCAGCTTACCACGAAGCAGGTCATGATGTGTGCTGCATGAGACTCAGTGTGCAACATGCAGCAGCGGTGGAACCACGGCAGCGGTGGCAGTATTCAATCTGCATTCAAACAGCCCGCAAGTGCGCGGTATTGCTGCGCTCTGTCAGCATACGGCCTGATCAAGCGTGATACGATGACAAGCACTGATCGCCAGCATCACGAGAAGAGTGCGCAGTGGACCGTAGATACGTTGGCAGGAGAGCCTAGTCTGGTGTATCGCGGACGCCTCAACTGCTGTCTGAGATGAAGTCAGGCTCGCTTGCACCTGCAAAGATGGAGGAGCTATTGACCAAAGACTTCGACAAACGGCTCTGGCCTGGTCTGTACTCAGTAACAGGGAAGAAGTGGCTCGAACAGCACAAAGGCTCCCAGGTAGCACTGTTGGTGGCACAGTGCCCCCAAAGGGAAGCCAATTGGCAGGTTACCTCCGGGTGTGCAACCAACAAATACATGCAAGACCTGGTTGATACGGTACGGATCACATTGACGCGCTCCATAGTGATCCGCTCGGCCGTTCCCTGTGTCTCAACACTTTCTGCAAACAGTCTGTGCACTGCAGATGGATGTTCCAGTCCTGATGATGGGTTACAGCATTCATTGTATCAAGAGCTATTCAGTGTCAGGCGGATACAAATGTATCTGCGACTTTGACACGTTGCCAGCCAGTACTACAAACAAGCAGCTCGCACAAGAAGCTCGCACAAGCAGCTCGCAGAGAAGCCTCCTTCCTTGGCCTCCTTGGGGCAATCTTGAAAGAAATGATCTAAGGATAACTTCAGCGTCATTTCTACGCACCAGGATGGACAATGACAAACTAGTAGCAGAGCTATGCAGCATACTGGGACCTGATGTCCCAGTAAAGGCCTTCCGGCACACCTCACCGCTTTTCAGCCTAGTGCAAACCTGCCTGTCCCAAGAGGAGCGCTCAAGGGAGCTGCTGAGACTCATTAGGCATATAGCACCATTATTTCACCTGGCAGATGCTGAGTGGTCAGCAGAGAAAACATACGAAAAGTTCATAGCCTTGCCCAGCATTGACAGCAGGAAATGTGTGTGGAAGGTAAATGACACAACTGCTTCAAGGTCAAGACCACTGTTGACCAAGGAAGAAGGTAAGAAGACGGAGTATGACAGTCAGCCTGAAGGTACACACTAGCGTATCTTGTTGTTTTGTGAATGTGGCACCTTGCTCTCTTGCTGGGCAGTTCTGCCTTGCAGCATTCCTGATAATGAGCTGTTGTGACCTGCAGTGAAGGAATAGAAGAAGGAGCGTTGGAGCAAGCCTGAACTAGCGCACCTTGTTGTTTTGTGAATGCAGCACCTTGCTCTCCTGCTGAGCAGTTCTGCCTTGCATCATTCCTGAGAATGAGCTGTTGTGACCTGCAGTGAAGGAAGACAGGAAGGAGTATGACAGCAAGATACTCCTTCCTCTTTTCCTTCACTGCAGGTCACAACAGCTCGTTGCCAGGAATGCTGCAAGGCAGAACTGCTCAGCAGGAGAGCAAGGTGCTGCATTCACAAAACAACAAGGTGCGCTAGTGTGTACCTTCAGGCCTGCTCCTGTACTCCTTTGCGCACTCCTTCCTCTTTTTCTTCACTGCAGGTCACAACAGCTCATTTTCAGGAATGCTGCAAGGCAGAACTGCCCAGCAGGAGAGCAAGGTGCTGCATTCACAAAACAACAAGGTGCGCAAAATAACAAGGTGTGCTAGTGTGTACCTTCAGGCCTGCTCCTATACTCCTTGCCTGTCGTCAGCTTCCTTTTCTTCACTGCAGGTCACAACAACTCATTGTCAGGAGTGCTGCAAGGCAGGACCGCCCAGCAGGAGAGCAAGGTGCTGCATTCACAAAACTCTCCTGCTGGGCAGTCCTGCCTTGCAGCATTCCTGACACTGAGCTGTTGTGACCTGCAGTGAAGAAAAGGAAGATGACGACAGGCAAGGAGTATAAGAGCAGGCCTGAAGGTACACACTAGCATACCTTGTTGTTCTGCGAACGTGGCCTTTTGCTCTCCTGCTGAGCAGATCTGCCTTGCAGCGTTCCTGACAATAAGCTGTTGTGACCTGCAGTGAAAAAAGAGAGGAAGGAGTATGAAAACAAAAGGAGGCAGGCAAAGAAGAAGGAACTGGAAGAAGTTGCCGCAAGATGTGCTTTCACGCAGCCCAAGTTGACCAGCTTTTTGGCGAGCTGCCAGTGTGAAGCAGACGTCCACTAGCTATGCTGCATCTACTTCCTATCATGACCGCATGCACACAGACTGTAAGGATGTTAGTTTGACCCTCTGTAAAATGGCTTTGAAGCGACAGAGCTTTTGAGTGTACAGACATTGCTGATGCTGAAAGAAACATAGTAAAGTCACCCTGCCCACCCACATGCCTAGAAGGTCGTGACTAATCGGTTGCGGTCAACGTTGGTTTCCATCCTCTACTTTTGGCATGCAGAGCTGCTGCAGTGCCGGCAGATTGCTGCAGATACCTAAACAGTCAAACTTTGAGTTAAAATCAAGGAGCGTGTGTCATGCAGTCAATCGGATGCTTTAATGTCCTCTGTGGCCCGAACTGCACGAGGTGTACACACAGATCTTTCACCTCTTGGCGACCGTCTGCGATACCCCGCCTTCAGCAATGCAGACGCAATTTTCAGCCTCGTGAAAAGCGTTCCGCACAGCCTCAGGTACGTGCCCCCTCTGTGTGGTACTCTGCCAACTACTTTCAAAGCTGGGCATGCCAGCACTATCTTACGTTTCAAGTTTCAGCCAGGAAGCAACTCAGAAAACTTATACTGTATCGTAGGCAAACCTTGATTCTGGAACAACCCTTGCAGTGACACAGCAATGCGGATCCTTCAGTAAGTCGTGGGGAGGTCTCTTCTGACATCAGTCTGTATATATGCTGTCAAAGGTCTCAACTCTACCTTACGCAGTGCAGTCTTTACCATTCTTGGCGAGGCAGCTTTCACCAGGAGTCAGCTTCCAGACGGAGCAAAAGGCAGACCATCAATCATACCGACGGTTGGCGCTGCAGCTGCATTTGCTGCGGTATGGTGCCTCCCCTTGGCATCGCAAGTGGCACTGAAATCTTCTCCTCCTGTCGTAGCAACCAGTGATGTGACGATCACTCATAATGTTGGCCCTTGCTCATGCTTTACAGTTTGCAACAGGCAATTGCATGTCATCATTGCTCGTTCCTTGCACAAGCCCATGGTGTCAAAACAGCATGTGATCTGACACACAATCTGGCTGTCTGCAGACAGTAGGTCTGCTCAATGCAGCTGGCCCAGATGGAGCTAAGGCTGGGCTAGCTTTGGGCACACTCACATCCGTAGCTCTCATAGTACTGTACGCCAAACGTGCTGTAGACACAGGTGAGCTTTACCTGTAGCACCACTTACACACAAGACTTCCTGACAATCAGAGTAGCTTGAACACCACACATTGTTAGATTGCAGTCATGCAACACTGACATGGCGTTCATACTGTTGCATGTCTGCTTTGCGTCATGGCTTTTGCAATCGCACTGTGATTGTCATGATCATGAGCAGTTTGATCTCTGAGGGTTTGCTGTGCTGCTGAAGTCTTCAGGACATTTTGCTGCACAACTAGCTGCAGTCATGACTGATCAGCATCGGTACATACAAAGCCATACATTTGTGGTTGCAGAGGGCGACCCAGCTGCGTGGCCCGGCCCAAAGGCGTGGCCAGCATCCTTGATTCTCGTCAGCTTCTTTTCGGTCAACATTTGCTTTGGGGCATTGCTGAAGGCTCTTGATCCTGTTGTGCTAGACAATGTTCCACCGTTGAACTGGTTGTCTCTTCTGAGCTTTTGAGTATGCAAAAGTTAGAGTGTGAAGCACGACTGTACAGGAGCTCATAAATCATGCCCAAGGATGCAATGCAGTGTGTTTCAGTATGTGTAGATGAGATCACTCTGGAAAATGTGTCTGGCTGACTACTGACCACATGTATATACAAATTCAAAATTGGGCATCTTTGACTCTGCTGATACAGGCGTAGCACCACTGCTGCTGACTCTGCTGTTGCTGACACAACTGATTTACTTGATATTGTGAGCCAATCTACTGAGGCGTATGCTGAGGACCCTACCTTTACTGATGAGAAACATGCCAAGAACTGGAGCTTCATTGACAGTCTCTGGTGGGACTGTGAGCGGATTGTGGTGCCTAGTGACAAGGATATCAAGAACTTGATTCTCCTTGAGTTCCACGATTCTGTTTATGCAGGTCACTTGGGGCTACATAAAATTATAAAGAACATATAATGCGCTACTATCTGGGCTAATATCTGGGCAGAAAGTGAGAACTACATCAGGCACTGTCACAGGCCGTCCTAGCTGCCAGGTAAACAAGGGCACAATGCAAAGCCTGAGGGGCTGATGCAGCCCAATAACATACCTCCTTACCCCTGCCATCATACACACCCTGTAGACACCCATCATACACATCCCACACATACTTTTACCACGGATTGTGTTACTGAATTCCCAAAGTCTGCAGCTAGGCATAACGCTATTGCAGTGTTTGTGGATGAAGTGACTAAATATGTCATAATAGTACCTTGTGACAATGAAAATTCAGATTCTCACGGGGCCCACTTGTATAACATATGGACATTGTGCATGAGCACTTTGGCTTGCATATACACATACTGGCTGACATGGTAGTTGGAAATTATGAGCAAAGGAGCCTCATCAATGAATGCATCACCATACACCTGCATACGAAAGTATGCCCACGGCAGCTGCATCAACCTTCTTTCCACCACCAAGCTAAGCTTGAGCTAACACAGCTATGAGAATGGCAAGTCGCAACTAGCTCTTGCGACGCTTAACAGTGAGTCCTTTTGATCTGTCTAGCTTATACAAGGCACATGCAAGCTGGGGTTGATTCAGCCGTTCTGTGTGATACATGGGCTCTTTCGGTCGCTGGGTGGTGTTGTGGTGTAATGGATTGCACCACGGTGCAACAATGCGGGCCGGCTGACAATGCAGATGCACCTGTGAGGCTGTTGTTAGTGTTTTTGAGCCTTCTGTGAGCGCAGGTCGAGCTGGAATACAGCGTGGGTCTTGGATCTGGTCTGGATCATGGTTACACACAAAGTCAGTCTTCAAATGACTAGTCAGCAACTTCAGCAACGTCAGTGCCTGACTCTAGCAGCTGTACTCTCTTAACCTTAATAGATAATTTGCATTTTGGCTCTGCAGGAAATTGGAGAGAACTCAGACTATTGCACAAGACCCCTGGAACACGATTATTTCACTCAGATAACACAAGCTTGGCCTGCAAGGCAACCCATGCTTTGGTGGTGCCCTTCTCGTCATATCCACTCCAGGGGTCAAAGTCATCTTTGGTAAAGGATAAGGAGTGACGCAATTTATGCCTCTGTGCTGCTACTGAATATGCTGCATGCGCCGCAAGAACGCGGCGAATTGGCGTGTGACCAGATGGCATAAGCAAATCAGTATCATCGTACTCTGCAAAGGTATGCTGCTGGAGATGCACAGAGCTCCTGTGAAAGTACAAATATCATTCAAATAGACCTAGGCGATGTTTGCTATGACTGATCAGCACTAGATGATGCAGGATGGTGAACTTACTTTGAGACGCTGCTCTTGCCATAGTCAGACAATCGTCTGCCCATACGCCTGTCAATGAGAATACGAAGCTTGAAGGTGCCTGAGCATGGCCAGTACATTACAGCTATCTCATGCGCACGATATGCCTGCAAACCAATCAGCATGTGAACAGAAACTTGCGCATAGGCAGGAAATAACAACATCTTGACTTGCCTTCTCAAAGGGCTCTGCCCAAAGCAGACCATTCCGTTCATCCCAGATATCGTCAATGCCCAGAACACAGCTCCCCCACTACAAACACATTCTGTGTCACATGTGCATCTGGTTCACATCATAAGAACACATGCAAAACTTGAAGCTTACCGTGGATGAAGTCTTGGGCAAAAGGTGGGTTGCTGCAGTCATGCTGCTATCCAAATGCAGCTTCGAGATCATGCATTGCATTGTAAAGCTTGGCAAATGCTGCGCTGGTTGAAGAAAGTGTAGCCCAGGAGGTGGCAGCCCAAGAGGATGCAGGTGGAAGTAGTACTCAAGCAACCGCAACTTGAAATCAAAGGCTTTCTGCTGGGCCTCCTCTTTGCTAAGGCTAGAAGCTGACTGGAAAGGGTTGGAAGCTAGCACCATGGCTGGAAGTAATGCCCGCATTTGCTCAGTATTGGCTAGCATCTTGCTGATCATAAGGCTTTTATCATCATGAACTGCAGTCAAGATGTTACACAGCAATGTTGCCACCAGTGGCAAAATGCCCCACACAGATCCCATGCCATATTGTTGCATACAATTCATGACAAGCTTATAACAGTCTACAAGCCTGTAGCACTGTAAATCAGAGTTAAGAGTATCTATCCAAGAAGGTCGTGTAGAAAGTACACGAGTGGTAAGTTTGGTGTGCCTTTGAGAGCTGCAGCGCCCGCATTTGTGAGCGTGACTCAGAACTCAAGTGATGACCTGGCAATCCATTGTAACGCCAGGCCTGACGTTACATAGCTGTCAAGTCAAGGTAAGGCTGTGACGCTGCATTGACACACTTTGAAATGCCATCTCTCAAGCTGAGCATGCACAGTCAGCAGCGACCCCTCAAGCCACACAAGAGGCTGCATCAAGTCTGCTCTCCAAACAATATTCTCAAGTGACGGACAAATGAAGATGCTGCAAGGCATCCCTAAAAGGCTGCGAGGGTTTTGCTCAAATGCTTGTGGGCACATGTGCAATCTTACCAGCAGCCATGCTACATAGTGATGTGAATACCAATGCGCATGAGGCAGCAAACAAGTCAGAGCAAATTGAAGTTGCTTGACTACAGCCCTCCTTCTTACGCAGACTGTTCACTTCTTTACACAGGAGGTCTACTTTAGCTCCATCCCCTGCCTGCTTTGCTGCAGCCAGCTCCTGCTTGGCTTCTTGAATCTCTGCCTTCACATGGTCCATCTCCTGCTGCACTGCCTGCATCTGACTGTGACCCTGCAACAAATTATTGTGTACCACCTTCAATATATGGGGACGCAGGCAGCGGAAATCTCAGATGACTAGCAAAACGAGGATTCTTTGAAGCTGAAGTGGAAAGTCAAGTTGTAGCAGGGGTAAGGCAGGCTGCAGCAGCTAGCAGCTGAAATCAATCCCTATCTGACTCCTAGCTTGGCAGCTTTGACGGTCAGTCACGGGGAACAATCAGGGCTTTACTTGACCACAGCCTAGCCTACATCAGTTGCTCAAACTCTTTTGCAGTCAAGATTGAGGGCACCACCCTTTAGACCGAGCAGCTGACGAGCCTGCCTCTTGATGTCAGAAGTCATAAATAGCTTCATACAAGGCTTGCTATGCACACTTGTTGCTTGGGTTGGGGGGAGGGGGTGGGGGGGGCATGTGCCTAGCTTCATGTTCAGATACAAACACTGTTTTGGGCTGCATTCCAAAGCAGCATGGTCCAAGTTGAGCCTAGAGGGTGACAAAAGCAGGAAGACCACATACTGGGCCCATTGTTTGCTTGGGCTTGTTTGCTACACACATTGTTTGCTACACACAGTAGCAAAGGGCTTGCAACAGTCAAGCAGACTGGATGGACGGTATTGATACCTGAAATAGGTCGAACAGAAAGGCAAGCTGCTAAGTTCCTTGACATGCAAGACAAACTTCATATAGTGGACAAAACAGACCTGAGGGTTCAGCTTACCTGAACGAGAGACAGAGAATGTTGAAGCAGCTACCCTTAAATTTGAGAGCGGTCTTGAGGACGCTATTCGAGAAGCCCCGTCTTCACTGATCGTCTCAGAAGGACACAAGATGCTCCGTCTTTGGGACCGTTTCTGAGACGAAGCTTCTTTCTACCGTCCCGAGAAGTACTGTATCGAGAGAAGCCCCAGAGATGCATTTCTTAGATGGTAACGGGGCGTCTCTAGTCTGTTCAGCGCATTTATTAGCTTCTTAGGCGTTACACACACCGACTGGCGTTACATTTACACCTTCATGCCATCTGACACTGCCCATCTGAACGGCAACTGTACTGTTCACTGTTGGCAACAACTACATTGGTACATCAACTTGGTGTCACGAATTCTAAGTTGAAACATTTGGAAACTGATGAAGTTCAAAGTCTGTAAATTGCAAAATCACTCAACAGTAATACATGTCCCATGAGGGTAAATCATTGTGGCACACTACACAGTATAGCTATCATATGATGCATCTGGTGCAACCACAGCTGCATTACATGTAAGCTGACCTCAAAATTTTTCCTGAAGGAGCACCTGTTGTCATACCTAAGTATTGTGATTAAGTACACAGCTAGCGATGTACTACTGTACCCCATGTTCAGCAGGTTGTGAGTCAAATGCTGTAGTCCAAATGAAGCAGGATCTTGCCACAGAAGGTCTACCATGTCTCAGGCAAAAATACATGCGACGAGTTCGAACAGCTATGGCGTGGGGCGTTTACATAGCCTCTTTCAGGGCCTCTGCTGCTGCTGTTGCTGTTGCTGTTGCTGTTGCTGTTGCTGTTGCTGTTGCTGTTGCTGTTGCTGTTGCTGCTGCTGCTGCTGCTGCTGCCGCCGCTGTGGCTGCTGCCCTGGCTGCTGCTGCTCTGCAGCAGGCTTCTGCTGCTGCTGGACATCATGAAGAATGCGGCGAAGGTCAGGCCACAAATTCAGCATGTCACTTAGTAGAAAGTCTTGCGGGGGCCCTTGCTTTCACAAGGCAAAGTGAGGACACACATGCTCGCTGTGTGATGCTGTCAACTGTCACAACTCCATAGCTTGGCTGTCTGCAGCGCTGCTTACCACTGAGAGGGACAGTCTCCCACACCAAATACCGCATGGTTGCCTTTTTTGCCTCCTTGCCAGAGGGCTGGACAGCGTAGTATCTGACAAAAGCTAAAGGTTCCTGAGACTGCTGGTTGTCCTGGTTTGCCACCCGGACTGTCAATATCATGTGCACCTGAACAAGTCAGTAAGATCAGTACCAAGGCATGAACTGCATGTGCTTCCATGCCTAGCAACATCGTACTCTTGGATGCAGTGCA
>JAABUO010005750.1_pt1 | contig 14366 bp, 14 predicted proteins | sample 5559291 | NCBI WGS metagenome assembly JAABUO01 (sample SAMN10711878, study PRJNA513372) | rock metagenome | isolation source: Antarctica rocks | place: Antarctica: Victoria Land, Finger Mt sud | reverse complement strand
GAGTCCGGCGTTTGACGAGTGAGCTGTTTTTTCCGCGACCTCGTAAGCAAGGCTAACGGGCCGACCGTTCTCATCGAGGGCGGCGAATGCGAAGCCGCTGGCGATCAGTGCCGTGCCGAGCTCCACTTGCTGCGCACCTGCAGAGGTCGCCGCGACCGCGTAGCAAACCACGAACGTGGCGTCCCTACGGGGGCTTCGTGCGACCGATGAACATCGGGGATTCCACGTTCTCACGAGCGCAATTAGCATGCGCAATGATGCGTCGCCGCAGTCGTGCTTCCGCCCGTCAGGTCCGGTGTAGGCCGTCTCCCGCAGGCAGGATTGCACCCCGTAAAGACGGAACCTTTGTCCGTTCGAGACCCAGGTATCGCCGGTCTCGAACGTCGTGTTCGCGGCGATTGGCTGCCATTGATTGAGGGGCGGCGTCCCTTGCCCCTGCGCGCCCGGGCTAAGCAACACCGCGAAAACGGTCACTGCAGCTATCATCAACTCACAAACCCGGCATTTCACCACGTAGAGGTCCTGGCCTCGCAGAAGTGAGCGATCTGATCGGGATGCAGCCCCTTCAGGCGGCATCAATCGCCAGCCTTGTTGGCGCACTGGCCTCCGTCGCCAGCCGTTACGTCGGGACAGTTCTGGTTTGTTCCGGCGGCAGTCGAACCAGCCGTGTCTTCCGCACAGGTCGGCCAGCCTCTGCCTCGCCGAAGGTCGCTGAAGAGCTGTTCCATCACCGGGACGCAATAAGGGATGCCAGACCAACTTGGAGCGGTCGCGGCGGCACAGAGCAGAACCTTGCAGCCGAACGAGGCGTCCTGAGCCTCCGCTGCCCCCGCCGACATCAGCACCGCGGCTATCGCCCCGAATACGATTGAACGATCGCGACCTCGCATTGCCGGACTCCCGTTTTCGCCGAACTCTCATTGCTCGCCTGTGTGCCAAAAAAGTCATTGCACATCCCGAATGGTATTTCTAGTTTGTGGTAGATTTAGTTTCTGGAGTCGGCGGGATGCAGGCACTTCGGCGAACATTGATGGCAGTTGTGCTCGCCACGAGCCTCGCGGGTGCGAGCCAGGCGGCCGAACGACAATCGCAGTTGATCACCCTCAACGTCGATCGCGATGGAGTGGCACGAGCAGGTGTCGAACCCTCGGTCCCGGGAGGACCGGTTCCAGCTCCTGCGTCAGCAGCCCCGGCTACTGCGTCTCCAGCACGAGGAGCTGGATGCGACATTGCCAAACCCCCTACCCCGTCCGAGGCCGAGGTCCTGGTTCGCAAGATCGCGACGGAGGAGGATTTTTATCCAGATTTTGTGGCGGCGGTCGCCAAGGTCGAGAGTCACTTCCACGCCGAGCAGGTTTCCCCGAAAGGGGCGGTAGGGCTCATGCAGCTCATGCCGGCGACGGCGGCGCGCTTCAAGGTCGACATCTGCGACCCGGCGCAGAACGTGCGGGGCGGCGTTCGCTACCTGAGAGCACTGCACGAGCGCTACCGGAATCCGATGTTCATCCTGTCGGCCTACAACGCCGGCGAGGAAGCGGTCGACCTTTACCGCGGCGTCCCGCCTTTCCCTGAGACCGTGCGCTACGTCGCCTCGGTCCTCAACGAATTCTACACCTGGCCCCTGCCCGGGTCCCTTCCAGCATCCGCGCGCGTTGCGCGGGCCCGAGCGTCAGGCGCTGCTCCGAAAATCCAGACCGCGACCAGCTCCGGCTGGTCCCAGGATTTCGTCCTGCATGTGGAGGAATAGGATGACGCGTGGTGCACTCCTGAAGGCGGTCGGTGGCGCCGCAATATTGTCGGCGCTCCTAACCGCGGAAGCCTATGCGCAGTCGAGCGGGACCCTGTCGCCCGTGCAATCGACCTTGCAGCAGCTCGTCTCCGCGCTGACCGGTCAGATCGCGACCTCTCTCGCCGTGCTGGCCGTTATTGCTTGCGGCTTCTCGGCCTGGGCCGGGCGGCTGACCTGGGGTCTCGCGGGCTCAATCATTTTTGGGATCGTGCTCGTGTTCGGGGCCAGCCAGATCGTCAGCTTCTTTCAGTCCGCCGTCGGCACGGGCGGTTGAGCCAGTGGCAGACGAAACCGCCGAAATCGAGGTCACGCCGCTGGTAAAAGCCCTCACCCGGACCCCGACCTTGTTCGGCGTCCCGTACATGTTTTCCATGTTCAACATGGTGGTCACGGCCGTCGTGTTCCTGGTGACCAAGAACCTGCTCTCGGGCTTCCTGATTCTGCCGATCCATGCGGCCGGCTACGTCTTGACCCTGCGCGACGATCGCATCTTCGAGATCATTCGCGTGAAGATGACCAAGTGCCCGCCGCGGTCGAAGGCCCTGTGGGGCCTCGACAGCTACCGTCCGTGAGGCGAACATGGTAGCGCGCGTCCTGCTCGATGAGATGACGTTCGGCGCCGTTTCGCGACGCGAGCGGCCCGTCTCGACCCACGTGCCCTACACAAGGCACGTTGACGAACAGACGCTGCGGACCAAGGACGGGCTGCTGCTGAGCGTCCTAAAACTCGAAGGGTTCTGCTTCGAGACGGCGGATGCGGCCCACATCAACAACAAGCTCGAAGGCCGGGCCGACATCCTGCGCAGCCTCGGCGGCAGCCGGTTCGCGGTCCTGAGCCACCTCATCCGGCGCGAGATCAAACCGGAGCTCGAAGGCGAGTTCGCTAGCCACTTCGCCGAGGAACTTGATCGACGGTACATGGCGCTGCTGACCGAGCGCCGGATGTTCGTCAACGACACGTACCTCACGATCGTGCGCCGACCGCTCCAGGGCAAGGTCGGCAGGGTGGATCGCCTCGTTCAAAGGTGGCTCGGAACCCGGACCCTCGAGGGCGACCGTTCGCGCGAAAGCGAGGACCTGCGCGAGCTGCATGACGCGGTGACCTCGATCCGCGAAGTGCTGCAGGACTATGGCGCCCGCATTCTCGGCGTCCGCACCGCCGAGGGCACCCACTACAGCGAACTGCTCGAGTTCCTGGTTCAGCTGCTGAACGGGGTCGTGCCGCGGAAGATGCAGCTGCCGCGCATGCCGCTCGATGCGGCGGTCGCGATGAAGCGCATCAACTTCGGCCGCAACGCGATCGAGTTCGTGGGCGCCGCGCACCCGTCGGACAGCCGTTACGGCGCCATGCTCTCCGTGCGGGAATACCCGGCCTTCACGGGTCCCACCATGATGGACGGGCTCCTGAAAATCCCGCACGAGTTCGTGGTCACGCAGTCTTTCGCCATCGTCGCGTCGAGACGGTGGCGGAGCTCGACCGGCTTCGGGCCGAGGTCGGCGACGACCCAAAAATCTGGCTACCGATCTTTTGTGGCTGGGAGGCGAGGCCGTGAGCCGCGCTGTTCCCTCCCGGTTACGGCGCCGTGATCGCATTGAAGGTCGCGGCACCCCGTGCCGCAACCTTAGCCAGATCCGACCGGAGCGGCTTTCCGTTCGCGTCCTTGTCGAGAACTGCAACACCAAGTCCCACCAGCGCATCGTCGATCACGCTGCCGCCGCGCGTCTTGGTCCCAAATCCCTCGTCGGCCCGCAGGCACGTCGCCTCCTGCACGGGCTTGTCGATCTGGTCCGTGTAGGCACGGCAGATGACGGCCTGGGTGGCGTAGAGGCTGGTTTCGAGCCGATCCTGCCAGAGCGTATCGCAGGTGAATGTCTGGCCCTTGAAGTCGAAGCTGCCGGTCTTCTTGCAGGGCGCCAGGCCGTAAAGCGCCACGATTGGCGTCCCCTCCCCCGTAAAAGCGATCCTGTTGGGCACACTGGTCACCGGCCGCATGTAGTGCGTCTGGGGATAGGTCTTGACCGACGCGAGCGCGCCGCTCCCCTCGTAGTATTTGATGACAAGGACGTTGCGTCCCTTGATCTGCTCCCACGTCTTTTCACCCGCCACATAGGGCGCGAACTCGGCCGCGTAATCGGCCGCCTTGGTCTGCGAACAAAAGATCCCGTTGCACGCGGAAAGGTCCTGCGCGGTTGCGGCAGCGATCGTCGGGACCAGCACGATCAGGACAAGCGCGAGTCTCATGCTGCTCTCCGGAACTGGGGCGCGATATGACCCCCGACCGAAACTACATCTACCATGCTCGGCGGGTCAAAGGCCCAAAGGTCGCCACGGTCTGGGTTCTCGTCTTCGCGCTCGGGACCGGCGCCGTCCTGGCCGACGTTCCGGTGGCGGACGACGCCCGGCTCAAGCCGGAAAGCCAAAAGGCCGACAACACCGGCCAGGCGAATTCGTCGTCCAGTGCCCGCTCAACATCGAGCGGCGGGCTCAAATGCTCGGTCTCGCGCCGGGCGAGCGCCGAGGCGGTCGGGCGCGCGGCGGCCAACAACGGGATTTCGGCGCAGTTTCTCGAGAACGCAGCCGTCGTCGAGTCGCACTGCAATCCGAGCGCCAAGGCGCCGGGCAGTTCTGCCGGCGGTCTCGGCCAGTTCATCGACGGGACCTGGAACAAGTACGGCAACGGCGGGGACAAACTGAATCCCGATGACAATGCCGACGCCATGGCCCGGCTGACCAAGGACGATGTTTCGGGACTGACCAAGCAACTCGGTCGGACCCCGACGTTCGAGGAAGCCTATCTGGCCCATCAGCAGGGTCTTGGAGGTTCCTCGTGCCTCTTGAAGAACCCGAGTGCGCCCGCCACGAATTGCGTCTCGGCTTCGGCCGTCACCGGCAACGGCGGCAGCACAAACATGACCGGCGGGCAGTTCTCGTCGCTGGTCGAGGGCTATTACAATACCGGCTCCCTCTCCGGCGCCCGGGGCGCGGTCGCCAGTTACAACGCGTCCGGGCAGATGCCAAACTCGGGCGATTTCGCCAACGGCGGCAACGGCACGGGTGCGACGAATCCGAGTTCCTTCCCGCCCCTGAAGACGACGGCCACCAAGGCGGCGAGCCTCGGCGATCCGAAGGCGACCTCGGACAGCGCGACAGGCTATTCCGGGGACCTCCAGAGCACGCAGACGGCCAATTCCACGCTGCTGCAGACCCGGTCGACGGCGATCGGCGGCTCAGACAGTGCCAAGGACGCCATGGACGTCAATTCGCGGATGCGCGCGGATCAGATCCAGCTCTGGCAGGGCGGCATCGACGCCGTGAACAGCTGGAACTCCGTGCTCACCGCCTCGCTGGTCCAGGACGCCGCGATCCACAGCAACACCGTCAAGGCGATCGCTTTCTCCGGCGCCCCGTTCTCGAACATCATGCCCGGCATTCCCTCCGTCGTGCCGTCACAGGGCTCGGGCTCTCTCACGGCCTGCGCGAGCGTCACCTTCGGTCAGACCTGCGTGACGCCCGCGGCCGATAATGCCTCGAACGTTTCGGCCTTCCTGGCCAGCATCGCGGCCAGCATGACGCCGGTCACGTCCGCTCAGGCCGCACCGCTCGCGGCCCCACCGGTCGCCATTCCGAAAGTCCCGGCGGACCTCGCCGCCTTCCAGAACGCGTCGAATTAGGAGGCTTGCATGAAAAGGAACCTCGTTGCGCTCGGCCTCGCCCTCCTTCTCGGCGGGCCCGCACTCGCCCAGGTGCCGGTGATCGACAACACCAACCTGGCGCAGGCGCTCAAAACCGCCGCCAACACGCAAGCCATCATGAATTCGAACGCCCAGATCCAGCAACTGAGCCAGCAGGTGCTGAACGCCGTGACCGGCGATCGCACGAGCTCCGCGGGCCAGTTTTCGACATCGGCGCTCGGCGGCGGCTTCAACGTCGCCCAGGCGCCGAACCTCGCGTCGATCCTGTCCACCGGAACCCTGGCCTGGGGCGGCCTTTCCGGCAGCTCGGCCCAGGCCGCGGCGACGCTCATCAACGGCCTGTCGCTGGTCAAGACGATTTCCGGGCTGATCAACGGCCAGTCGACGACCCAGGACAAGAGCTACGGCACCGCTGTTTCGACCGTGACGGCCCTGGCGGGCCTGATCTCGGCCACTCAGTCGGCCTCGCAAATCCGCCAGCAGGCGTTTTCCTCGGCCTCGCAGATGATCGGCCAGGGCCAGGACCTCAAGGCATCGATCGACCAGAACAGCCAGCTCGTCATCCAGGGCAGCCAGACCATGAACGAGATGATCGGCAGCCTCAACAGCGTGCTGACGGCACAGAACCTCCGCAACACGCAGGACATCGCCCTGCAATCCTCGTCGGCCGCCGCCATGGCCTTCGATCCCAACAAGATGACCTTGAGCCCGCACTGACCATGCTGGTTCGCCTGACCCTCATCGTAGCAATCGTCGGCATGCTCGGCGGCTGTGGCCATTCCGACCTCAAGGCGCCCTGCGATGCGAGCGAGGGCGTGCTGTCCTATGCGGAAGGTCCACCGGTCAGCAACTGCGGCCCGATGCGAGCGCTCAATGGGCCGGCGCCCTTCGATAGGATGAACCGCGATGCCGAACCGAAGGGGAGACGGGCCCAATGAACAACTTCATCAGCCAGCTTTTCCAGAAGGTCGACACGCTCGGCAGCAATTTCACTCAGAACACCTATCAGGCCCTCGCCAGCGCGATGGGGCCGGTCTTCACGCTGCTGCTGGCCCTCTACATCATCTTCTGGGGCTGGTCCTTCTGGCAGGGCCGCGGCGACACGACCGCCTCCGGCATGGCGTTCCGCCTGTTCCGGGTCTTCATCGTCTATGTGCTGGCCATGACCTGGGGCGACTTCCAGGCCTTCGTCTACGACGTCGTGAACCAGGCGCCCTCGGCCGTCGGCAACGTCATCATCACCAATATCGGCGACGCGAGCTCCGCCGGCACCTCGACCTCGAACATCGAGCAGTCGATCTCGAACATCTATCTCGTCGGCGTCGATGCGGCCTCCAAGATCGTCAGCAATGCCGGGATCACCAATCCCGGGCCGTATATCTACGGCTCGATCGTGTGGATCGTGGTGGCGCTCTTCGTCGGGTTTACGGCCTTCCTGGTCATCTTCGCCAAGATCATCATCTGGGTGATGCTGGCGCTGGCGCCGATCTTCATCGTCATGATGCTCTACGGCTTCACGACGCGATATTTTTCTGGCTGGCTCTCGGTCCTTGTGCAGTTCGTGGTCGTGCAGATCCTGGTCTATGCGGTCGCCGGCTTCTACTTGTCGCTGATCAAGGACGTCGTCCAGGCGCTCGCCAATTCAACTCGGGCGTCACCACCGGCATCCAGGACATCGCACCGGTGGTCCTCGTCGGCCTGATCGGTGTGTTCCTGGTCTCCCAGCTCATCCCGGTGTCACAGGCCATCGCCGGCGGCGCCATGCTGCGCTTCACCGCCCTTGGCGCGGCGCTCGCCAGTGCCCACAACCTCAATCCCGAGCGGAGCGCCGTCGGGCGCGCCCTGATGACGCGCTACGGGCTGACCCGGATGGGGCGCCTCCGCGCCGTCGGCCACGATCGGACCGAGCGCCAATACTTGGCTCTGCAGGATCGCCGCGCCGCCGAGGCCCGCATGAAGAAGACCAGGGATAGCTTCTGATGGGCGGCTCGACGCAACGGATCGAGGTGACGGTGGCGAATCAGGGCGGGGCGGCCCCGGCCAGCGCGGTGGACCGGCGGTACTTTTCGGAAGCCGCCACCTGGGAGCACGACGTCGTGCGCAGCGTGAAACGCTCGCGCGCGCTGGCCTGGACCGCCGCCGCCATGATGACGCTGGTGGCCCTGATGGCGCTCGGCTGCCTCTGGCTGCTGATCCCGCTCAAAAGCTTCGAGCCCTACGTAGTCGAGGTCGACAAGACGACGGGATTTTTGGAGGTCAAGCGGGCGCTCGCGCCCGGCGACCTCGAGCAGTCCGAAGCGGTGACGCAGATGAACGTGGTCCGCTACCTGCGCGCCCGGGAAACCTACGATCCTCGCGCCGTCAAGGACAATTTCGACCTGGCGCAGCTGCTCTCGACGGGGGACGCCGCGCGCGCCCTCGTCGAACTCTATTCCCCGGCCAACACCGAGAACCCGGCCCGCGTGCTGGCCCGAACCGGCACCGTGGCCATCACCGTTCGCTCCGTGCAGTTCGCCAACAACCGGACCGCCATCGTCCGCTTCTCGACCCTGACCCGCACCCCGACCAACACGACCGAGTTCTATTGGACCTCGCTCATGCGGTTCCGTTACACGCACACACCGATGAAGAACGAATGGCGGTTCGAAAACCCGCTCGGCTTCCAGGTCACGGAATATCGGCGCGATCAGGAAGCCGCACCCACGATCAGTGACCTTCCGCCACGGTCCACGCCGATGCCAGCCCCGGAGCTGACCCCGACGGGAGCAACGCAATGATCGGGCGATCCCTCGCCTTTATCGTGCTGCTGGCGCTTTCGGCCTCACCGGCCTGGGCGGAAGCCGAGCCCCTGCCCGGCCGTGCCGACCCTCGCATCCGGACGATCGTCTACAACGAAAACGACGTCGTCGGTGTCGACGCCACCTACGGCACCTCAGTGATGCTCATTCTCGGCGAGGGCGAGCATATCGAGACCATCACGCTCGGTGACAGCGTCGCCTGGAAGGTCGAGCCGAACAAGCGCGGCAACATCGTCTTCCTGAAGCCCGTCGCCCCGCATGCTGCGACCAACATGAACATCGTGAGCGACAGGCGGACTTACGTCTTCGCGCTCCGCTCCAACGAGGCGTCGGTGCGCGGGCAGGTTTACACCATCAAGTTCCGCTATTCCGGCGAGGACCGGGACGCCAAGCTTGAAGAGGAAGCCGCAAAACTCATCAACGACCCGAACCGCAAGGCGTTCAACGTCAAGCACGCCAATACCGATTACGGCTACAAGGGTTCGGATGCCCTAAAGCCGGTCGCCGTCTTCGATGATGGCAAGAAGACCTGGTTCCAATTTCAGCGCGAAGGGAACCAGGGGTCCCCGGATGGGAAGCATCCCGGGGTGGCGATCGGAGGCGAGGTCCCGGCGATTTTCATCGTCGACCAGGACCGCAACGAGAGCCTCCAAAATTTCCGGCGCGAGGGCAAGTTCCTCGTGGTCGACAAGATCAGCCGGCAGTGGACGCTGCGCAGCGGCAATGTTGCGACCTGCGTCTTCAATCTGCGCCCCTCGGCGCCCGACCCCACCGGCATGGAGCCCTACGGCCCGCAGAAGCTGAGCGCCTCTGCAACAGCCCCTTTCTTTTCGCGGTCGAGGTGATCCATGCCCACACGCGACGATCTCAGGCAGCTGGAATTCGAGGACAACGCCGCCTCGCAGCTCTCCCGCCCGCGCAACCGCACCTCGAAAGGCGTGTCGGTCCTGGTGGGTGCCGTCACAATGGCATTCGTGGGCTGGATGATGTGGACGGGCAACAAGGTCCCGGCCCGCGCCATGACGGCCGCCGATGGTGACGATTTCCGCACGACCCAGTACCGTGCGCCCGTCATCGACACCCCTGCCCCGGCGCGCGACCAGGGCAGGATCGTGCTGACGCCGCCACCCGCGCCGCCGCCGCCTGCCCCGGCTCCACCAGCCGCACCGCCGGCCGATCCCGCGCCAACCTTCCCGCCGCTGAACCCGCCGGGTGTCGTCGCACCCCCTCCGACGCTGGCTCAGCCCAACGATGACGAGGAGGCAAGACGGCGGGCCGAAGAGGAGCGTCGGCGCCTTGCCGACGAGGAACGCCAGAAATGGGAACGACTCAAATCCCCCATGGTGGTGACCGATGCCGGCCTCAACGTCGCGGCCGGACCCGTCGACGAGGCCGCGGGCGGCTCGCAGAAAACCTATGATGAGACCGATGCCAACTCCCGGTACCTGAACAGCCGATCGCAAGCCGGCGTCGACATCGCCCGCGCCACAAAAAACCGCCGCACCGATGCGCTGATCGCCCAGGGAACGATGATCCGGGGCGTCCTCGAGACCGCAATCCAGTCCGACCTGCCCGGCATGGTGCGCGCGGTCACGACCGAGGACGTCTGGTCCTTTGATGGCCGGCGCGTCATCGTCCCGTCCGGCTCGCGCCTGATCGGCGAATACAAGTCAGGCCTCGCCATTGGCCAGACCCGCATCTTCATCGTTTGGACCCGCATCCTGCGTTCCGATGGCGTGTCGGTACAGCTCGGCTCGCCTAGCACCGACAATCTCGGCCGCACCGGGCTCGAGGGCGACGTCGACAATCATTATTTCGAGCGGTTCGGCTCCGCCATCATGCTCTCGGTCGTGGGCGGCGGCTCCGCCTATCTGGCCCAGCTCGGCCAGAACTCGCAAAGCTACAACTCGACCTCGACCAGCACCTTCAATCCGGCCACCGGCACCTACACCACCTCGAGCAGCCAGCCTGTCAACCAGCAGGACGCCTACGCGCGTCAGCTCGCGGCCCAGCAGGTGTCCCAGACCATGACGCAGATCGCCAACGAGGCGCTCAAGAACTCCATCAACATCCCGCCGACCATCAATGTCGACCAGGGAACCCGCATCATGATCTTCGTCCGGCGCGACCTCGATTTCTCGAGTTTCTATCCGGACCCCTTGCGCGAAATGATCAAGGAGCTCCGCCATGGCCGAGTCCGTCCTGGCGATGCCGCTGACGCATCGTCCAACGGTGCATTTGACCCGGGCCTTGCTGCCTCTCAGCGAATGGTTCGCAAGCCGTGACGTGGTCGAGATCGTCGCCAACCGGCCGGGCGAGGTCTGGGTCGAGCGCTTGGGCCAGCCCGCGATGCAACGCTATGAGTTGCGCGCCATGACGGCCGAGGCCATCCGCTTCCTGGCCGAGCGGGTCGCCGGCTTTTCCGACCAAAGCGTCAGCGAGGAAACACCCCTCCTTTCGGCCGCGCTGCCGACCGGCGAGCGCTTTCAGGCCGTGTTGCCGCCGGCCGCCCCAGGCGGTGGCGCTTTTGCCATCCGCAAGCAGGTCGTCAAAAACCTGTCCCTCGACGATTACGAACGGATGGGCGCCTTCGACGCCACCACGGTCGGCGGCGATGACGAGCTCTCAGCTCTCGACAGCGACCTTTGCCAGCTGCTGGAGCGCGGCGACAAGCGCGGCTTCATCGAGCTCGCGCTTCGCGAGCGGGTCTCGATCCTCCTGTCCGGCGGCACCTCCACGGGCAAGACCACCGCGCTTAACGCGCTCCTCAAGGCGCTGCCCCCGGACGATCGCATTCTCACTATCGAGGACACCCGCGAGCTCCATCCGCCGCAGGCGAACTTCGTCCCCCTGGTCGCTTCCAAGGGCGACCAGGGTCAGGCACGGGTCACCGTGCAATCCCTCCTCGAAGCCTCGCTGCGCATGCGCCCCGACCGCATCATCCTGGGCGAAGTCCGCGGCGCCGAGGCCTTCACCTTCCTCCAGGCGATCAATTCCGGCCACCCGGGTTCGCTCTCGACCGTTCACGCCGACTCGCCCCGGGGCGCCTACGAGGCGCTGGCCCTCAAGGTGCTGATGTCGGGAACCGGGCTCTCGAAAGATCAGATCGTCTCCTACATCCGCGAAGTCCTGCCAATCGTCATCCAGCTCCGGCGTGACGGCGGCGTCCGGCGCTGGGACGAGATCTACTTCGCCAAATATGCCGAGTGGCGACGCCGGTGCCGCGGGGGAGCCGCTTGATGAAGCGCATCGCACTCTGGGCCGCCGGAACGATCGTCGTGCTCCTCGCCATGGGGACCGTCTGGTCGCTGGCCTATGCCGCGACCACCGGCGTCAGTTTCAGGACCTGGGCGCTGCTTTCGGGGCTGACCAAGAGCGATCCCTTCCTCTCCTTCAAGCACGTCGCCTATTATTGGGCCACCTACACCGTGAAGAAGAACGCTGCGATCGCGGCCGGCATGACGCTCGTGATCTTCCTCGGCGGCTGGATCGCGCTCTTCGTCATCAAGCCCCTTGCCCTTTACGGCGGGGCACGCTTCGCCCGCGGCGGCGATGTCTTTCGTGCCAACATGCATGCCAAAAACGGGCTGATCCTCGGCTGGCACGGCACCACCCTGCTGCGCAACGACGACGCCCGTCATCCGCTGGTGATCGGTCCGACCCGCTCCGGCAAGGGGCGCGGCTTCGTCATCCCGAACCTCCTCGCCTGGGAAGGCTCGACCATCACGGTCGACATCAAGCAGGAGAACTTTCAGGAAACCGCAGCAGCGCGGCGGGCCGCCGGCGACGAGGTATTCATGTTCGCACCAGGGTCACCGCGCTCGCACTGCTACAATCCATTGGAATTCGTGCGGGACGGGCCGTCGCGGATCACCGACCTCACCAACGTCGCCCATTTCCTCATCCCCGACCCCAAGCATGGCGAATCGATCTGGTCGCAAAAGGCGCGGGACCTCTTTGTCGGCGTACTCGGCTACGTGCTCGAGTCGAACCAGATACCCGACGCCGACCGCACGGTCCGGACCGCTCTGCGGATCCTCTCGACCGGACGGGACGTCGGCGCCCTTCTGACAGCCATCGTCAAGGCCGAGGTATCGGAGCTGAGCTCCTTCGTGGTCGGACGTTTCAACCAAATCATCGCCGAGCCGGGCGACACGCGCGGGTCGGTCCTGGCCAACCTGACCACCGCCCTCGCACCCTGGGACAATCCCCTGATCGCGGCCGTCACGGCGCGCAGCGATTTCGATATCCGCGAACTGCGCCGCAAGCGCATGTCGATCTACATCGGCCCCGCCCCCTCCGACCTGACCTCCTATCGCAGCCTCATCCGCCTCCTCGTCCAGCAAATCTATGACTCGATGACGCGCGAGATGCCCGCCAAGGGCGATCACCACGTCCTCGTGATGCTCGACGAATTCCGCCAGCTCCAGCGCATGGATGCGATCGTCGAGCAGATCCCGCTCAGCGCCGGCTATGGGTTTCGCATGGCCGCGATCCTGCAGAACATCAGTCAGCTCGACGAGATCTATGGCCGGGCCGCGCGGGAAAGCATCGTCGCTAACTGCGCCCTCAAGCTCTTCGTCGGTGTCGACGACCTGGCGACCGCCAATTACGTGTCCGATCAGCTTGGGCAGAAGACCGTCACGGCCACGACTACGAACCTGCGCGGCGGCGGCTGGTTCCGTGACTCCTCGACCTCGAAATCCCTGACCGGAGTGCCGCTGCTGCGGCCGGACGAGGTGATCCGGCTACCCAGAAAGAGCTCGATCCTGATGATCGCCAACGAGTTCCCGATCCTGACTACCAAGATCCGCTACGACAAGGATCGATGGTTCCGGGCGCTCATACGATCGGGCACGTCGACCTTCCGATCGGTACCAGAGCTTACATTGCTCAGGGAGCCCGCGCTTCAGGTGCTCTCGCCGGAATACGGCAAGCCCGGCAAGGACTCCGGGGCGGCCGAGGATGAGCCGACAGCTGAAAGGCCGAAGATCCCAGCTCCCGGCGTTCCATCGCCGACCGCTACGGCTTCCCCGGGCGCCGGCGAACCTGCGGTGGCTCCTCCCGAGCCGCCGACAGCGGCAATGGCGGTTCCGACCAGAACGGCATCTTCCCGTTCGCGCCCGGCTTTCAGCGACGAGTTGGACCGCTCGCCAACGTCGTTTTCGGCCGGACGACGCCCGTTGGCGGACCAATCGGAAGCCGTATCGCTCGGCACTCCAACACTGGATCCTCGCGAAACGCTGGCTGGAGCCGGATCGGACGAGGCCGGCCCTGCCACTCAGGGAGATAATTTCGCAAAGAGCGAGCAGACTCGGACCTTCCGACCAAGAGGACGCCAGCAAGAGACCTTGTTCGATATCATGGCCGACGCGCAGCGGGACATGCTGCTGAATGTCGGAGGCTTGGAAACGATCGCCGAGATGGTGGAACAGCAAGCCGGTTCCGCACAAGGTGATGAAGCGGCCTCCGTCGCTGTCGAACTCCGCGAGTTGGCGCAATCGAGCCGAGCGACCGCCCGCGAAGGACTCGAGGAGTTATTCGAGCTCCGCCCGGCTCCGGTCATTGGTGGAAATGCGATCACTCCAGAGACGAGGGAGAACGTGGTCGCCCAGACAGCAACAGTCCCGCTGAAGAAACCGCGCGCGCCGCGGAAGGCAGCGACATCGAAGAAGGCGGCTCCTGCAAAGATGCCAGAACCGGATCCAGTGAAAAAGCTAGCCCGGGCTCACCGAGGACGCCTCGCGTGAGCCCATGATGCTGAGCCTCGGCGCTCAAATCGTGATCGTTATACCTGCACGCCGACCAAAGTCTCTGATCTGGCCCAGATGGTGCGCCGAGGCGGCAACCTCGATCCGGTCATGAACGAAAAGCGCTCCCGGCGGGAGTCGGTCCCCAAAAAACACATAGGCCTGCTCCGGATCGCAACGCCGCGAGGTCCAGACAAGGCCGGAGATGGCCGGATCGGCGCGATGAAAAGCTTCGGCCCAGCGCGCAGTGATCCGGTAGGCGCTCGGAAGCGTGTCGATCAGCTCGGTCCGCGTGCGTCCGATCCTGTTGAGGTCCGGCTCGTGCAGGCTTGCGAC
>JAABUO010005748.1_pt1 | contig 14368 bp, 19 predicted proteins | sample 5559291 | NCBI WGS metagenome assembly JAABUO01 (sample SAMN10711878, study PRJNA513372) | rock metagenome | isolation source: Antarctica rocks | place: Antarctica: Victoria Land, Finger Mt sud | reverse complement strand
GCAGTGACGGAGCTTGCTGGACGTGTGTTCAGCATCTGGACGCTCGTGACATGCGGGCTGTGTTGTATCTGTGCCAGGAACCCCTGCGTGCCATCCATCTATGGTATGCAACACAAGTGTATGCACAAAGTCTGGAGCAAGAACTTGCACCATGTCTGGTGGCCGCATTTCCTACTGATCATGTCCTGATTGATGCAGGAGCAACCTTATTTTCATTTGTGGCTGCACTGGTCTTTTTCTTGCTGGAACTTGTGGTCTATCAGACTGTAAGCTGGCAAAGAGCGCTGCAACCACTCATCATTGCAGGTCAGTCATGCTGCTTGGTGGATGGACATGCACTGCGCGTTCACTTAAACTTCATGACACAACAGCACATGCCCGAGCATGAATCATAACTTCATGATCATCTTTCCTCAGTTACGCATGTTGCTAGCGACGTCACAAATGGGCTTTGTGCAGGCATAACTACCCTGTGGATGGGTGCCGGCTGGAATTACTATACTACCATGTCGCTTGACCCAGAGTAAGCAATGATACTTTAGCTGGGACGCATTGCAGCTATTTTCTGTCACAGACACAACTAACTGTTTAACACGTTTGACCTGCAGCTTCTCCACCTTGTCAGAACCTGAGGCAGAGAGCGCAAAGCAGGAGTGACTGCAGGTCCTTTGTGTGACACTATGGTGTGCAGTTGCTGCACAAGTGCAAAGAGGGGCTATCATGTGACTCTTTGCAATCATGGTTGAGCCGCCTGAAGTGTGTTGCACACATGCGTACAATTTTGCACAGTCAAGCGGTATTGTCAAAAGTTGAGTACATCTGGGAATCAAGTTTCGTAGCTGGAGCTGCATATGTCACATGTCTCCCTGTCAGCTATTTCCCGCAGCAGAGGTGGCTTATGTCACAATTCAGATGTTATTGTGTCCACATGCTGAGGTGGACCTGGTACTTGCCTGAGGGTCCACATTTGCTGCATACATGTGCAGGGAGGTCATACTCGATAAACTATTGGTGTTGGTCATTATCTTTTTGTCAACAAGCCATCTGCAGAAAATTTATTATAGTTGTGGCTCACGACTCATCAGTGAAACAAATGCTGCCTGTTGCACCATGCACACGAAAATCAGGTAAAAGTCTGACAGACCGCTAAACTTATTGTGGAACATTCAGGCAAGCACAGTCTTGCCGCCATAACCATTACTGGGTCACCATTTCTGACATTCCCAGTCAACGCTGACGATGCTCGATCAACGCACTACAGATCCACGATAATTCTTTGTGGGAAAATAGGCTAGATTGGCATCGACCGCGTGTTCTACTAGCAGTCACTCACAGTGATGCAAGGACTTTGGTGCTGAGGGCTGTGGTTGATGACAATGGCTTGTGAACTTTGGCACTACACGACCATGTCAGTACCAATCACAGGTACCGGCCCACATGCGTGGATGGTATGCTGGTGTTCTCAACTCGAACTGCAGGCCAGCTAATATGCCTCAATTTGTTCCGTGTGCTTGTTGCCATTGATGCGTGCGCACAGAAACATGCATCCCCTTCATGCCTTAAGTCAAAGACCAGATCTGCAACACGAGATTGAGCCAGAAGAAAGCAAGCTGGCACTGCTGTTGTTATTTGCGACCAAGACCTAGCAGGTATATTTCTCTGGACTCAGATCTGGTTGCTGCAGGGCGAGCCCATGCCACCTTGTTGAAGTGCTGCCGTAATTGCTGAGCAAACTCTTGGCTCCCAGCACCCTGACCAAATACACAGCAATCACGCACACACATGGAGATGACTTGCTGCTGCAATAGTGAGCTTGAGCTGCATCACTCATGGCTTCACGCTGACAGCAGTGAAAGGCAACATGGTTGTAAGCTGCAAATGCAAACACTACCACACTGAGAGTCAGCAGATGCCGTTAGCCATTCTCTCAGATGGCATCATGAGCAGGCATGAGCACATGGGACATGATGACAGCTTCTTTTTTAGCTGTTCTGCCTAGTTGCAGACACACTCTGGACACCACAAGGAACGACATTCTTAGCACAGAGGACATACCTGCAGTAACTTCATGACCAGGTTGCCCTTTGGCAGCAGCAAGCCATTGCTTCCATCCATCTGCCCACTGCCTTGCTCATTTTTTGACTGCTGATCTTGCTGCTGAGGTTCTGTTGAGTGGTGCTGGGATGAAGTGCTAGGTTGGGCAGGCATGGGATTGTGCACTTGCGGGAAGTGGTGTGCAGGGTCCAGCTCAGCATGCAGAGAGCCCACTGCTAGCTCTGCTGCACAGCTGGCTAGGTCCAGAGAGCGGAGCACATCAGCAGAGGATGATCCCATTGTGGAATGACACATGTCTGAGAGGACAACATGGAAACCCTGCAGCAGCACCCACTCACAGCCATGATCATATGCTTGGGCATGGCATCAAGCAGCAGGTCAGTGACATTTCATACTGGAGTAGATGATGACAGCATGGTGGTCCAGGCCAACCTCAGACTTGGAAAATAGCTCTCTGACATCAAGTTCTCGAGCGTCTGCTTGCAAGATCTCTACTCTGTCATCGCAGTGCTCCTTAGGAAGGACAACATCCTGCATGACAAGTCCTTGCTAACAGGGGCCTGAGTTCTGAGGTCACAGACTATTCAGTGGTTCATCAAGGCAAATACAGCATGGTCGTTCTGTTTTTCATGCTTTGGGTCTTGTTGCGCGCAGCAGTATAAACCTGTATGTCGATGCCAAGTACTAGACCGCCCCGACTCTTTGGCCCAAGGCATTTGCAGGCAACCTGTAGCCAAGCACCTGGGCTGCAGCCAAGGTCTAAAACTCTGGATCCTGCACGCCCACAGTGAGCTGAACTCTTGCAGCTGAACTCACAGTTCAGCTGAGTAAGTCTGAATCATTACCAGGTGCGATGAGCTTATGCTTCTGCTGCAGCTCCTGTAACTTGAATGCCGACCTAGCAAGGTATCCCTCGGCCTGCAAGCTTTGCAACGCTGTCATGCACACAGCAAAACCAGCTGTGTGCAGCGGCAAACACTTTGTGGAGTTCCTATTTACCTTGGCTTTCTTAAAAAACTTGTCGTTCAGCACGCGTTTGCCAGCTTTGCCAATTTGCGAAGGTTTGACTGCCATGCAGCCAGAGGCGTGCAAAGACCCCTGCAGGGACGGCTTGCAAGACAAACACAATTCAATGAATTCCGGCACGAGGCCCAGCAGCCCCCACTTGACGCTTCGCTGTGCAGTGCGAGCCTTCACCTGATTACACGGCTGGTACAGGTCGCGCAAGTTTGCCGATGTGTCCCAAACGAAATGCACTACCTATTTGAAGCCAAAAAGTCAAAGCACAAGCCATGACACACACGCACAGACCGACTCACCGTAGCGACTTTCTTGCCTAGGCCCTGGGGCATACGCCTACCTCGCGTGACCTAGGCCTTAGGGTTTGAACCCTAACATCTTTAGAAGGAGTGGTCTTCTCTTGCTTCATGGTGTCAATCTCTGGGCTGATTACTCGTTACAGCCCCACACTCTGTATGTCCCACCCTTCTTTTTCACTAGCAGCACATTAGATCTTTAATTGCTCTCTGATCAGAGTGCTGTAATGTACCAGATGCTAGCATTGACTGTACATTCTCGCGTGTCACTTGGTGTGCAGCTGGTGACTGTTGGCAAGGCCTTGCTTTGATTGGTGGTGCCAACCCTATGTCAATGCGATGAGTCACAACATTGGTCTGACCCATAGTTGGCCCTGTAGCAAATCTGTCAGGGTAACAATGCAGTGACTTCACTTTGCTGCGTCCCTGTCAACTGTGGATCAAGGATATGCTCTGCAACCTCATCAGAACTTACCTCTGTCACATGCACATCGGGGATGGCAGGAGAGTGTGTTGGAGGCCAGGGGTCCCAAGCTATGTGCAGCCCAGCGCCATGTGGCTTGCCTAGAAGCACCATGATGACACCCCACCTGATAGGCCCCATCACGTTTGTCATTGCCCACAGCTGGTGCTGTGATTGACTGTGTACCAGCTGGGAAGTATCCACCACAATGACATGTATTGCTGTGCACCAATGTGGGCCATCACTTGGCATCTGGCCAGTCAGGCAGCACAAACAAGGCCCTTGTCTTCTCAGGGAACTCACAGTAGCTAGCTGCTGCATGGTCCAAAACCTCTGCAATCTCCTCAGATTTGTCTAAACGGCGGGTTGCACCATGCTGTTAATCCAGCCTAAGAGTGCTGACTGTAGCTGTTGCTGGGACTCCAATACTGTTCACAATGCGCGCTGCACCCCAAACTATCAGCTGCTCCAAGTGCTGCACAGCCTGTCTCCTCACACAAATTAGGGCCAAGTCTTACCCTGAGTATGTTGCTGCTGAGCATCAGGTCTGCACCTGCCATTCATAGCCAGTCATTACCAACCAACACAATTTAGTTGTTGGCCTGTGCCACCATACAGTCAATGTGTAAACACAAATTGCCCATAACTACAGGTAGGCTGGGGAGCATTCCCATGGGCTTTTCTGTTTTACCAGCAGCTGTCAAGAAGCTAGTGTTGCGTGGCAGCAGCCTGTCCATGAGACCGAGGCCACTAATAACAGAGTGTGACAGTACATTGATGACACTGGAGTGTGACAGTGCATTGATGACACTGGAGCCTCTTACAAATGAGGCTCCAGTGTCATCAATGCACTCAAAGGCCTTACCAAGTATGTCCACCTCTGATCTGCACACTGCATCCACATTGTTCAGCTGTCTTGACTCCGCATGGTAGGATTCCTCAGTCTCAATTGCTGTCGCTATTGGAGTAGGTCCAGTGTCTGCAATAGGAGCTGGTACACTGTGTAGCTTTGCAGCCCGCTGTGGCACCTGTTGGGTCGCTGCATTTCCAGGGGCAGGTAGAGCCCTGACTTCCAGCTTGTTGTACTCCTGCAGTTTCATACTGCTGATGATCTTGATTAAGTCATTACGACAACCTGGGGTATCCTTCAGACATACGCCGTATGTAATCTTCATATGGGTGCTGCAAGGTCAATGCTTCTCCGTGCTCTGCGCATGCGCTACTCGCGTCTGGGCTCTGCATGCTGTGCAGGTCCAGCGTGGTCATCTGTAGCATCCAATTCTTTTTTGGGAATGGTAAGTAGACAGTATCCAGTTTGTGCAGCAACACAGTATGCTACCAGCAAGAGCCAGAACACAAGGAGTACCAAAAACCTGCTGCCTGGACAAGCTTGCCTCCTGAAAGAGGGCAAACCGGTGCAGTCGGCAAACCTTTGTTTGCTATGCTGTCACTTGCATTTTGGCACAACTGTACAGTCTACTTACCATTCCCAAAAAATTGCCAGGGATTGGCCATCCCCTTGCCCCTTGACTTAGACGCAGATGCAGACACCTAACTGCGCCAGCAGCTTTTGTGCTGAGCAAAGGCTACCCAAGTGTTTGAACGAAGTCTAAAGCTTTGGCTTTTGAACTTAACCACGTAACATGCAAGGCCATGCTAAGTCAGTCAGGTGTTCAAAATTAGGGTGCTAAAGTACACAACTGCGTACAGCTGTGCATATTTGTGGACCTGACTTTATGACTCAAGCTGCATCAGTCAAATGCTGCAGTTGACACGATGTAACATACTTATAATAATCATGCCTTGTCACCAACTAAGTGCTGTTCCTCACGTACCTGCTCAGATATTTAACGCATCGTCACAGATCTGTTAAAAGTCAATATCAGACAGTCGTGCAGTTAGACGCAAGTACATAGAGTATCATCAGTACACCCAGCTTGTATATGTGATCTGAGGAGTTTCAGCATCCCTTGTATCAGTGAGTGCCTGAAGCCAGATGGAATGCAAATCATGTCGAGTGGGTGCTGATAACTATTATGCACAGCATATGCAAATGTAAATGCAAGGAAGCATTGAAGATTGTAGCGTGCTTCACACGATAGTTACGCAGTGTACTCAGAAACAACGTATTGCTCAACGCCTCCAAGCATTTGTTATGATGCTTATTGGTACATTCCTCAAATGAAACACGGCTGTGGCTGGCAGCATTTCCATGACTTGTGAGATCTTCAAGTCATCAGCCTGGCTTGCAGTGTCCTGCCAGGGTTTTAGCAAGTACAAAAGGCTTGGATCATAAGCTGCCATGTTCGGTTGGTGACATATCCAAGACGCCCTGCACACAGTGTAAAGCTTCTGTCTTGACCTTGTGTGTGGATGAACATACGAGAAGCACTTTACCATTATGTGATTGATCTCAATATGTAACAGAAGTGCACTCACAAACAACATCCAGGTCACAGCAATCTGACATACCTTGAGTTTGCCAGTGAAGATGTAGTCAAGGGGGCAAAGGCATGCAGAAATAGCCACCTAGATGTGATTACCTGCAGGCAGTACACACAAGTAAAGATGCTGTGGGCCGAGCTACAACCCTAGCATAAGCCAGTAGGGACAGCAAATTGCCAAACAAGGTGCTTACAACTCCTCCATGTCTGGAGGGGGTTTCTTGGCAGCCTTCTTGCGCTTGGGCTTGGTGCCTGGCTCTCCTTTGACATTCAGCAAAACTTTTGGTGCAGCCTTCCTCTCCACTGGCTGCCAGCTTCCATTGCCATGTTCATCAACCTTGTACTCCTCTTCTACATCCTCGATGATGGTGTTCTGTGGTGCTCGCCCCTGCGTTGACAAGGGCTTGGTGAGCAATGGGCAGCAAGACCTGATGAGCATGCAGCAGCTTGATTGCAGCTGAGCGTCAAGGCTGCACCTAACACCAGCTCAGTTGTTGATCTGTCCAAGCTGGGCTGACACAACATCAGCACAGGTAAAGCAGGTGAGTCAGCACGGGTCTGACGTGTGGAAAAAATGCTGCAGGAACAAAGCGAGGCCAGCTGTGAGCACATACATAACAATTGGCGCACCACAATCCATCAATGACAGCTGTCACTATGGCCTGACATGCAAGTGCTGCAAACTGGCTAAGATAGACAAGATTGTGCATACACAGCATCTGACAAGGACAAGGCTTCCTTTTGTGTGCGATGCAAGAATACAATTTGACCAGGTAGTAGAAGATGCACCTGGACTATCTGTAGTAGGTCATCTTCGACAGCTGTGACAGCCTCGAAAGGGATGTTGACACTGTTAAAGTGGCGCTGCCTAGCATTCCTCATGGCAGGGGTGATGCCATTGATGCTGTCAAAGTGCTCTGGATGGCTGCTGCCCTCAGCATGAACATGCAGCATCTGCAGACACAAGCAATGCATTGTGACTTTCACATGCACATGCATTCGTGAAAGCTAAGCAAAATCAATTTAGTCATAGCTTTGTCAAGACAGTGAGCTGCAGGCATGAGTATATGTCTATGCTGCTGCAATACGGCTCAGAAGGCACCTGCCCAACGTCGCACATCTTGACAAGGTGACTGTCGTCATAGCTCTTGTAGCTCTCTACCACACAGGGCAGGTTCAAGAGGCTGACAGGCAGGACTTCCGAGCCGAAGCTAAACTGTCCAGTTCTGCCCTCGCTATGCAAAGCTGCGTGCACATAGTGATAACATGACAGCAGCTCCATGCACGCACTCTTTATCTTTATTCTATGTCTGGAAGGTCAGTTGACCTCGTGGTGCACCATAGATCAGACACGTCAAGCAGGCCACGCACCATCAAACCGGACATCTAACTTGGCCTTGCTGTTTTCGCTGTTGAGTTGTTTTCTGATTCTGGCAGCCACAGCTTTGTCCTCGACACGCAGAATGTACTGCTCCTCTCGATCTGCCATGAGTCACAGTCGAGGGTATGCTGGTGGCTCGCAGGAGATGCACCACTGGTATTGCGAACTAAAGGAGCACAAGTCAATGGGTATCAACAGATGCAGGCGGCACTTCTCTGAAATGGCATGCCTAAGACATCATGCAGCATCATGACTCACGAGTCGTGAGTCACGACATCGGCTCAGACAGACTGTGCTAGATGAATGCAGTCTGTGCATCTGTCATGCCCCAAGCATGCGTTCACACTGCTCCTCGTCGGAGTCAGCAGCTATTAGCGCGGCAACACAGTGTCGTGTGACTGGTGTCAAATGAGTTGACTCTGCAGGCCCCCCTATGTCAGCTGCGAAACACACGAAAAGCAATCCTGTCACTGATGCTACAGCAGGTGCAATAGCAGGCTGTGCGGCCAGATTTGTAGTCGGCCCCTTGGACGTCATCAAAATCAGATTTCAAGTGCAGCTTGAGCCAATAGCAAAACGAGCAGCGGGCCTTGACCCAACAAGTCTTGCCTCAAAGTATACAGGACTCAGGCAGGCCCTGACAACCATAGTGAAAGAGGAAGGTATTAAGGTATGGCATACGGAATGCAGATGCAAATGGTGTCTGTCTGTCATCCAGCATTCAGGACACACATCCATGCAGGGTCTATGGCGCGGCACACTACCTGGACAGCTTCTCACAGTGCCCTACACAGCAGTGCAGTTTGTGACTTTGCAGCAAGTCAGATATTTTGCACATCAGTCTGGCATATCCGATGCCATGGGTGGCAAATCTCTGTCTTTTGTGAGCGGAGCCATGGCAGGTGCAGCAGCAACTATTGCTGCTTACCCCTTTGACATTCTGCGAACCACTTTGGCTGCACAGGGTGAGCCTAAGGTACACCTGATGTCTTACCCACAGGCTACATGCTTATCATTACTGACGCCTCGCTCAGTCAACAGCTTAGGAACCAATGGTCAGTATCAGATGTTGCCATTTCAATGTCAGTGGCATCAAACTGGGTGTTACTGCAGGTGTATCATTCCATGATGCAAGCAGGGCGCGGCGTAGTGCAGCAGCACGGCGTCAGAGGCCTGTACAGAGGTCTCAACATCACACTCTTGGAGATCATACCATATGCTGCTCTGCAATTTGGCCTGTATGACACCTTCACAGCAGCTTGGAGCAAAGCCCACAGGCGAAGGCTATCTGCAAAGGTGATCAGTTCAGTACACTTGTACAATTTTGGTTTGTGCAGCTGTCGAACACATGTGTGTACAAAGAAACACATAAGCATGATGCAGATGCCAATCTTTCGAGTAATTGAACCCCAAATTAGTAATGAGGCTAGTTGCTCATTGGCCAGCGAGCAGACTCTGAACATGCTTCTTACAGTGATGTGTTCGCAAAACAGGTGGACATAGTACTTGCACAGCTGCATTTGAAACGGATTTACTGGTTGTGGCTTGCAGGGCAGAGATCTGCAAGATAAAGATGGGCACAGCAGCTTTGAAAGATTCATGTGTGGCCTGTGTGCTGGAACCCTGGCAAAATTGACAACGCACCCTCTGGATGTTGCCAAAAAGAGGTTTCAAGTGGCCGGACTGCCGAGAGATGCAAGGTGCCTAACATTCTGCTCATGTTTGTTCATGTGCCAAGATGCATCACAAAATGCGATCTGAAGCAGAAGGCTATCAGGCATGCCCATGCTTGCCTTCATGCGCTTAAGATACTCTAATGCATCATGCTAGCTGTGTCAGAGTTGCTTACCAACATTCACCCTCTGGTCTTAGTATCATGTGCGATCATGCAATTTAGTCAATAACTGCAAATGGAAGGAGAGTGCTATATGTTGCTGAGCCAACAGCACTCCGGTTGACACCAGTCATGCTGAACGCAGGTATGGTGCCAGAATTTCGCAGGATGCAGTCAAGTCTTTGAGACTGTGTCTTCAGCAGATATGGCAGCGGGAGGGCATACACGGCTTCTACAAGGGTTCGCTTCCTAGCATCATCAAGGCTGCCCCTTCTGCAGCTGTCACCTTTGCAACCTATGAGTTTGTGATTGGCTATGCAGCCATGACCATGGCAAACAAGCATTAGTAGAGTTTTCCTGGCGTAGCAGTGCTACTATACGTCATATACTGTAGGTCAAAGTGCAGCACTTGGAGACAGCTTGAGCATCAATTTTGCGCATGATTTCATTCCTGCAGAGCAGCTGATCAGTTATGACACTTCTTCTGGTCGTGACATCTTGTCTGGCATATCTGATTGCTGTGGCGACTTGTGCTGAATTATTACTACTTACGGAGTGTCTCCAAGCGCACGGCGTGTCATTGTACGTGCCCAACTGAGTTGCATGGTCGCATGCACAGGTACTGAAGATCACTCTGTCGCACGATCATTGTGCATGCCCCTGAAGTCTGAGAGCTAGAGGTTGCTTGTTATTCTCCAGCTGCTTTCGAGCGTCCTCGTGTGCTTTCAGCAGATTGATCCGGCAGTGCAATAAAGGCCACGACATCCGCTGTCTTGCTCAGCGGGTGTATGCCATCATCGGGGTGCGTGTCAGGCCAGATGCGGGCTTTCAGCTCGAAGGTAGTAGAGGGACTGACGCCAAGCATTGTTTAGTGGCATTTTTGCAATGGCAGCGTACAGAGGTGGAGGAGGTTTTCCCAGCAGGTAGCTTTCTGGCTTGAGCGTAGACAGATGCACTCCCGTATGTAATCTGTCATTGTTCAGCTTTCTGAGCAACGATACCTAGCTTGACATTGCTCTTGTCACTATGTATAGGGACGCACTGCATGCAAGATCTTCAGGCACTAGCACAGCTTTTGGAAATGATCAGAATCAGGTCAGCATCAACATGCCGGAGTCTTTTGACATGGACACTGAGGTTGAGGGCCTGAGAAGCCAAGTTGGCAGACTCAAACAGGTACAAATCACTGTGAACCTCAAACTCCTTTGTTTCACCTGGCTGCAAACTAAGCCATGCTAGCGCCAATCTGCAGGTTGCTCGCGCAATTGGAGAAGAGAATGTCTTGCAACAGCAAGCAGCAAATAGCCTGGTACGGCTGTGCCATCCTGCAATGCTGCCCATCTGCTCCGTGCTCGCGTGCAATGCATGAGCCTGATTGCTCAACCCCCATTTGAAGTGTGGCTCACTGTATGGTAAAAAAGATCCATGACTTGTTGCAGGAGGAGGTCCTGGACCAAGCTAGTCTTGCAATGAAAAAGGGGATGCGACGTGTCAATCGAGCTCTGCAACAGAGCAAGAGCAATCACTTCATGTATCTTGCCATTTTCTGTCTAGCGATATTCTTTGCTTTATACCTGTGGGCCAGAATTTATCGTTTTGTCAAGAAGATAAGCTGATAGCATAGTGTGAATTTGGTTGCTTGCATCACGAACTGCTCGCACATTGACATTCAGTGCACTCATCTTTGGCTGAGACTTCTTTCAGAAACAACACAGGCTTGGGTTGCAATGATCTGGCCACAAGTAATTTGTAGAGTGGAGTCATCCCTACTGCGCAGATGCATCACTCTCTGCCAGACACAAATCAGTCTGAGATGGACGTCTTATTGACCTGCAAACTGCACTCTTCTAATCCTTGACCATGCTTAACTTTCTCCTATGCATACAGAACTTCTCCCTGCCACTAGGGTTCAACGTTGTCTGACCCTGATGATTGGGGGGTGGAAACGGCAGCTTGTCTGACAAATTTGTCCATGAGCGTCCAAATGATTCTGCTTCAAATTTGTCCAAAGACCAGCATAGACCGTCGGACGCTCGCGCCTTGTCCACCTGATCAGCAGCTTTACTAACTCTTGCATGTTGCCCTGTGTGTATTGCAGGCTGCACACCTTGTTGTGCAGCGCACATGCCTCAAACTGCCAGCAACTTCAAGTGTGCAGACATTCTTTGACAGCTTGATTGCCAGCAGTGGCTCCCAGTTTTTCTGCATACTTGTTGCAGCATGGCTGACTTACGCTGACTTATTCCAGCATGTGATGGCTGCTTTGAATGCAGCAAGTGGATTGTTGGACTAAAGTGCAGGTGATAGCACCATACCTGGCCAAAAATAGCCATGCCGCATGACAACACCAGTACACTATTGCATGCGGCTTGATGCTTAGGACTGCTATGACAAGGGAATTTCTCAATCGACATGTTATCCTGCGCAATCAGGTGGCAGAGCACCAGTAGCAATAACTGGTTTCTGCACTGGTAGCCACCTGACAAATGCTTGCTGTAACTGCAACTCGACGAGTGTAGATTCAACCCCGATCATGACGCCCCCTTTAGAGTCAACCGCCCAGGTGAAACGATTGGGCATGTATTGCTTTGCATCACAAAATGTTGCCATGCAAGCCTCTGCAGAAGCCATTGAGTGCTATTGCACGCCTTCAGAAAGTGATGCACAGCGATTGATGCAAGCAGGATGCGCCCCTCCAATGTCACCCGCGGCGTGGGCAACACGCCGCGGGTGACATTGGTGACACTTGAGACTTGTGCATTCACAGAGCCTTACAAGGGAATTTTGATGAGACTCTATCGGCAAATTTGCCCACTCAGCAAGCGAACATAAGCAAAGCCGACGCATAATCAGAGAACAGTCCAGTCAACCTCTCCCATATCTTGCTGACCATGCCTGCCACATGGCAAGTTTCAGCACCAATCCCTGTCATCTGCAGGCAGCCTATCTTGGCCGGTCCCATGACGTCTCCTGTTGCAGACAAACAGCCACTTGTGAGTACTACTTGCCATGCAAGCTTTCAGCCAGCTGCCAATCATGCAGCCTGACCATCAGCAACTTGCAGCAATTAGGCCTGCATACCATACAGCCCAGCTTGCTGATGATGTTGAGAACCATTCACAGAAACTATCAATCAACTGCATTCCTGCACACCTTGCTCACAGTCAGCAACAGAAACAACAGCAGAATAATCATGACAATTCAATGCTGTACACAAAGTGTATGGTGCAACACTGAGAAAACCCAAACGTGAGTGAAGCCGTGAGCCAGCTCAAACCCTCTTACCTTAACTTTAGACCAGACTTGACATACCTGACGGTTGCTACCTGACCCCTCACAGCTGAGATCATCACATGCTGTGACACCCCATTGAGCACAGTCTCCAGCCCTGGACTGCTCTGGCCCAAACCACACATTTGCTAGCACAAGAAATGGTGCTAGCAGAACAACAAGGCAACCAAAACATGCAGGTTGCATTGCACATCACCATAATGGTAATAGGAGACAAGACGTCAGGCCAAAACAGCAGCAGGACATACTTCACTGCACTCTTCCCAAGGGTCAAGTTTTTGAGTTTTGCTGGTATGACCTCTGAGCTGAGGTAGACAAAAGCGCACCCTTGACTTCAGGTTGCCATAGTAGATGTCCCCTGTGTTCTTGTCCCACATGGCCTGCCACCCTGCTGGTAGCCCCTTTGATAGCAAGCCTAGGTTGGGCTTGCCATCAGCTGTCATCCCTAGCTCAGCAGGCTCAGCAGGCTGTGGTGGTGAGGTGGCCGCCTGAGGGGAGCAGCAGGGGATGCTGCCTCAGGGGAGGAGACGCCAGAAGGGGCCTTCTTGCTGCCTTTGCGTGTGGCCTTCAGCTTTTCCCTCCAGTCCACTGCCAAAGGCTGCAGTGAAAGTCAATTTTGTCACAAGATGCGGTGACTGTGTCATGACGCTTCATTGCTTGTCGATGAGATTGCGGGGTGCGCATCAGCAGATGGGCGTCGACACGATGTGTGCAGATGGATCTGCAACAACACATGTGAGGCTGATGGAAGTGAAATCTAGACAAGGTGCCTCTAATCAACGTCACCTCAGGCACCACACAGCATGCTAAGTGTTTCACCAACACTAAATCAACAGTAATGATTGCTGAGCATGAGCACCTTGCTCTCCAGAAAAGGCATCAGCACAGGTGCATTATGTCCAACCATGGACAGACAGGCAGCTCTTTGGCATACAAGAAACCTCATGTTTTCAGAGAAACGCTCATGTCATAGTGTAAAATCTGAACTCAACAATGCCTGGGGACTGGTATCAGGCGTTGCTGCATGTTGGAAATATCTCAGACCATTGGCGCCAAGGTAGCTGTTGTGTCAGGTGCTGTCTGATCAGCACACACAGTCTGAAACCCACCTGGAAGTTGGCATTGTCTTCAGAGGAGGCTCCAGCCTGGAGCTGGTGCAGGCGCCACTTCTCAGCTTCCTCGCTACGCTTGCGCTCCTGAGCAGCTGGATCAGGGAACTGCTCTTCTTCTGCCTTTGCCTCCTGCTCTTCCTGCATCAACATGTGATTCTTTGTAAAAACAACAACCACGGAGGCTACATTGCCTGTAATAATAATAATAATTAAAATGCTTTCCAGCTCATGATGAGCTAGGTACGTGCAGGACAAGTCTTGTCTCTCCAGAGCAGCCTGTCTTGTGCATCCCTATAAGGCCTACTAATATGACAGTTTTTACAATCACGTGATGCAACATCATTCAAACTAGACCTAGGGCGGCCAGGTGGGCGAAGCCCCTTGACTTCACCAAACAAAAGCTTCTTAGGCAATCTATCGTTAGGCATCCTGAAAACATGACCTAGCCACCTGAGTCTTTTGCCTTGCAGCT